>Ga0256842_1001138_pt1 | contig 21966 bp, 13 predicted proteins | sample 4559240metaG_FD_185973 | JGI IMG/M metagenome (GOLD analysis project Ga0256842, IMG submission 185973) | Hydrothermal vent microbial communities from Guaymas Basin, Mexico - 4559-240 | ecosystem: Environmental > Aquatic > Marine > Hydrothermal vents | place: Mexico: Guaymas Basin | collected... | reverse complement strand
AAAAAACAACAAAAAAAGGTTTTGAATTGAGCCTTAAACTATCGCTAATGTATTCAAAAGAATACTTGGTAGTGAAATTCTAACAGTATTTAAGTGAGTTCATATATGTTGTAACTTAATGGTTTTAATTAAGTGAGAGTATTTGAGAAGCTTAATGAAGTTAGAACCACGTGATTTTAATCATGTGAGCTTCAGAGTTGCGTTCATGTCTTTTTATATTTCTAAAGGGGATTTATATGCGAGATAATTACAAAATAATTAAAGTTATGAATAATAATATTATTTTGGCTGAAAACCTCGAAAATAATAATGAGGCAGTACTTGTTGGAAAAGGTATAGGATTTGGAAAGAAAGCAAATTCTGTAGTGAAAATCCCAAAAAATATTATTGAGAAAACGTTTATTACTTATGATGAAAAATTGAAAAAAGATTATTTTGAAATAATTAATTCAATTGATGATGTAATTATTGAAACATGTTCTGAAATTATTTTGAAAGCAGAAGAATCACTTGGTAAGCTTAATTCAAGAATACATATAGTTTTAACTGATCATATTAGTTTTGCACTTGAACGTATGAATATGGGATTAACTATAGAAAATCCTTTTTTAAATGAAATTAAAATTCTTTATAAAAAAGAATATGAATTAGCTGTTGAAACAAGAGAACTTTTAAAAGAAAGAATGAATGTTGATATTGGTGATGGAGAAGTTGGTTTTATTGCTCTTCATATAAATGCAGCAAAACTTAATAAAGAAGTTAAAGAAACTTTAAAAGAAACAAGACTTATTAAAGAACTAGTTGAAATTATCGAAGATAGTTTAGATTATAAAATTGAAAATTCATTGACATATAATAGATTGATTGATCATTTAAAAGGATGTATTTTTAGAGTTAAAACAAAAACTACTGTTGATAATCCATTGATAGAAATACTTAAAAAAGAATTTTACAAATCATTTGAAATAGCGTTAAAAGTAAAAGAAAAACTTGATAGTGAACTTGAAGAAGAAATTCCAATTGGAGAACTTGGATATCTTACAATTCATATCAATAGAATTAAAAATTTAAAAAAAGTATAGTGTGTTACTGTTAAATCAGGCATAAACTTCTTAATATCTTATAAAGATATTGTCGTTTATGCTTTTTTGTTTGGTTAAATGCCATAGGGCTTTTATTTATATATTATTTATTATTGAGGAGGAATTATTATGAGTAACACTTTTGGAAAAGTAGCAAAGATTGGTAAAGCTTTAATGCTGCCAGTTGCAGTATTACCAATTGCAGCATTATTATTAAGATTAGGAGCTGGTGATGTATTTGATATACCATTTATGTTTGCAGCAGGAGCAGCAATATTTGATAACTTAGCAATATTATTCGCTATAGGTATTGCAATAGGTTTAGCAAAAGATAATCATGGTGCAGCAGCACTTGCAGGAGCAGTAAGTTTCTTTACACTTAATGCAGGAGCACAAGCAATAAATGCAGATATTAATATGGGTGTTTTATCTGGTATTATTGCAGGGCTTTTGGCATCGACATTGTATAACAAGTATTATGACATTGAATTACCTGCATGGTTAGGATTCTTTGGTGGAAAAAGGTTTGTACCAATTATTACTGGTTTAGTTAGTATAGCTCTAGCGCTTGTATTGGGATATGTTTGGCCTCCAATTCAATCAGGATTAGATGCATTTGGTAATTTTATGGTAACGCAAGGAGCATTTGGAGCATTTATATTTGGAACATTAAATAGACTTTTAATTCCAACAGGATTACATCATATTTTAAATAGTATTTTCTGGTTTGTATTTGGTGAGTATGGCGGAGCTACTGGAGACCTTGGCAGATTCTTTGCAGGAGATCCAAATGCAGGAGTGTTTATGACAGGTTTTTATCCAATAATGATGTTTGGTTTACCAGCAGCAGCATTAGCAATGTATACTACTGCTAGAAAAGAAAATAGAGCAAATGTAGCGGGTTTAATGGTTTCTGTTGCAGTGCCAGCAATTTTAACAGGAATAACTGAGCCAATTGAATTTATGTTTATGTTCTTGGCACCAGTATTATATGTAATTCATGCATTATTAACAGGAGCTTCAATGGCTATAACTTATATGATGGGAATTAGACACGGTTTTGGATTCTCAGCAGGCGCAATTGATTATTTCTTAAATATGGGTCTTGCTACCAAAGGATGGTTATTGATACCAGTTGGATTAGTATTTGCAGTAATTTATTATGTAATATTTGTTGCAGTAATTAAAAAAATGGATTTACCTACACCTGGTAGAGAAGAAGATGCAACTGAAAATACAGATAAATTAATTAAAGAAGAAGGCGTTAGTGGACTTGCAAAAGAATATATGGAAGCGGTAGGCGGAAAAGAAAATTTAACTGATATTGATGCTTGTATTACAAGATTAAGATTAGGTGTTGTTGATGCATCAATTATTGATGATGCTAAATTAAAAGCATTAGGAGCATCAGGAGTTATAAGACCTAGCAAAAACAATATTCAAGTAGTTGTTGGAACTAAAGCTGAAATTATTGCAGGAGAAATGAAAAGAATATAGTATATATGATATAATTATCTGAGAAAGGTTATCCTTTCTCAGATATAATAAAATAAGACCAGGAGGTAAAAATGTTAGGGTTTTTAAAAAAGAAAACAATAGTATTGAAAATGCCTATTAACGGAAAGTTAATTAATATTACAGAAGTACCAGATGCAGTATTTAGTCAAAAAATGTTAGGCGACGGATTTGCAATAGAGCCAACTGAAGGAATTGTTTATTCGCCAATAAATGGAAAAGTAATTCAAAAATTTCCAACAAACCATGCAATAGGGCTTGTTACAGAAGAAGGACTTGAGATATTAATACATTTTGGACTTGATACAGTAGAATTAAAAGGTGAAGGTTTTAAAAACCTTGTTGAAGTAGGAGATATAATTACTGAAGGGCAAGCGCTTTTAGAAGTTGATTTGGAATTCTTAAAAGAAAATAATAAACCGATTGTAACACCTATTATTTTTACTAATTTTGATAAAATAAAGAAATTTGATATAAAATATGGAGAAATTACTGCTAAAAGTGAGTGTTGTGAAATTATTTTAAAATAGGAGGATATATGACTAAAGTTAAAATTTTAAGCGAACATGGATTGCATGCAAGGCCGGCAAGTTTAATAGTGAATGCGCTTTTAAAGTATGATTGTGATGTGAATTTTATTAAAGATGGTAATAAATTTAATGCAAAAAGTATTATGAACATTATGGGAATGGGTCTGCAAAATGGCGATGAAATAGAACTTGATATAACAGGTGAAGATGCCGAAATAGTTGAAAAGGAACTTTTGGATATATTTAATGAATTAAATGGATAAGGTGATTAAAGTGAAAGGAATAGCGGTTTCACCAGGAATTGGTATAGGAAAAGTATTTATAAAAGAAGAGCTGCCGGAAGTTGAGAGAAGAACGATTGAAAATATAGAAAATGAAATTGAAAAAATCGAAAATGTATTTGTTGAAGTTGAAGAAGATCTTAAAAATTTATATGAAGAAAAAAAAATAAAATTAGGTGAAGATAAAGCGCAAATTTTTAAAGCGCATCTAATGATTTTACAAGACCCTGAATTTTCAGATAGAATAAGAAACAACATTAAAAATGAGAAAATGAACGCTGAATATGCAAATAAACTTGTAATAGATGAATTTGCAAATATGTTTGAAAGTATGGATGATGAGTACTTTAGACAAAGAGCGCTTGATATAAAAGATATTGGAATTAGAATTAAAGCAAAATTATTAAATATTAATACTTCAAAATTATCTGAAGTAAAAAAAGGAACAATAGTAATTGCAAAAGATTTAACTCCTTCTGATACAGCACAATTAAATGAAGAATATGTAAATGCAATAATAACAGAATTTGGTGGAGAAACATCACATAGTGCAATTATAGCAAATACTTTGGGAATACCTGGAGTAATGGGAATAAAAAATATAACAAATGAATTTAAAAATGATGATTTAGTAATTGTTAATGGTAATGATGGATTGATTATTAAAAACCCAGATATTATAACATTAAATAGATATGAAGAGTTATTAAAAGAAGAAAAAAGTGAAAAAGAATTATTAAAAGAAATGATCGGTAAAGAAACTATATCACTTGATGGTAAAAAAATTGAAATATCAGCTAATATTGCAAGTTTAAAAGACATAAAAAATGCACTTGATAATGATGCAGAGGGTGTAGGATTATTTAGAAGTGAATTTATATATATGGAAAATACTAAACTTCCAGCAGAAGAAGAACAATTTGAAATATATAGAGAAGTTCTTAAGAAATTTGAAAATAAGCCTGTAGTAATTAGAACAATGGATATTGGTGGAGATAAAGAAGTAAGCTATTTAGATTTTGAAAAAGAAATGAATCCATTTTTAGGTTATCGTGCAATTAGATATTGTTTAGATGAAATAGAAGTATTTAAAACACAATTAAAAGCATTATTAAGAGCAAGTGTATATGGAAAATTGAGAATAATGTTTCCAATGATATCTTCGATGGTAGAACTTAAAAAAGCAAAAGAAATATTTGAAGAATGTAAAAATGAATTAAAAGAAGATAATAAAATATATAGTAATGATATTGAAATAGGAATAATGATAGAAGTTCCAACTGCAGCAATAATGAGTGATAAACTGGCAAAAGAAGTTGATTTCTTTTCAATAGGAACGAATGATCTTATACAATATTCAACTGCAACTGATAGAATGAATGCAAACTTGAAAGATTTATATACACCATATAATCCAGGAGTATTAAGATTAATAAATATGACAATTGAAAATGCTCATAAAGAAGGAATATGGGTAGGAATGTGTGGATCTGTTGCAGGAAATCAAGATTTAATACCAGTGCTTTTAGCAATGGGACTTGATGAATTTAGTATGGCACCAACAACAATGTTAAAATCAAGAAAATTAATAAATTCTTTAAACATTGAAGAATTACAAAATATTAAAAATAGAGTTCTTGATGCAGCAGATAAAAATGAAATAAAGAAAATATTAAACATTAATTAGTAAAAACACAGAAAAATCATATTGGTTTTTCTGTGTTTTTGCTATAAGTATTCTATGAAAAAGCTTACATATATGATACAATTACCTCGGTGGTGATATAATGAGATTTGTAGTTTTATCTTCAAATGTAATAAATAAAAAAATAGCAAGACCAATAATGAATAATAAAGGTCAAATATTAATTGCACGAGATACACTAATAACTAACAAAATTCTAAAAAGATTGCAGCAACTTGGAATTACAAGTATATATATTAGATCTGAAATTAAATCTGATCTTGATGATGTAATTGATCTTACCGAAAGGAAAAAAGAGGTTTCGGAATTTAAAGAATTTACGAATGGTCTTTTATATAATGTGAATAAAAATGGAAATGCTAGTGTAAATAAAACAATTAAAGTACATAGGAATATTAATAAACAGATTGATGCAATAGCTACTAAATTAATTAATGGCGTAAATTATTCAAAAAAAATATCAATGGTTGATATTAAGTCTGCTGAAGATTATTTGTTTGAACATCAAATTAATGTATGTATATTATCTATTTATATTGGAAGAAAACTTAAGTATAGTAATAAAAACATTAAAAAATTAGCAAAAGCATCTTTAATATTTGATTTTGGATGTCTTCTATTTGAAAATAAAGATATAATATCAAAAAAGAAATTAACAGATAAAGAAAAAGAAGAATATAAAGCTCATACTACATTAGGATATGATTTTTTAAGAAATAATTTAGATTTTTCTATTACTGAAATTATTCCTGCGCTTGAACATCATGAAAGAATTAATGGATCAGGATATCCAAGAGGAATTACTGGAGATAAAATGCATGAATTTTCAAAAATAATTGCAATTGCTGATGTATATGATGAGCTTACATCGAGTAGAATAGGAAAACCTGCATTTCCACAAAATGAAGCAATTGAATTTTTAATGGGAAGTGCTGGATCTTTATATGATTTTGAATTTGTTAATATATTTGTTAAAAATATTGTTCCTTATCCACGAGGAAGTAAAATAATGTTATCAAATGGAGATATTGGGTTTGTAATAAATCAGAATAAAGATTTACCATTAAGACCTAAAGTAATTGTAGTTGCTGGAGATAAAAAAGGACTTGTAAATTTAGCAGATGAAACTAATATTACAATTAGCAAAGTTATAATAAAGTAAAAAAACTGATGAAAGTCAGTTTTTTAAATGTATGAAATGGAGTATAGATGAACAATAATGTTGAAATTTTAGAAGGGAATATATCTAAAGGGTTAATTAAACTTGCGATACCTATAATGGCAACTTCTTTTTTACAAATGGCTTATAATTTAATCGATTTAATTTGGATTGGTAAACTTGGAAGTTTAGAAGTTGCGGCAGTAGGTACTGCTGGATTTTTGATGTGGTTAGGAATGTCTTTAGTAATATTTTCAAAAGTAGGAGCTGAGGTATTTGTTTCGCAAGCAATTGGTAAAAATGATAAACTTGAGGCTAAAAATAGTGCAAGAAGTGCAATTCAACTTGTAATTGCTTTTGGTATTTTCTATGCATTTATTCTAATTGTATTTAATAAATATTTAATTGCTTTTTTCAATATTGAAAATGTGTATGTTGTAGATATGGCAAGAGATTATTTGAAAATAATAGGGATTGGTGTTGTTTTTGCATTTATGAATCCAGTTTTTACAGGGATTTATAATGGTTATGGTGATAGCAAAACACCTTTTAGAATAAATGCGATAGGACTTATTATAAATATTATTCTAGATCCAATTTTAATCTTTTATTTCAAAATGGGTGTAAGTGGTGCAGCAATTGCTACAATTATAGGACAAATTACAGTTGCTTTAATATTTATTAGTAAAATTAAATATGGGAATGATATTTTTAACGAATTTAATTTATTTAAAGAAGTTGATTTTAATAAAATGAAAAAAATAATTAAACTTGGTATGCCGATAAGTTTGAAAAGTGGACTTTTTACAATAATTGCAATGATAATTGCAAGAATTATTGCATCGTGGGGTCCTGTCCCAATAGCTGTGCAAAAAATCGGTTCACAGATAGAAGCTTTATCATGGATGACTTCAGAAGGATTTGCAACAGCAACAAGCACATATATTGGACAAAATTATGGTGCAAAAAATTATAGTCGAATAAAAACGGTATATTATAAATCAATTATAATAATGACAATCATAGGTATAATAGTAACTTTATTTTTTTTAATTTTTCCTCGGCAAATATTTTCTGTATTTTTACGAGAAGAGGAAGCATTGAAAGAAGGAATAATATATTTAAGGATATTGGGAATTTCACAATTGTTTATGTGCCTTGAAATTACTACAAGTGGAGCTTTTAATGGTCTTTCAAAAACAATATATCCTTCTATTATAAGTATTGTATTTAATTTTTTAAGAATTCCAATGGCACTTATGCTTTCTATGACAGTATTAGGGCTTAGTGGTATCTGGTGGTCAATAACTATATCAAGTATTATTAAAGGAGTTTTTGCCGTAGTAGGTTTTATGTATTTAATTAAAAAATATAAATATTAATCAATATTTCGGGTATAAATATATCGGAGGTGTTTTATGGACAGGAAATTTGTTTCTTTAGTAATTGAAGGAAATCAAGAAAAAATGTACAATATTGAAAATATAGTTTTAGGATTTGATATGGAAGTAATTAAAGTTCAAACAGGCGAAGAAGCTTTGGTGTGTATTTATAATGAAAATATAGATTTAGTACTTTTTGATGCAGACATTAACGATATAGATAGTACTACAATTTTAGAAACTATTTTGACTTATGAAAGAACATTTGATATTCCGCTTATGCTTATTACAGAAGAAAATCTAGATGATGATTTTATTATAAAAGCATATGAATTAGGAATAGCTGATTATGTAAAAAAACCTATAAACTATAAAATTTTAAAATGCAAAATTCGTGCAATAACAGAAATGATTAAAAGAAGAAAGAGTTTTGAAAGAAAGCATCTTATGTACAAAAAAAGAATTGAAGAATTAGAAGAAGAAATGGAAAGTTTATCTGAAGAAAAATCAAATGTAGAAATTGATGTAAATGTTGATGCATTGACGAATATTCCGAATAGAAGGATGTTTAATGAAATACTGAAAGAAGAATGGTTTAGGGAAATGAGGAATTACGATCATCTTTCAGTTTTTATGATGGATATTGATTATTTCAAACAATATAATGATAAATATGGACATGTTGCAGGAGATGAGTGCTTAAAGAAAGTAGCTAAAATAATAGATGAATCTTTTAATAGAGTTGGGGATTTTGTTGCGCGTTATGGAGGAGAAGAGTTCGTAGCAGTAATACCTAGTTTTGAATATGATGATGCAAAATTAATGGCCGATGAAGTAAGAAAAAGAGTTAGAGAAGCTGAAATTCCTCATGAAGATTCAAAAATATCTGATTTTTTAACTATAAGTATTGGTGTTGCTTCAGTGGTGCCAAATGCAAAATATTCTCCAATATTTCTTGTTGAAGAAGCGGACAGTGCATTATATCTTGCAAAGAAATCAGGTAGAAATATAGTAAAAGGAATCGAAATTTAAATATAATTGATATCCCAATGGTTTAAATCATTGGGATTTTTAATGTAGATTGCTTTCACTATCATGATTGTTCACTAAAATAGAATATATTAATACTAATTTATAAAAAATATTGTATATTATGTCGATAATATTAATTAGATGGTATGTATATAGACCTTGCGAAAAAAGCTGTAAGATTTTTTTGATGAAATATATTTTTAATGAAGATTGATCATACAAAACAAGGAAATATACAATGTGGCTTATATTGCAAAGACAAAAGTCTATACATAGACCTTGCGAAAAAAGCTGTAAGATTTTTTTGATGAAATATATTTTTAATGAAGATTGATCATACAAAACAAGGAAATATACAATATGGCTTATATTGCAAAGACAAAAGTTTATACATAGACCTTGCGAAAAAAGCTGTAAGATTTTTTGATGCCGATGAAATATATTTTTAATGAAGATTGATCATACAAAACAAGGAAATATACAATGTGGCTTATATTGCAAAGATAAAAGTCTGTACATAGACCTTGCGAAAAAAGCTGCAAGATTTTTTTGATGAAATATATTTTTAATGAAGATTGATCATACAAAACAAGGAAATATACAATGTGGCTTATATTGCAAAGACAAAAGTCTGTACATAGACCTTGCGAAAAAAGCTGTAAGATTTTTTGATGAAATATATTTTTAATATATTTGTAAGCTTAATGAAAGCAAATATGTTATTTTATATGATAAAATAGTTGTGAGGTGGTTTAGAATGAATTTGAAAAAAACTTTTAGTTTAATTATAATTAGCACTTTATTTTTTTCGAGTGTTAATTTTGCAGCACCAGCAGAATGGGCAAAACCAAGTTATTATTCTGTTAAATATGAAGAGGTTATTGACAGTGGAATGACAGTGGATAGATTATTTCAAAAAAACATTACACGTGAAGAATTTATTGAAATGCTTGTAAAAATTTATTTAGATGAAAAAAATATAAACATTGAATCTGTTGAAAGTGATGATTATTTTTCTGATACTTCAAATCCATATATTGAATATGCATATAAATTAGGAATAGTAAAAGGTGTAGGAGATAATAAGTTTTTGCCTTATAATAATGTAACAAGGCAGGAAATGGCTGTTATGATGAAAAACATTTTAGATAAACTTAAATTAACTAATAGCAATTATAATAGATCAATATTTTCTGATAGGTATGATGTTTCAAATTGGGCGGTAAATGCAGTTGATTATTGTTATTATAATAATTTAATTAATGGTATGGGTAATAATTTGTTTAAACCGAAAGAAAATGCTACTAGGGAACAATCATTTAAATTAATTGACAATATATATAATAAATTTGAGTTAAAAAGTGAGTTTAATAGTGATTTGCCAAAGGAAAACTTAGAAGAGTTTTTAGTTTATAATCATAAATTAACAAATTTGGATACTTATATTGAAAATAATGAACTTGTAATAGTTTCAAAAGGATTTGCTCCTTTTGGTGAAGATCTAAATATAAAAGAAGATCATTATCAGATATATAGAATTTTAGATAGTATTGAAGGCATTTCATTTAATACAGTTGATAAAGCTATTTCACTTATTAATGGAATGTACAATAATATTGAAAAGAAATATGAAAAAGCTGTTTATTATATTGATAAAGATACTGGAAGGATTATGCAATATAATAATGGAAATTGTATAAAGTTAATCGGAGATTTTAAATTGGAAATCAGAGTAAAATAATTGGAGGTGTATAATGAATAAAAAAAGAATATCAATGATAATTGTAATAATGCTATTAGTAGTAGTTTTTTCTGGAAATTCATTTGCCGCTTTCGATATGGGCGATGGAATAACTGTTGATTCAGTTCGTTATGTAAAAGAACATAATGGATTTTCTCTTATTTCTTCATATATTGAAATTAATGGTTCAGGACTTTTAGGCCAAACTGTTAGATTTGAGAAAACTGGAATTGGTGGTGGTTTTCAAACAATGGGAGAACAAACCGTAGATGAAGAGGGTTTTTTGAAATTCACTTTTGATATAGAAGATTCAAATAGTTTTGGTGGAAAAATAAAAATTAATGGTAAAGAAATTGATCTTAATTTGACTGGTTTTGCAAATATTACAGGAGCAGATAAGAAAAATGTTAATGTAGATAATAATGATGATATTACATTTTCTGGTAATTATTTAGATACTATTGGTGGAACTGCAACTGCTGAATTTGGTCGGGGCTCACAAACTAAAACTTTTAGTGAAAGTGGTATTGGAGTACAAAATTCAAATGAGTTAACTTTAACTAATCCAATACCTCCAGGGGATAAAGGATTTCAAAATATTTTAATTAAAAGAATTACAGCTGAAGATCCAGGTGTTGCACCTGAAATAATAGTTGAAAATTTATATGCTAATGGATTTAGAATTATTGAAGATATTGGAATAACTGATCTACATTTATACCCTAATACTGGTGCAAAGAATGACATTGCAAATTTAACTGGTGAAGGTTTTGTAGATACAAAAGATTATTTTGTATATTTTTTGAAATCAATTGATGGATCAGATGATTATTCTGTTATAAATCAAGCTGAAATTATTAACTTAGAACTTGATGCTAATGGAACTGAAGATAAACTGAGTTTTAGAGTTCCGAATCATAATGATTTTGAATTAAGAAATTATTATGTTGTTTTAACAGATATTAAAAGCAATGAAGTAATTGCTGAACAAGTAGCAATGAAGGATGATAATGTTACTGAAGATATTTTTACTGTAATTGATTCAAGTTATATCCCAACAATTACTCAAGTATATCCAGAAAGCGGTTCTGATGCGGGTTCTGATGTTCAAATTTCAGGAAGAAATATTCTTACTTTAAATATACCTGATTTAACTGCAACTGGTAATTTTGAAAATGATCCTGTTGGGTTAGAATCAGATCAAAAATTGCATTTAAATTATGAAGATGGAGTATATCAAGAAAAAGCAGTAACAATTGATAGATATATTACTATACAGATTGGTAAAAAAGTTAGTTTTGTAAAAGATATTAATGATGTTTTTGTAATATCTAAGGCAATACCAGATAGTCTTTTAGTGCATACTCAATCGATTGATGATGCAATTGACGATCCTTTTAAAGATATAATAATTGAAATCGAAACTATAATGGTGGATGGAGATTCAAAACAATATACATTTAAACAAATAGTTACAAAAGCAGATGGATATGAATTTATTCCATCTACTTTAACTCCAATAATTAATGAAATAACACCAAATATTATTCAAGTTAAGGATAATGTAGATTTAAATAAATTTGCAAAAAATACTTTATTTGCAATAAAAGGAGAACAATTTTTAGTAGATAGAGAAGTTACTCCTGAAGGAGAAATAATAACTAAATATCCTACTGTATTAATTAAAAAAGATGATACAAATACATTTGAAACAAAATATCAAGTAGGATTTTTTCCTAATGAAGAAACAACATATGGTGGAGAAACAATAAGAGGAATAATAAAATATAAGGATGAATTAGAAGTAGAGCATATTGTTACTGATGCAGGCGGTAAGCCAATAAAATTGGATATTAAAGTTGTTGATGATAATGGTAAGATAGTAAATGGTACTACTAATAATGGTGAAGGAACAAAAATACTTATAATGATACCAAATGAAACATTAATAGAAGATATTGGTATAAAACATATTCAAGTTTCAAATATAATGAGAGATAGTGATGAATATGGTAATAAAAGTATATTGTCAGATTCAATAGAATTTATTAAAACTACTGAAGTCCCAATTATTGAAAGTGTAACACCTCATATTATTACTATTGAAGGGGATGAGGAAATTGTAATTGTTGGTACAAACTTTCAAGAAGGAGTTAAAGTAATTTTAGATGGTGAAGAAATTACACCTGTTCAGAGGAATATTGATGCTCAAGGTGAAAAAATCGAATTGATATTTACTGCGCCAAAAGGACGTGAAGGCACTACCCAACTTCAAGTAATAAATCCTGGGGGTGGAATAGCTGTAAGAGATTTTATGTATGTAAAAACATTTAATAAAGATCCGTATGTTTATAGTTTTACACCTGAAAAAGGAACAGCTCAAACGTTGGTTGTAGTAAATGGAGATAATTTTTTAAAACCTGATCCTACAGTATCTTCAACAATTGGATTGGATGCATATAGACTTGTTGGAACGCGTTTGTTTTTAGATGGAAATGATATTAATCAATATAATTATGATAGTTATAATAATATTTTGTTTAATAGTTATGTTTCTCCAAATTCTGAAAATTTAATAAAGGAAGTTGGTTCAAAAGCTGTATTTTCTAATTTCAAAGAAAATGTCTTAATAAAGAAAAATAGTGATGGCAGTTTATTTTATTTAGATAATGATGAATTTAATAATCCGTTAATTACTGATGGAAATGAAGAATACTCTATTAGATATGAGGGTGCAGTATTTAATGCATATAATAATACTAATACATTAATAGGTGAAGCAACTATTAATTTAAATTCTATAGTTATTGCTGGTGGTCCAACATTTGATATAACAATGAATAATAATGTTTTAAGAGTTATGGAAGATGAAAAAGGAACGGAGTATGCAGAAGTAGCTGATTATGTTGATAGTATTATTTTACAAGATGTTTCAGAGGAAAATGTTTTTTATTCTTTAACTAAAAATTTAAATAATGAAATAATTTTATCAAATGGAAAAGATGAAAAATATATAATAACATATAATGGAAGTTTTATTGCAACTGAGGGAACTGCTTCATCGGTACCTGTAACAGTAGATGGAACAACTCTTGATTTAAATGGAAAGACATTCAATTTTATAACTGCTTATGTTACTGATAGTGCAACAGGTGAAATAGTAGGAGATAAAACTAGAATACTTAATAAACAACAAATCGCATTTAATGTACCTGTATTACAAACAGGTAAAGGCTATAAAGATCTTTTTGTTGTTAATCCTGATACTAAAACTGCAGGATTTGAAGATGAAGAAGGATTTTATTATATTGAGCAATCAATGTCTCATCCTGTAATTTCTAAAATTGTGCCTAATAAAGGTTCAATTGATGGTGGTTATAGTATATTAATTAAAGGCTCTGATTTCGAAGATGATACAAAAGTATATATTGATGGAGCTTTAGTACCTATTGAAGATACTTATGTAAATATGGATGGCGATGAAATAGTAATAAAAGTACCAAAATGTAGTAAGAATTTAAGTGATGATTATGGTGTTGATGAACTTGTAGTACCTGTAGTAGTTTTAAATAGAGATGGTGGTAGTGATTATAGAGAAAAAGGTTTTACATATATGATTCCAATATCATCTCCAGAAATTGAAGAAGTTTTCTTAACTGAAGGCTCAGCAAATGGTGGAGAAATAGTAGAAATTATTGGTTTCGAATTTAGATATTTTGAACCTTATACTAATTTAATTGGTGGACCTGAATATAATCCCGGTGATGATTTTGAAGATCTTTATGCGAATATTGGTGGAAGAGTATGGGATGATTTATTAGATCCTAATGTAGATCCATTAGCAATAACGAGTGTTGCGTTTGAAAATGATGATTATGATACTTATTATGAATCACCTATTTTACCGACTATATATTTTGGTGAGAAAAAAGGTCAAATTGTTGAATTTGCAAAAGGATATATAAAAGTAATAACTCCACCTCATGATGAAGGGACGGTAGAATTATATTTAGTTAATAATGATTATGGAGTTTCAAATAAAATTGATTATAAATATATATCTTCAACTCCGCAAATAACTTCAATTATTCCAGATATTGGAAGAAGACAAGGACAAGAATATAAAGATGTTTATGGAACTCAATTTGATACTTCTGTAATGATGGGATATCAAAATGATATCGATGATACAATTTCAACTATTACAAGTGTAAATGTTAATGTTAGATTTGGTAACATTGATAATTTAGATACTGATTTATTTGATCAAAATTCCGGAAGAATTAATGCACAAAGAGCTGAAGTTAATTTATTAGGTGGACTTAAAGTTAAATATTATGGTGATACTGATACTTTAATAGTTCAAATTGAAGAGAATAATATTAGATATACAAGAAATTTTACAAATTATAGTGATTCTGAAGTATATATTCCGACTGAAATGTTAAAATCATCAGAGGATAAGTATTATATTCCTTATGGATTAAAAAATGTTGATAATTCAATTTATAATAATACAAATTATGAATTTATTAAAGTGTTTGTTAAAGATAAAAGAGTATTTGTTGAAAGAGGCTATGCTCCTAGTGCTTCTTACGATAATTATAATCACCTTATTTTAAGAACACCAAATTATTATACTATTGGAGTGGTTAATGTTACATTTAAAAATCCTGATGGCGGAAGTTCTACAAAACCATTTACTTATACAAATCCGGCAAGTGAACCTAAAATTTTAAGAATTAATCCGAGAGTTTTGAGTATTGACGAAGATAGATGGATAGTAAATGGCACTATCGAAGGAATTAAAGAAATTGAAATAGTAGGAAAAGATTTTAGAGATAATGTTACAGTTTCGATTAATGGTAAAAATGCAACTGTAGAGGAAATAGTTGAAACAAATATTGACGAGGAAACTTATCAAGTAATTATCGCACAAGTTCCTGTTGGTTCTGAAATGGATGTTGAGAAAGAATATCCGGTAATTATAATTAATGAAGATAGTGGTATTGCAAATTCTGCTTTACTTGAAAATTTGCTTGATCCAGTAGATGAATATGTTAAAATGCCTTATTATTTTCAATATAAAAAACCATTAAGTGGGCCTCAAATTGAAACGATTACTCCTTCAGAAACTTCTGTTGCTGGTGGGAATAAAATAGTAATAACTGGTAAAGATTTCAGACAAAATGGTTATGTAATAATAGGTTCAAGAGGTGGTGTTCCAATTTACGATGTAACAGTAAATGATGTTGGAAGCATTATTGAATTTATTACTCCAACTGGTTTAACTATAGGCGATAAAGATGTTCAAGTTTTAAATGAAGACTATGGTATTGATATAGTTAAAGATGGATTAAAAATAGTTTCGCATCCAGAAGTTGATAGTGATATTTATACTGAAGATGGAAGTGAAATTAAAACAAGAGTATCTGTTGAAGGTGGAGATAAAATACGATTAAAAGGAACTGGTTTTTTAGAAAACCCAACTGTACTGTTTGGTGGGACGTATTCATTAAGATTAACTGACGATCAAACTGGTGATGTTGGACTTAATGAAAATGATGAATATTATATAGTTGAAAATGGAATAAAAGCAACAAATGTAGAATACATTGATAGTGAAAATATAATTGTTACTTCACCTCCAATTGAATCAGAAAAAGTGTATCATATAGTTGTAATAAATAATGATAGTGGTATTTCAAAAGATAATGCAATAATTGATTATCGTGTTCCAATACCTTCTGATCCTGTAAATTTAGAAGTTGAATTAATAGATAATAGATATATTAAAATATTTAATTATTCATCTGAAGATGTTGATTATTTTGAAATATATTCATATCTTGGGGATAAGAGTAAAACAAAATTAATTAATAACGATTATATGGATTTTTCATATATTGATACTACTAAATTAGAGCCTTATAAAATTACAAATTTACCTGGCGTTGAAAATATGAAATCTGATGAAAAACTTTATTTAGTTTTGAAAGCAGTAAATAAATATGGACCTTCAAATTGGTCTAATATAGTTAGTTTAGATTATGATGAACTTGAAGATGTTGAAGAAATTGGACCACCTGATGATGATAAAGATCTTGGTGTTGAAGAAGGATTAAATTATGAAGAAATTCATACTGAAAATGAAGTTACTTTAAATATTACTGATAAATCAATAGATCCTACTGTAGTAATTACTTTAACTGATCTTGATAATAGATCAAAAAAAATTATAAATATTCCTGGAAATAAAGTAATTAATAATACAAGTTTAATTGCTATTGATTTTGGTGATACTCAGCTTCAATTTACACCAATAAGTTTCAATACTCAGGAGTTTAGAGAACTTAATTTTTATAATGATACTTATGCAAGAATTAGTAATGAGTTTATTGATGATGATTATACTTCGATAATTAAAAATTATTTACCAAGAGGAAAGAAAGCAATTTCAAAAGTGTATAGATTAGACTTTTATGCAATTAACAATATTGAAGCAAGTGAGATAAAAGAGTTAAATGGAAATATTAACTTTGGTATAACTTATGACGATATGTATTTAAATGAAAGCGATAATATAGGTCTTTTTAGATTTAATGGGATTAATAGTTGGAATGAAGTTAATGCTTTAAATAATGAAACAAGAAACACTTTAACAATTGATGCTAAGATTTCTGGATACTATATTATTTTAAAATATTAATGGAGTGATTATATGAAAAAATACGTAGCGTTATTTATAATGATAATAATGATTATGACAACTATGAGTTATGGTTTTGACCAAATGGATATTTTTGTGCCTGAACTTATTCCAACTGATAATGGCAATGATGTAGATGAAGAATTATATGGTGCTTCAAATGGTTATGAAGTGCTATTTAATTCTGTTTTTAGAGATATTAACAACGCAACTTATGAAAAGGAAATAGTTAAACTTGCTGCTGAAGGGATAATTGAAAAATATGGAAGTTTTGATTTTAATCCTGAGAAAAACATTACGGGATATGAAGCTTTAACTTTTCTTGTAAGATTTTTAGGAAATGAAGCTGTAGTTCAACAAAATGTACTTACTAATGCACAGGGTCTTGATATTACAACAGTAAAAGATATGTATAATCAAGAGTATTTGAAGCAAGCTCAAGCTGCAGGAATAATACTTCCAAATGAATTGCAATATCTAAATACTGAAATAACAAAAGATGTACTTGTAAAATGGATATTTAGAGTTTCAAATTTAACTGAAGAGTTTAATGATTTATCTAAAATATTTGGGTTCAATGATTGGATTGAAGTTGATCCTTCACTTAGAGGAATTATACAAGCTGTTTCTAATGAAGGAATAATGGATTATGATAATGATGGAAATTTTAATCCTAAAAATAATGTAACTCGTGGTCAAATGGCATCAATTGTTGATAAATTATCTGAGAGTATGTATGAAGAAAGAAATATAAAATCGCAATTTGGTCTTGTTGTGAACATTACAGAAAAAATTGAGAACAATGAAAACATTAAAGAAATCTATGTTAGAAATTCAGATGATACAATTACTAAAGTTATTGCTAAAAAGAATTTATCTAATAAAAAACAAAATGAATTCGCTACTTATAAAAATGGTATTCTTTCTTCAAGTAAAAACATATCACTTGGAGATGAAATTAATTATTTTATAAAAGATAATGAAGTGTATTTTGCAGATGTATTAAATGATAATTCTGTACTTAAGAAAATACAAGAAATTCAAAAGAATGAAGAAAATACAAATCTTTTACTTGCAACTGTTAAAAGTATTGATGATGAAAAGCAAAATGGTGTTAATACTATAATAAACAGAAAAAGGATTAGAATTGCAACTATTAATGGAAACACATATGATTTAATTATTGATACTGATTTAGCAACAGGAATTAAAAATGATATATCTGTTTATAAAAATGGTGAAGCTTCAGGAACTGATCTTTTAGAAGTTAATGATAAAATTGCTTTGTTGATAAAAGATGATAATAAAGTAATATATATTAAAGTTGGAGAATTTGAAACAGAACTTGTTAGTGGAACTATAAGAGAAGTTGGTGATGACTATATTGAAGTCTTTGATTATAATGACAGAGTTGTAAAGTACCCTGTTTCAAAATACTGTGAAGTTGAAATAAATGACAGACCTAGTTTGATATCAAATCTTGAATATGGACAAGATGTTAAATTACAAGTAAATAATGGTTATATTACAATGATAGATTCTGAAACATTTGTCAATCCAGGATATATTCCGAAATACGGCAAAGTAAGAACTGGTAAAGTATATAGGAAATATGCATTCGGAGTTTATTTTGAATTAAATAATGGAGATAAAGAATATTATAAAATTAATGAAGATACAATTTTAATAAAAGAAGGAAGAAATATAAGTGAGCTTGCTTTAAAAGAAGGTGACAATGTAAAAATTTATTTTGATGATATTTATACTGATGAAATTTCAAAAATAGAAGTTGATGGTCAAGAAAGACTTGTTAAGCAGATATATAAAGGAATTTTACAAAGTGTTAATCAAGGTAATATGACTCTTAATATTTCGAAACCTGAATATTTAAAAAATACTGAATGGATTGATTTAGACAGTTACAATAAAACATTGTCAATTGATGATAATGTAAGAATTTATAATAGTGATCAATTAGTAAAATTAAAAGATTTAGTAAGAGATTTTAAAGGTGAAACAATATATATTGTAGTTGAAAATTCATATGGAGATGAAAATGGAATTAAAATTTCTATTAAAGATGGTGGAGAATTTGTAATATCAGATAGGATTGATTCCATAGATAAAACTATTAATAAATTTGAACTTGATAACAATATGAATGTTAATTATAACGAAGGAACAATTATAGTTAAAGATGGAAGATTAATATCTAGTGATTTACTTGATAAAGATGATTCTGTTTTAGTTGTAAGTGAATTTTATAAAGGATCGAATACTGCAAATCTTGTAAAAGTAACTACAATGGGAGATAGAATATTTGACAATATTCATTTTGGGACTTTAGAAGATGTAAATTATAATTCAATAACTTTATCTAATTATACTTCAATAAGTGGTAATGAATTTAATCAAATAGAAACAGATGAATCAAGAAAATATTATTTATTTACTGAATCGATTGTAAAAGACATTACTGATAAAGATAATGTAATTGAATTAACTAAAAATGAATTATTTAATGGTTCATACTCAAAGGTTGAAAATAAATCTACTGATTCAAAAGGTGTACCTTATGAAAAATATTATTCTTATTTTGTTACAAATGGAAACTTTGGAATAATTGGAATGAATTTAAGACATCTTGGATTAATGGCAAATCAAGATCTTGATAATGGAAATTCAACTGTTGAAAAAGCAAATGAAAAATTATACGACATGTTAAAAACATCGGTATTTACAAGAGGAATGCTTGTTGAAAAAATGGATCTTTATAAAAGATATAAAATTACAGATACTCATGATTACATGGGTTATCAAGGCGGTTGGGTTCCAAATAATTCAGATACTTATTTTGAATATACTGATGCAATAATAATAAAAGGAAATGAAGAAATTGAACCATCAGATGTAGAAATTGGAGATTATCTATATCTAATGAGAATTAAAGAGGATGCATTAGTTATATTTGTAGAGGATGAATAATATGTATAAAAAAACATTAATTTTAATTATATTTTTGCTTCTTATATCATCAGTTTCATTTGCTGATATTGTTACTTATGAAGCTGGAGTAGTAGGTGATCCTACTATGGATGCGGGTGTTAATGAATATTCAGAGTATTTCTTTTTAACTGGAAAACCAATACTTTTATCAGGAACTTGTGAAGTTTCAGATATTCCTGATAAAGATAATTATTCGCGTACCTTTTCTTTTGAGCTTTCTAATACAGATGAGAATGTAATATTAACAAGAGAAATTACTTATGATATTACAAATAAAAAGGATAGTGAACTAAGTCAAACAATTTATAAAGCGGATATAAATAAAATAGATGAGTCAATAACTGCAAATGGTGTTTCATATAATTTGGGAAGTTTTCTATTTGATAGATCAAAATTAATTGATAATACACCAGCTGTTGATTATTATTCTGGAAATGTTTATTTTGAAAGAAAATATTATATTAACGGTGATGCAATAACAAATGATGGCGTAATTGTTCATAAAATAAATTCTCTTACAGATATTGGATATAGTCATTATTGGGGAGATAGTGAAACTTTAATATTAGAACATGAAATTACAATGAAAGAGTCGTCTTTTGATGACTCTCCTAAGTGGAGTGCAAATATTACAACAAAGAATTCGTCTATTGATAAGAAAAGATTTCAGTATATAGAGACTGATCCTCAAAATATTTCTTTTAGAGGAAGCTATGTAAAAAATAATACAATGGAAAATATTGTTCAGTGTACTTATAATCTACCTACAATATCAGGTGGTACTATAGATGAATTAAATAGAATTGAAAGCGAAAAAAATATTACTAAGGATGTAATAACAGATTATGAAAGTCTAATAAGTCCTAAGATAAAAGATATTGGAGGACATTGGGCTGAAGATAATATTTTTCTTTTATGTTCTCTTGGCATATTTGATAATTCAAATGAATATTTTGCTCCAAATTCACAGATGAATAGAATAATGTTTGGAAAAGCTATAGCAAATTCACTTGCGGATATTGAAAAATCAGATTTAACTGATCAAATAATAAGAGATAGAGATAAAACTGATAAACTGTTTTTTGATATTGAAAATAGTGATATTGATTATAACTATATTAAGTTTTTAAAGGAAAGAAAAATAATTAATGGAGAATATGGTTATTTCAAACCATATAGACCGATTTCAAGAGCTGAAGCAATTAAAATAATGGTAAACGCATTAGGATTAGAATATTTAGCTCCTATGCCACCTTATACAACTACTTTTACTGATGATAAAATGATTCCTAAATGGGCAAGAGATTCAGTATATGTTGCGAATGAAATAGGACTTGTTCATGGATATCCAGATGGTACTTTTAGACCTGATGTTTATTTAAACAAAGCTGATGCAACAGCACTTATAGCAAATTTTATAAATCATATTAAAGATACAATTACTATTGATTATAGAGAAAAGATCATTAATAAATATTAAAAAAACGTTCGCAATTTTTGTGAACGTTTTTCACTACCGAAATAAGAACTGAAATAAAAAAATATCTGTTGTATAATAAATATAAGAAGGCTCGGAGGTGTGATTTGAAAAATAAAAACAAAAGAAAAATAGGAATAGGCATAGATAACTTTAAAGAACTTATAGAAAGTAATGTTTATTATGTAGATAAAACACTACTTATAAAAGAAATAATAGATACGGAATCAAAAATAACAGTAATAACCAGACCAAGAAGATTTGGAAAAACAATAAATATGTCAATGCTTAAATACTATTTTGAAGTACCTCAAATGAATGGAATGGAAGATAATAAGTATTTATTT
>Ga0256842_1001137_pt1 | contig 21972 bp, 15 predicted proteins | sample 4559240metaG_FD_185973 | JGI IMG/M metagenome (GOLD analysis project Ga0256842, IMG submission 185973) | Hydrothermal vent microbial communities from Guaymas Basin, Mexico - 4559-240 | ecosystem: Environmental > Aquatic > Marine > Hydrothermal vents | place: Mexico: Guaymas Basin | collected... | reverse complement strand
TGGGCAGAACTTGTCCTGTGAGAGCCTGATTGCCTCCTTCAGCTTCTCCTCCTCCACGTCCCCCCGGACGGAGTAGGTGATCACTATCCGCTTGAACACCCTCGGGTGGTCCTTTGCCCTGGTCGCGGACAAACGGAGCTCCATTCCCTCCACCCTCTGCCCTAGCCTATCCAGGATCGCCTTCACGTCCATGGCCGTGCACGCGCCCAGGGTCACGAGGAGGACCTGCATCGGAGGGGGTGCCATCCTGTCCGGCTCCGTGCTGCTCTGCAGCACTAAAGTCCTGCCGCTCTCCGTCACGCCCAGAAACTTCAGCCCGTCTACGAGTATCACCTTACCCTTCATGGGGGAATATTGCGCCGCGATCTAAAACCGCCTCTTCAACTCGATACCTGCCCTCCGCAGGCGCTCCACCACCTTGGGGTAAGGGATGAAGGACTCCAGTTCCACCCTCTCCCCCATGGAGTCTAGCCTGGCGAGAACCTCCACGAGTTCCCGGCTCTCCGAGAACCAGTGAACCAGGGACACGTGGTGGGGAACCCCGTACTCCTTCAGCAGGCCGATGCCCCTGAAGACCCACTCGTAGGCCTCGGGAATAGCACCGGTTAGCCTCGAAAACTCGGCCGGGGATGAGCCCTTCAGGGAGACCCGCACGTGGAGGCCCCTCACACCGGAAAGGGCCGATACAAGATCCTCGTCCAGGAGGGTTCCGTTGGTCTCCAGAATGAAGACCTGCTTCCTGGGGAGGGAGAGGAGGGAAAGGAGGTGATCCCTGCAGAGGGTGGGCTCTCCACCCGACAACCTGATGTACTCAAACCCCCTCGAGGAGGCTATCGATGACAGCCTCCTCAACACGTCAGCCGGGGAGTGAAAGCTCCCAACCCTCCTGATGTGGGTCCTGGGGAAGTCGACCCAGCAGAAGACGCAGTTGAGGTTGCATCCAACGGTGTCGGCGACGGCACTCCCCCCGTAAAACCTTGATGCCCTGAACCTGTAGTACTTCCTCTCCTCCCCCCTGCAGACAACCCTCTCGACCCCCTCCGCAACCCTCCTCGGATCGTACAACCCCTCCCTCAATTCCTCGGTCACTAATGATAATTTATGATCAAAAATGTTTATTAATATACAATATTATCCCACCGCGTGTCGAGGAGGCCCCTTTTGCTTGAGGTGTTCTTCAAGAAGTATCCGGCCAGGCAGAGGGTCGCGGACGTCCTCTTCAAGAGGGGGCTCTCCGTCAAGGACGGGAAGATCGTCTGCGACGGAATCGAGATACCCTTTATTGAGATCGCGAGGGCTGCGGGGGTTAACAGGAGGATCGTCTACGACACCGTCGAGTACATCGGCAGGGAGCTCCCCCTCAGGCTGTTCTTCGAGAGGCTTAGGTGCAACACGGATCTCTTCGACGTTGCCCCCCTGATGGAGATGGAGGCGCTTGAGGTGGAGGTCCAGGAGGGACACCTCCAGTCGGCCGTTGAGCACATCCTGGGGGCCATGAAGGACAGGGTCAGGGTCCGCCTCATGGATGCCCGGGACGTCCCGGGCCTGGGGGCCAGGCTGCGCATCGCGGTGGACGGATCTCTGCCCGCGGAAATATTGAACTCCATTAAGGAGGTACCCTACGTCAGGAACATCGTCCTGTACACCTATGACCCCTCGAGGGCGAAGTCTCTCTGCGAGATGTGTGAGGTCAAGTACTGCCCGAGGTACGAGGTGAGGAAGAGGAGGGGTAAGGTGAGCGTCGAGATATAAGACGGAGTTGCCAATATCCAACCGTGAGGCTAGTAGAGTGTGTTCCCAACTTCAGTGAGGGAAAAAGAAAGGAGGTTGTGGACGAGATCGTCAAGGCCATCGAGTCCGTGGAGGGCATAACCGTCCTGGACGTGGAGATGGATCCCGACCACAACAGGAGTGTCGTCACCTTCGTCGGGGAACCGGAGGCCGTCCTAGAGGCGGCCTTCCGCGGTGTGAAGAGGGCCGCCGAGCTCATAGACATGGATCAGCACAGGGGCGCGCACCCTAGGTTCGGGGCCGCCGACGTCGTCCCCTTCGTGCCGGTCGAGGGAGTCTCCATGACGGAGTGCGTGGAGCTTGCACACAGACTGGGGAAGAGGATCGGTGAGGAACTCGGTATTCCCGTCTACCTCTACGATAAGGCCGCAACCAGGGAGGATAGGAGGGTCCTCTCGGACATTAGGAACGAATCGTTCCAGTACGAGCAGCTGAAGGAGGCGATCGGGAAGGACGATAGGTGGATCCCCGACTACGGCCCCAGGAGGCTGGGGAAGGCCGGTGCCACGATCGTCGGGGCAAGGGACTTCCTCATAGCCTTCAACGTTAACCTGGGGACCGACGACGTCGGGGTGGCCAAGGCCATAGCCAGGGCCGTCAGGGGGAAGACGGGGGGCTTGGCCTACGTCAGGGCCCTGGGATTCCCGCTCAAGGAGAGGGGGATCGCACAGGTGTCCATGAATCTCGTGAACTACAAGAGGAGCCCGATCTACAGGACCTTCGAGCTCGTCAAGATGGAGGCCGAGAGGTACGGAGTGCCCGTCGTCGAGAGCGAGATCGTTGGCCTCGTACCCATGGACGCCCTCCTGGACGTAGCCGAGTTCTACCTCAGGCTCAGGAGGTTCAGGAGGGACCAGGTCCTCGAGAAGAGGCTCTGGAACCTGCTGAAGCAGGGAGCGGGCGGGGACTTCGTCAAGGAGCTGGCCTCCGCAACCCCCAGCCCCGGTGGAGGCTCCGCCAGCGCCGAGGCGGGGGCCATGGCGGCCGCCCTCGTCGCCATGGTGGCCGGCCTGACCTCCCGTAGGAGGAAGTACGCCGACGTCAAGGACCTCATGCTCTCCCTCAGGCAGGAGGCCATGGGGCTCGTGGATGAGTTCCTCGAGCTGAGAAAGAGGGATGCCCAGGCCTTCGAGGCCCTGCTTGCGGCGAGGAGGATGAGGAGGTGGTCCAGGGACGAGGTCGAGAGCAGGGAGAGGGCTCTGATAGAGGCCTCCAGGAAGGCGTCGGAGGTCCCCCTCAGGGTCATGGAGCTCTCGGCCAGGGTCCTGGAGATGGCCTCCGTGCTTGCCGAGAAGGGCCTCAAGAGCGCGATATCGGACGTCGGCACGGCTATCGAGCTGGCGAGATCCGCCGCCATGGGAGCCTTCCTGAACGTCGCAATCAACTGCAGCGGGGTGCCCGAGCTGGAGGATCTCCTGGAGAAGGGTCGGGAGCTGAAGGAGGCCGTCCAGAGGCTCTACGAGGGATCCATTGCGAGGGTGGAGGAGGGCATGGGCATCAGTGAATAACCACCTCCTCCTCCCCGATCTTCGCCTTTATCCTGAGCATCTCGCTCAGCCTGGTGTTCTCGATCTTGGGCCCCAGGACCTCCTCTATCTGGAAGATACCTGAAGGGTTCTCCATGTGAACCAGGACCAGCAGCGGTCTCTCCCTGCCCTCCTGGAGCTCGACCCTGCTGATGGAGAGGGCGGAGTATGTGTGTATGCTCTTGGCCCCCATCCTGTAGGGTATCCTCGCCCTCCCCCTCTCCATGTCCAGGCCGTCGCTGAGGGCGACGATCTGCGCCTCCAGGCTGGTGGCGGGATACCTTCCCATGTGGCACAGGATGGCCTCCATGGCCACGGCCTTCTGCTTCACCGCCAGCCTCGACCCCGAGAACACCCTGTCCAAAATGGGGGCAGCCAGGATCAGGCTCAGGAGCTCATGGTCCCTCCTGTTCACCGCGTTCCCTATGTCGTGGAGGTAAGCGGCCGCGACCAAGGTGTCCTTGACCTCCTCCTCCGTAGCCCCGTCCTCGAACTCTAGGTTCGCCCTGATACCCCTCTTCCTCAAGATCTCGTAAGCCCGAACCGCGAAGTAGGCGACGATCCTGGCATGGGTCTTCCCATGGTCGTTGAACATCAGCCTACCCATGGTGAGGTCGTTGGCCCCCTTCAGCAGGGCGTCGACCTCCGGATCCTCCTCCAGGGCCCTCAGGACCCTGCTGTCGTAGATCTCCCTGACGTCCTTCACGTCGCACACCTAGTCCAACATGGGCATCCAGATCTTCCCCTTCTTGGCTGTCTCGATGGCCTTTTCGTAGCCGGCGTCGGCGTGCCTCACGACCCCAATTCCGGGGTCGTTGGTCAAGACCCTCTCCAGCCTCAGGTCGGTCTCCCTTTCCCCATCGGCCACGATGACCATCCCGGCGTGGATGCTGTACCCTATGCCCACGCCGCCCCCGTGGTGGACGGCGACCCAAGTCGCCCCGGAGGCGACGTTGAGGAGGGCGTTCAGGATGGGCCAGTCCGCTATGGCGTCGCTCCCGTCCTTCATGGCCTCGGTCTCCCTGAACGGGGACGCGACGCTCCCGGTGTCGTGGTGGTCCCTCCCGATCACGATGGGGGCGTCCAGGACCCCCTCCCTCACCAGCTCGTTGAAGGCCAGGCCGGCCTTGTGCCTCTGTCCGTATCCCAGCCAGCAGATCCTCGCCGGGAGCCCCTGCCACTTCACCCTCTCCTCGGCCATGTCCAGCCAGCGGTGGAGGTGCCTGTCGTCTGGAAAGAGCTTCTTGATGACCCTGTCCGTCTCGTAGATGTCCTCCGGATTCCCGCTGAGGGCGACCCAGCGGAACGGACCCTTCCCCTCGCAGAAGAGAGGTCTGATGTACTCGGGGACGTACCCCGGGATTTTGAAGGCGTCTTCCACCCCCGCCTCGAGCGCCTGTCCCCTTATGTTGTTCCCGTAGTCGAATACGGCGGCCCCGTGCTCCAGGAACCATATCATAGCGGGAACGTGCCTCCTCAGGGACTTCCTCACCTCCTCCAGGTACTTCTCTGGATTGCTCTCCCTGAGCTCCGCCGCCTCCTCCACGCTGTAGCCGGAGGGGATGTAACCGTTCAGGGGATCGTGGGCGGCGGTCTGATCCGTAACGACGTCCGGTACTATCCCCCTCTTCACGAGCTCCGGGTACACGTCGGCCGCGTTACCCAGAAGACCTATCGAGAGGGGCTCACCCCTCTCCAGTGCCTCGTCCTTCATCTTCAGGGCCTCGTCCAGGTCGTCGGTCCACGTGTCCAGGTAACCGTGCCTGAGTCTCCTCTTTATCTTAGACTCGTCCACCTCCACGATGATGCCCACACCCTCGTTCATGGTTATGGCAAGGGGCTGGGCACCGCTCATCTCACCCAGACCCGAGCTGAGGACCCACTTCCCGCGAAGGCTATCGCTGTTGAACTTCTTCCTGGCCACGGCGTACAGGGTCTCGTAGGTCCCCTGCAGGATCCCCTGGGTCCCAATGTAGATCCAGGAGCCAGCAGTCATCTGGCCGTACATGATGAGTCCCCTCTCCTCCAACTCCCGGAAGTACTCCCAGTTCGCCCACTTAGGCACCAACAGGGAGTTCGCGATCAGCACCCTGGGGGCCCAGCTGTGGGTCTTGAAGACAGCCACGGGCTTGCCCGACTGGACGAGCAGGGTCTCGTCGTCCTCCAGCTCCTTTAGGGTCTCTACTATCTTCCAGAAGGACTTCCAGTCCCTTGCCGCCTTGCCCGTTCCCCCGTAGACGATGAGGTTTGCGGGGTCCTTAGCCACCTCCGGATCGAGGTTGTTCATGAGCATCCTCATGGCGGCCTCCGTCTTCCAGGACTTGCAGCTAAGGGCCCTACCCCTGGGGGCCCTGATAACTGGAGCCTCCGTCATACAATCCCCCATGGAACTACTCTTATAAGCGGCTTGGGATCGAAATTCGTGATCGAGATAGTGAAGGGGGACATCTCCAAGGTCGTATGCGACGCAATCGTGAACCCCGCTAATACCCTAGGCCTGATGGGTGGAGGGGTGTCGCTGGCCCTGAAGCTCAGGGGAGGGAAGGAGATAGAGAAGGAGGCCAGGGACAAGGCCCCCATCCCGCTCGGCGGGGCGGTTGCAACGGGCGCGGGCTCCCTGAACGCGAGGTATGTGATACATGCCCCCACAGTAAGGTATCCTGGAGACAAGGCCGATCCTGATGTCGTGAGGAGGGCCGTCGAGTCGGCCTTACTCCTCGCCGAGGAGCTGGGGGTCAAGTGCGTCGCCTTCCCCGGGATGGGGACGGGCGTGGGCGGAATCCCTGAGGAAGTGGGTGCGAGGATCCTCGTTGAGACCATTTCCGCCTTGATGCCGAGACTGAGGAAGATCAAGAGAATCCTGCTCGTGGCCTATACAGATGACTTCAAGGAGGCTCTGGAGAGGGAGTGGAGGAGGGTATTCGGGATAGTCAATCAGTGAAGCGAATCATACCCCATTTGCCCAACCTGATCCACCTCGTTCCCCTGGACTCGGAGACGGAGACCCCGATGAGTAGGACCCTCCTACCTGGCCTGAGACCGGAGATCTGTGCCGCGAGCCTGTCGCTCCCCTCGAGCACCAGAATTCCCTCTCCGGAGTCGTCCCTCAGCCGCGCGAACAGCCTATCACCCTTCTCCCAGACCTCCACGACCTCGCCCCCGACCGTCAGGGGCTCCCCCCTGGCCTCGTCGAGGGGTGTCAATCTTGGGCCGAGGAGACCTAGCCTCCTTGCCAGGAGGAGGACGGCCGTATCCCTGTCTATTAAGCCACCAAATCTCGCTATTTCCTCCGAAATTCTGCCCTCAAGTTCGTCCCCTAGGAGCTCCCTGAGCCTCCCCTCTATCTCAGCCTTATAGCGTCCAGGTTCCTGGGGGCCAGCACCTCCCAGCCCAGCCTCACCTCCTGGAGCCTCCTCCTGAAAGCCTTTATCGCCTCCTCGTCCCCGTGGCAGAGGATCACCTTCTTGGGCCTCGGGTGCATGTGGACCAGGAATCTTAGGAGGTCCCTCGAGCCCGAGTGCCCTGAGAACCCGTCCACGGTCTCGATCCTCAGGTTCAGGCTAATCTCCTCGCCATCCGGCAGCACGATCGTTCTGGCGCCCTGCTGGATCTCCCTCCCCAGCGTCCCCTCGGCCTGGTAGCCCACGAAGATTAGGGAGTTAAGCTTGTTTGGTCCCCACGCCCTCAGGTACTCCATAACGGGGCCACCGGTGAGCATACCCGAGGTCGTTAGGACCACCAGGGGCTCTGCGCTGTCCAGGACCTCCTCCCTCTGGGAGGCGTTCCTGATGAAGTGGAAGTAGGGGGCGAGGAACGGGTTCTCTCCGTACTTCGTGATCCTGTCCCTGAGTAGGGGTGCCATGTACTCCGGGTAGACGGTGTGAATGGCCGTGGTTTCGTCTATCATCCCGTCCATGAACACTTCTACCCTGTCCATGAGACCCCCGCTCACGGCCTCCTCGATGGCGAGCATGACCTCCTGGGCCCTTCCTACCGCGAAGACGGGAATGATCACCTTACCACCCCCCTTCACCGTCTCGTCGATGATCCTGGCCAGGTCCGCAACGGCCTTCTTCCTCGGGGGTATATCTCTAGCTCCATAAGTCGACTCCACGATAACGGCTTCCACCCTGGGAAAGCGGTTCTCGGCCTTCCTGAACATCAGACTCTCCCCATACCTTATGTCACCCGTGATCACGATGTTGTAGAAGCCCTCACCGATGTGTAGGTGGGCGATGGCGCTGCCGAGGATGTGACCCGCGTGGTAGAAGGTGAGCTTGATGTCCGGCGCAACGTCGGTTGTCTCGTGATAGCCTATCGGTATCGACTGAACGATGAACCTCTTGATGTCCGGTATGTCGAATTCCGGCCTGCCCCTCTCCATCCTGTTCAACTTCACGTAGTCGTGGTAGAGGGCGACCGCGATGTCCCTAGTGGGCTTCGTCAGGTATATTGGGCCCCTGTACCCCAGCCTTATGAGGGTCGGTATCTTGCCCGCGTGGTCCATGTGGGCGTGGGTGAGGATGAGGGAGTTGGCGCTCATGGGTATGAGAAAGGGGTACTTGGACCTCTTCTTCTCGTCGATGTCGTGGATGTCTATGTCGAAGGGCTGAGCGACGTACAGGTAGTAGGGACCGTTTTCCTCGGCGTCGTCCCTGGGCTTCCCCATTGGCGCCCCGAAGTCCACGATTACCCTAGAGTTCCTGGTCTGAACTAGGGTGCAGCTCCTGCCAACCTCCCTGTAGCCCCCAAGGGCGACGACCCTGACGAAGTTCTTCTTCCCCGAGGCCCTGACCTGCATTTCCTTATGATAGAGCTCTTCCCCCAGGGTCCTGAGGAACCTCTTCCTTTCCTTCGCCGTGCTCTGCAGGACGCCCTTGATGAAGTCCAGGATCAGGGACTCTATCGGGGGCTTCCTGTGCAGGATCACGTCCCACCTCGTCTCCCTCCTCAGGGCCTTCAGGAGGTCGGGCTTGACGAACACCAGCTCGGGGCGCTCAAGCTCTATCTGCATCTCCATGTTGACCGTGTCGAAGAAGACATCGTGGATGATCGCCTTCTTCGGTATGAGCCTTCGCGCCTTCTCCTCCGCCTCCTCCGGGTCCAGCGCCTCGTCCTCCGCCGGTTTGAGCCTAATCCTCTTCTTCAGCTCCTGGGCCAGCCTCCTGGGGATGTCGTCCCTCTCCGCATATATGTGGAAGTTCCTGAGGTAGATGACGAGGAAAGGGCCCTCGAAGACCACCTCTACTACGTCCGTCTTGGGAATGTGCTTGAAGATCTGGGCTTTTATCTCCGCGGAAACGGGCATCAGCGCTTCACTTCGAACTCCAGTACCTTGAAGCCCTCCTTGGTTATGACGGCGATATCGATGCCGTTCCCAGAGTACACGTCCCTTTCCATGGCAACCGTCAGGGCCTTCTTCGCCAGCTCCACGGCCTCCTCCTCGCTCAGGCCTTCCTTGAAATCTGACTCGAAGATGGCGATGGCGAAAGTGGAGCCGGAACCGGTGGATACGTACTTATCGGGAATGGCTCCCCCCGCGGCGTCCACGGAATACAGGTGTGGCCCCTCCTCGTCGACGCCGCCCACCAGGAGGCCGACGTAGTACGGGGAGAATTTATACTGGTTGAGTATGTTGGAGAGGAGAGTAACGAGGGCCTTGACGCTCATGGGTCTCCCCCTGCTCGTCTTGTAAAGAGCTGCCTCGGCCCTGAGGTAGCGGACTAGGTATTGGGCGTCGCCAACTAGTCCGGAGGTCGCCATGCCAAGGTTCTCGTCTATCTTGAAGATCTTCTTGGTAGCCTTGCTTTCCACCATGGACCCGAGGGTGGCCCGCCTCTCCGCGCCGAGGACGACGCCCCCGTCGAAGACCAAACCAACTGTTGTGGTACCTTTAAACTTCTCAGCCAATCTCATCACCCCTAGAATTCTTGGGCCATGATTCATAAAAGCATTAATAGTTTTCCCTTCACCTTGATCATCAGGAACCGCCGGGCCCTCGACAGGGGGTTCATTCCGGAGCAGCTGGTCGATAGGGAGGCGGAACTGGAGGCGTTGAGGAGGATCATGAGGCCCATGCTCAGGGAGCGCCTCCCCAGCCACGCCTTCGTCTACGGGGGGGTCGGGGTTGGGAAGACCACTCTAGTCAGGTTCTTCATGCGCGATGTCGAGGGGGTCCGAAAAATCTACCATAGCTGCCTGTGGGCCAGGTCGTCCAAGGACATTATCCTGGCCATCCTGAAGGAAGCTGGGAGGAAGATCCCCTCCCTGAGGGGGTACTCGAGGGGGGAGATGATGGCCCTCGTGGCCAGGGCCTCGAGGGGTGTTCACTCCCTCCTGGTCCTCGACGAGGCCAACGCCCTCCTCGGGGAGGCGATGGAGTTCCTGGAGGCTCTCCTCAGGGAGCAGCCTGGAGGGGGCTTCTCCATAATCCTCGTCTCCCTCAACCCCCCGGACCAGGTCCTCTCCCGCCCACTCCTCAGCGTCCTAGGATACGCCTCCTCAGTCCAACTGAGGCCCTACGACGCGAAGACCCTCAGGGAGATCCTGAGACAGAGGGCCGAGCTTTCCCTGGTACCCGGCACCTGGGATGAGGGGCTCCTCGAGCTCATCGCGGAGAGCGCCGCGTCCTATGGGGACGCTCGCCTCGCCATTGAGATCCTCCAGAGGGCCGCCGAGAGGGCCGAGGCCCTTGGTAGGGGCTCCGTAGAGCCCGAGGACGTCAGGGAGGCGATGGCGAAGATCAACCCCTTCCTGACCGAGAGCAAACTTTCCGAGCTGCCCGATGGGGAGCTCATGGCCCTCCTGGCCGTGGCGAGGGCCCTGAGGGGGAGGGCTGTGGCCTCACTAAGACAGGTTTACGAGGAGTATCAAGGCCTCGCCGAGGAGGGACTGGCCGAGGCAGCATCCTACTCCACGATCCATAGGAGAATCCTCTCCCTAGCCGAAGCTGGAATCCTCTCCGTAAGGAAGGTGGGCGAGAGGAGGAAAGGTGTCCGCCTCCTGGTCACCATCATGGACTTCCCCGCCACCAGACTCGAGGAGCTGATCATGCAGAGGCTTAAATCGGAGGCGTGAATCCCCAACCATGGAGTATGAGAAAATAGAGGAGCTCGTGAACGAAGGGAAGATAGAGGAGGCACTCCGCCTCGCGAAGGAGGCCCTGAAGGAGAACCCGGACGACTATGACCTGAACCTGCTCTACGCGGACATCCTCGAGGCCCTGGGGAAGAGCGAGGAGGCCCTGGAAGTGTATGAGAGGCTGTATGAGCTCTACGGGGATGTCGACCTCCTCCTGGCCAAGGCGGACCTCCTCAGCCGCCTCGAGAGGAACGAAGACGCCCTAGAGGTCATCAAGAGGGCAGAGGAGGACCACCCCTACGACCGCGACGTGAAGATCATGAAGGCGCTGATTCTAGCAAACTTGGGCAGGTACGGGGAGGCGAAGGAGATACTCGAAACCCTCTCCGAACAATACCCCGAGGATCCCGAGATCAAGCTCTACCTCGGTACCGTACTGATAGACGAGGGTGAGGAGTTGGATAGGGGCGTGGACATACTGCTGCAGCTCAGGGAAGAGGAGCCCGAGAACCCCTACGTCTGGTACAACCTCGGTGTGGGCCTCTACAAGATGGGGGACTACCTGAAGGCCGCGGAGTGCTTCGAGAAGGCGGATTCCCTTTTCGAGGGGGAGGACCCGGACGCGATCTACTGGCTGGCCCAGTGCATGCTGAAGCTCGGCAACAAGAGGCTGGCCCAGGAGCTGGCGGAGAGACTCCTCAAGCTAGGAGCCCTTGAAGAATACGAAGATCTTTCAAAAATATTAGAAAAATAAAGAAATTATTTTATTTCTTGACCCTCACCAGGGACATTGCCCCTACGGCGAGGGCGAGGATTGCGAGCACGATCGCCGTGATGCCGAAGGCCTTGATGTTCTGGTTGTTCTTGTTGACCCTGTTCTCGAGCTCGGTGAGCTTGTTGCTTATCGTCGTTATGTTGCTCTGGAGCGTCGGTATCTCGTTCTGCTGGATGTTGGTCACGGTGCTGCTGAGGCTGGAGATGTCGGCGGACAGGGCGCTCACGTTCTCGCTGATCCAGTTGGACAACTTCGTGATGTTCTGGGATATGTAGGTTATTAGCTCATCCCTGTTCTCCTCGATTGCGTTCACGAGCATGGTCACGTTCTCGCTGAGGGCCCTCTGGAGGTCGGAGATGGCGTCGAACAGAGCGTCGACGTCGTTCTGCAGCTGAGCTATCGCATTGTTTATCTCTGTGATCGCGGCGTTCAGGGCGGTCACGTTCTCATCGAGAGCGGCCCGGAGTGAGGCGAGCTCCTCCTCGATGCCCGGAATCTTGGTCTCGTTGATCCACTGGACCTCGCTCTCGAGGGCGCTGAGCCTGGACTCAAGGTCTGCGACGGTGCCCTGCAGCGTGTTCAGGGCCTCCATGGTGGAGTTGAGGTCGTCCCAGATGGCCGGTATGAAGCTCTCGAAGGCCGTCTCGAGGGCCTCGAGCCTGGTCTGGAGGTCATTGACTGCCTCCCAGAGTAGCTCGATCTGGCTCGGAGGCTCCGGAACCACTATGATGTCGACCAGCGTGGTGTTCGGGTTGTAGAAGTCGGGAGTGGGCGAGCTGAACACGTAGTAGATGCCCGGCCCAAGGGAGGACTCGTCGACCTCAAAGGTCTCGGTCGGGATCGGCGTGTACGCGAGAGGTTCAAGGACCTTGAACGTCGCAGTCGCGGGCGTGTAGAACTCCTTGCTGGCGCATATCATGTAGTCGCCGGTCAGCGGGAACTCATAGGAGAACGGGAAGAGTAGTGAAGCGAAACCCTCGGAGTCCGTGAAGCCCTTCGCGAATATGGAGCCATCATAGCCCTCGTGGTCGTTCAGGTGCAGGATCTTGACCTCGAGATACGCGTTGGGCACTGTGGAGGGGTGCTCGGGATCAGTGACGTCCACGGTGAAGATCGGATACTCCTGGACCGAGTACGGGGCAGACATCAACGGCTCATCGTTCTGGTAGATGGAGTCGTAGGCGAAGTAGCCGCTCATGAGGGCGTACTCCGGGGCCTCTATGGCGAGCGTGCTTGTCGGCGGGACGGGATACTCTACGACCTCCAGGGAGACCGTGTTGGACGGTATGTAACCGGTGGAGTCGGCGAAGAGGGTGAAGTAGCCGAGATGATCGAAGGTGATCTCGAAGACCCCTCCGTAGTCGATCGGGACAATCTTGTAGACCTGCCCGACCTCTATGTCATCCTCGTAGACTTCCCCTCCGTTGAACACGGCAATCACGTAGCCCCAGATCGTCCTGTCCCTGCCCACGTACTCGTGATAGACGTCATCGTACACGACGCCCGTTACTGGGGCCGACAGGTAGACCTGATTCGTGTCGGGTACGTGGAACTCAACCTCCAGTATCAGGTGCGCTATGACCGCGTTGAACTCGAAGGCGCCGTCGGGATAATAGTAGCCGGTCTTGAAGGGTACGAACTTGTAGAGACCGGGCTCGTCGATGACCGTCCTATCCATGTAGGACAACGGGATGGTGAAGTAGCCGGTCTCGTTGGAGACAGTCCTGCCGACAGAGACCCACGATCCGGAAACGTACTTGTAGATCTCGATCGTAACCCCCTCAATGCCGTAACCGGTGCTGTTCACGACCCTCCAATAGATCCACTCACCGTTGATCTCTGGATCCCAGTTGAAGGCGCTTGGATTATACCTGATGGTGTCCCTGCCGACGATGCTCATGGTCTCATACGCGACGGTGACGTTGAAGAAGTCGGACTCCTCATAGCCCTCTTTGAACGCCTTGAAGGCGTAGTTGCCGTAGTTGCCGAAGGAGTATGTGAACGTGGTATCGGGGACGTTCACGAGGTGGTCTATGGGCACGGGGGTATTGGGATCAACCCACGTGTACACGATGATGTCGTAGTTGGTCACGTCGTCGCCGCTGAGGATCTCGTAGACGTGCCAGGTGTAGGACACAGTGGGCCTGAGGAGGGTTGGGCCCTCAATCGCAAGCTTGCCTGCCTTTACGGTAATCTCGAAGGGATCGCTGTCATCGATGGGCAGGTACGCGGACCTGGCGACGAAGTAGAAGGTCCCGAGCGTTGTGAAGGTGTAGCCGAACTCCCACCTGAGGTAGGTGTAGTTGTAGCTCGCATCAATGGTGTCGATCAGCGACATGCTCTCGTCGTAGACCTCAACATAAACGCCGGCGTCCGGCGGGGCGGAGTACGAGGACCCAGCCAGGAACACGGTCCAGTTGTAGAACTGGTTGAACAGGATTAGGTGGCCATCGGTGTCGAGGTACTCCTCACCTGGATAGGCCCTGACCTCCAGCTTGGCCGGGATGACCGTTACCTGGAAGTAGTTGGAATCCAGGTATCCGACGCCGTAAGCCTTGAAGTAGTAGGTACCCTCCTCCGCGAACGTGTAGGAGAAGTACCAGCAGTCCCCGGTGTAGGTGGGCGTGAGGGTGTCGATCACGGCGAAGCCCTCGTCATACACCTTCACCCAAAGGTCGGCATCGGGGCCTGGGCAGCTCTCCGTGTTCTCTATCATGACCCTCCAGGACTTCTCGACGTTGACAACGGCGATGTGGTCGAAGCCGAGGTCCTCGTCCTCAGGAGTCCCACGGACCTCCAGCTTCGGTATGACCACGTTGACGGTCCAGATGTCGCTCGGTGCGGTGACTGGCGTGGTACCGTTGACCCAGAAGGTGCCCATGGTGGTGAAGGAAGTCTCGATCTTTCCGTCGCCGTCGGTATCGTCGTACACGATGGTCGTGGACTCGTTAAACACATTGATCTTCGCGATGTCCTCGATGATGGCCTCAGGATCGCCGTTGCCCTTGACCGTGATGACCTTGCCCTCGGACTCCACGTAGGCGAGCCAGGTCACGCTGGCACCCGCACCGACCGTTATCTCGTGGTCGGTGTAGGGCACGTTGAGCGGCTTGATCTCAAGCTGGGCGTAGTCGAACGTGATGTACTTGGGGGTGGAGTCGGGATAGCCCTCCATCCTCGCGATGAAGGTGAAGGTCTTGACCTCGGGCTGCCTCGGGAAGATGAACTGGACCCATCCCTCGCTATTTGTCACGCCCTGAGCAATGAGGGTATCGCCGTCATACACGTAAACGGTGGCGCCCTCAACGGGGCCGTAGAGGTCGGTGACCTGGATCCATCCGTAGAAGTCCCAGAAGTAGTACGAGAACTGGTGAGAGGTGTCGGTCGTATTAGGATAGATGCCCTTGACGATGAGGGCGTTGGTCGTCACGAAAACCTCCTTCACATCGGCGTCCTCGAAGCCATCCTTCGTCGCCAGAATGTAATAATAGCCGGTGCTGTCGGGGGTCCAGGAGAACATGCCGAAGCTGTTGGTGTAGGTGTGGTATACCATTGGGCCGTCGGGGGAGCCAGACCTTATCTCCACGTAGGCCTCCGCGACCGGCTCCTCGCAGTACAGGCTCTCGACCACGAACACGTACTCGTGGTCGACCACGAGCATCTCCGGACCCTCTATGACGAGCTTGTCGAGGTACACGTCGACGTAGAACGGATCGGAGTCCAGGAAGAGCGGGTTGTCCGCCCTGGCGACGAAATGGATCTGCGTCCCGTTCAGGTCCTCAGGAGGTACCCACTCGAGGACCTTCATGTAGAGGTCATTCTCGCTATCATAATACGTGGTCGTGGGGAGCGTGAACAGGAGGTAGTTGCTGGAGTCGTACACGTAAACGGTCACGGTGACGTAGGGCGGGATGTCGGAGCCGTCCATGGTGCTGATGAACCAGACATCATCATCGGCGGCATAGGGGCAAGAGTAGGCCTTGCTCGGGCCGGTGATCGTTAGCTTCGAGGTTACCAGGGTGAAGGTGTCACTGCCGGGATTGAATAGCTGCTTGTCCGCAACGACCGTGTAAGAGGAGGCTATGGGAATGCCCGCCGTGTCGAAGGAGAAGTATCCGTCCCCATCGGTGTAAGTCTCATCGACCAGGATGTCACCGGCGTAGAGCCTGACCCTGGCCCCCTCAATGGGAACCGTTGGCCAGTGGACGGTGTAGACATATCCCTCCACAAGGTCCCCATAGTGGTACTCGCTGCTGGATAGGACCACCTTGAGGGTGTCGAATGATACGTGGACGTAGTAGGGATCGGACTCAACGTAATTGGCCTGCCTGGCAACCATGTAGAACTCGGTATACCTGACCTGATCCATCATAACGTCGTAGCCCAGGTTGGAGAAGTTTATGCCCTCAATGCCGTCGTAGGAATCGGGAAGCACCCATCCCTCCTCGTCGGCATAGTAAATCCTCAGCAAGGCACCTGAGTCCTTCTCATAGACGTATAGCTGCGCATAGGGAACTCCTACGCCTGTCTCATTCACGATCTGGAACGCCTCTGGCATCTCGAAATAGGCCTCGTGGAGCGGGTTGGTTTCGGTCTCAGGTTCATAGATCTTCAACTGACCCTTGTTCTCCGGCGGGGTCCAGGTCTCCGTCACGGTAATCGTCTTGGACGCAGGAACTGCGCCCTCGCCCTTGACCACGATGGTGTAGGTTCCGGGCTCGGTGGGGAACCAGACGGCCACGCCCATATCGTCTGTGTAGGTGGCATACCAGAGCGTGCCACTCTCATTGTAGATGAACACCCTGGCATTCATGGCCATGTCGGCACCCACGGTGACGAGGATTTCCACCTCCTCACCGACGCTGAACTCGTCCTTGTACGTGTACAGACCGAGCTTGAGCGGTGAGGTGAAATTCTCGGTCGCCAACCACCAATAGGCCGGCTCCTCGCTCTCGTAAGCGGCCTTGGTCTCCGGCTCCGGGGCTGCTGCGCTGGCCTGGGCAGCGACGGCGCCCATTGGGCTCAGGAGCATCGCGGCAACGGCGACGACCAACAGCACCGTCGCTAGCCTGCCGTACTTACCTTTGCTTACCTGCAAACATTGTCACCTCCATAGATTCAGATTAGAAACCTGAGGATTTTATTTAAATGTTATTCGAAAATGGTAATTTTTTAGGCGTTTTTGAATTAGGCTATTGTCTAACGTTTGGGTTGTCTCCCGAACCTCAGGAGTTCGGACTCCAAGGCCTCTTTCAAAAGCCTAATCCTAGAGGCCCTCTCCAGGAACTCCTCGAGGCCCAGGGCACCGCGGGCGAAGCGCTCTGCGAGGTTCCTGAGCTCCTCGTCCAGGGACCTAATCCTGTTCTCCACCAGCTCCAAATACGCCTCCTCGGCGCTCGTCGGCGCCCTCATGCCCTCTCCCAGTTCAGCGGGGAGGACCTCCCCCTCGATCTTCCCGTCCCTGAGGAGGATGATCCGGTCCGCCATTCTAGCGACCAATGGGTCGTGGGTCGCGATTATGACGGTCCTCCCCTCCCTGGCCAGGCCCACGAGGATGTCCGTCACGGCCTTCGCATTCTCGCTGTCCAGCTCCCCGGTGGGCTCGTCAGCGATGATCAAAGGCGGGTCATTCGCCAGGGCGCAGGCGATGGCGACCCTCTGCCTCTCGCCGCCTGAGAGCTCCTCGGGATACCTGTCCAGCTTGTCCTCTATCCCGAGCTTTGCGGCCAGCTTCCCGACCCTTTTCTTCCTCTCCTCGCCCGAAACCCCCGCAGCGATCAGGGGTATCTCGATGTTCTCGGAGACCTTCAGGGAGGGTATGAGGTTGAAGAGCTGGAAGATGAAACCTATGTATTTCAACCTGAACTCCGCTAGCTGCCTCTCGCTCAGCGGGTTCAGGATCACCCCGCCAACCTCCACGGTGCCCGAGGTGGGCCTATCGATTCCGCCAATAAGGTTCAGCAGCGTCGTCTTCCCCGACCCCGAGGGTCCCATGATCACGACCGCCTCGCCCGGGTGCACCTCCAGACTCACGCCGCCCAGGGCCTTCACGGGCGCGCCGGAGCTGTCGTAGACCTTCACTACGTCCGTAACCTTTACCCTAACTCCCCCCATCTCACACACCCCTAAGCTCCTTCACCAACTCCTCCCTCGCGGCCTCCAGCGACAGGATGAATGGGACCGCGAGGAGGGCCGCTATCGCCCCTCCTATGAGGAGGAGGTCGCCGAGCATGAAGTGCATTGAGAGCGGAACAACCTCGTTCAGTGCCGAGCTCAGGATATCCGAAACAGAAATCACCGATTTGTAGCCGTAGAGCGAGATCAGGCCCGTGGCGAAGCCGAGAACTATACCAAAGGCTACGCCTGGGAGGACGATCAGGTAGGCCATCCTTGCCGCCCTTTTGGGTGTGAAACCCCTGCTCCTCATAACCGCAATATCGTAGAGCCTCGAGCGTATGACCGAGAAGGAGAGGATGCCGACCGAGAGAAGCGCCAGGAACGAGCCGTATATACCATAAATTCTCAGCCAATCTGCCGTGCCCCTGAGGATGCCGACAACGGAATAATCACCTTTCTCGCTCCCTCCCAGCGGTTTAAGCCTTTCCTCCGCCGCGGAGGGATCGACCCCCTTCATGTAAACGTAGAAGCTCCTAACGCTGGTGTCGCCGCGGTCGTCGATGAGGACAATCCAACTCCACATGTTGTCGGTACCGGGAAGGGCCCTGAAGACGTCGGAGATCGTGTACTCCTCCCAGTTGCCGTGTGGGGAGGCACTGGGTTGTGTCAGCTCACTCTTGTAGTATACGACTTCTCCCGACCAACTCAGGTTCATCTTTCCCCCGGTGCAATCCTTCAACGATTCGGAGTCGTCCCACGCCACCACAACCGCCTGTCCGGCCCTGAGGGAATCGAGTACCTCGGATGGGTCCCTCCCGGAGAGGGATATCTTGTCCTCCTTCCCCCAGAATAGGGCGTCAGCCCTTCCCGAAATTATTCCCATGATCCTCGCGTACTGGTCGAAGAAGCCGCAGGCCGGAATCGAGACCGTGCCCTGCCCCAGCTCCGCCGCTATCAGGTAGGCGTCCGGGTCCAGGGACCTCACGGCCTCCTCCACCTCGGTGACGTTCCCATTGGTCCAGTAATATGCCACGTCGGAGCCCCTGATGAAGGTCGAGAGCCTGTCGGTGTAGTCCACAATGGTGCCGAAGAGGCCGAGGGAGAGGACCATCATGGAAACGAGGAGGGCCGCCACGAAGGCCGTCCTCGAGTGCGTCCTGGGCAGGGCAGAGGAGTAGCGGTGGGCGAGGGGAGCATCCCCCCTCCCGAGTAGGTGGGTGAAGAAGCGGCTGATGGCCTTCAGGCTCCTCCTGTGCGCCGTGAGGACCTTGGCCGCGCCGTAGACGAAGAAAAACGGCGCGAAGACCTGCAGGAAGGAGCTCAGGATGAGCCAAATGATGATCAACATGGTCAGGATCGAGTTCTCCTCCACGTGCCTCAGGAGGTCCTGAGGGGTGACGCCGGATATCCACTCCGCCATTTTGAGGGAGCCCAGGATGAACGCTGCCCAGGCGAGCTTGGAGGCCCTCTCCACTTCCTCCCCGCCGGGCTCGTAGATCCTCAGGGCCTCGACGGGCCTGATCTCCTCTATCCTCTTCGAGGTCCTCCAGTAGATGATGACGGCTGTCAGGACTGCCAGAACCGCGGCTATCGCGGAGTCGAGGAGGCCCACGAAGCTGGAGGACCTGATATCATAGAGGACCCAGGAGACCAGGTGACCGACGCCCACCGAGAGGAACACGCCGAGGAGGGCGCCTGTCAGGGATGTCAAAAACACGAACTCGAAGTATCCCCTCTTCGCCAGCGATATCGGTACCCCCCTCGAGATCATGGATCCAAGGTAATGCTTGAGGCCAGTAAGGGTGCTCTCACCGGCAACTATTCCATAGTACCAGGCCACGATGAGATAGGGGATCGCGAAGGCCATGAGCAGGAGGGTTCGGCCGAAGTACGCTTCCTTGAGGTTCTGAATTTCCATCAGGAGGCGGTCGTGGAACTCTATCCTGTAGTTGCCCGTGACTACGTATATGGCCTCCTTAATCCTGGACTCCAGGTCATACAGGTTGTCCTTGGTTACGTCCATATCGTAAGGGTTTATCAGCTCCGGATTTACGGTGATGTAGATGAGGACGGATGAGTCCGCGTACCCGTACTTCTCAATGAAGTCCCCGGACCCCATGAGCAAGGCGTTGCCGGGGACGGGTAAGTAGAAGTACTCCCCGCCAGCGACGAACTCGTAGAGGCCCACGACGGTGTAGTTGCCAAGCTTCCTGAATGGGTGGGTTCCGTAGACGCCGAGGGAGACCTCCGTGCCGAGGATGGACCTATTGTAGTTGTATGAGGGAAGGGCAACCTCGCCGGGGCCAGGCATTCTGCCGGCCACGATCCTGAAACCCGCGCCGCCCAGGATGGTGTTTTCCCCTCCCACTAGGACGAGAGCTTTGACGAACTGCGTGACGTTGTCGAAGCTGAGGCCAAGCGAGTCGTACGTGTACACGGCGACGTAGGCTGTGGAGTTCACGCCTTCGAGCGATGATACGGCATTCAGCGCCTTCCCGATGGTGCCGGGCGGGACCCCCATCCTGACCATCATGTGATAGGGGAGGCGGGACAACAGGGAATTGATGTCCCTGGCCTGGAGGTCCGAGACGGTGACGCTGGGGGAGAGGATGAGCATAACGACTATGATTGCGGAGACCGAGAGGACGACGACCCTCCACCTGCTCCTGAGGAACACCCTCAGGGTCCCGCCCGTTCTCATCCCGGTAAAAATGATCAAGAGGTTTAAATTTCAGATAAAGGCCCAATCATCACAGGCCTAGGCCTCAGCTGACCCTCTTCTCATCACTGCCAGGAAAACTCCCGATCACTATATCTCGATTGCGCCCCTCAGGGGGAGTGCCCTAACCCCCAGCTCCAGCTCCAACAGCCTCGAGAACTCGTCCCTGTAGCCGTAGGCGACGACGACCAGTTCGGGATCGACGGTCTCGACGAACCTGAGGAGGGAAGGGTAATCGGAGTGGTCCGAGATGACGAAGCCACCCACGGACCAACCGGAGAGGAAGCTCCTGGGGATCCTCCCCCACAGGGCCTTTGAGAGCCTGGAACCAGCGGGAGCGATGAATATCCTGCCCCTGCCCGGAGCGTCGGAAACCTCGAGCTCGCGCAGGTCGATCCCGGTGAGCCTGTATACCGGGTCCCAGACGGCCTCGTTTATCCTCCCAACGCTCCTGGAGACCTGAATGTCCTCCAGGATCGATCTCCCCATGCGTCGGGCCAGCTCGACTATCACCTCTTGGGCCTTGCCTACGGAGTAGCAGTTCAGCAGCACCCTTTCGTGTCGCTCGACCCACTCCGCGAGCCTGTCGAACTCCTCCTCCTTAGGCGGGAAGACGTGCCTGGGGTGGCCGTAGGTGGCCTCCATGACGAGGACGTCGGCCCTGACCCTGGGTGGGGGAGGGGAAAGGGGTCCTCCCTCCAGTCTGAAGTCCCCCGTGTACAGGACCCTCATCCCCTCCACCTCAACCAGCAGCATGCTCGAGCCGAGGATGTGTCCCGCCGGGAGCTCCCTGCCGAGGACCGTTTGCTCGGGATCCCCTACCCCCTTGGCCCTCAGGATCTCCACGGTCTCGGGTGTAGCGTGTATCCTAGATCCCTCAAGCCTTCTCGGGTGGTGGTCGGAGTGCCCGTGGGAGATGAAGGCCTCTCCCACGGGCCTCCGGGGGTCCAGGTGGAGGATCCCCTCCCGATGCTCCAGGATTATGCCTCCCCTGCGCCTCAGCCTCATCCTCTGATCCTCGTTATGGCCACCAGGATGATAACGATTGTCACCAGGGCTGCGACGGCATACAGGTACAGTGGCCTAGGTATCACCACCGTCAGGATAACCGTCGCCTCGTTGCCCAGGGAGTCTATGCCCCTTAGTTCTATGGTGTGGTTCCCGTAGCCCAGATCAAGATTCAGGGTGTTGCCGGACAGAGCGACCCACTGCCCGCCGTCAACCCTGTAGTAAATGGCGGATATCCCCGACGGATCCGTGGCCGAGACTCCAATCACCACGTTCCCCTTCTCCAGCTCGAGGATCCTCGCCGATATGGCCGGTCCGCTCATGTCCAGCATGAAGTGCAGCACCGCGGAGGAGCTGTGACCCACGGCGTCCCTGGCCGTGACCACGAGGGTGTGCCAGCCCTCGTCCTCGACCCTCAAGGGAACGCGGGCCTCCGCGCCGTCCAGGAAGACCGTGAGTGAGGCCCCCGTGAGGTCCTCCACCGCCACGTCCACGGTTACGGGGGAGCCGTACCTGCCACCGTCCGTCACACCGGTAACGGTGATCTCGGGCGGCTCCGTGTCGACGGTCACTCGAACCGCCACTTCCACCACGTTTCCGGCCTCATCCCTGACCCCGACGGTCACAGTGTGGACGCCGTAGGGGATGTTGATTCCCAAGATCCCGGAGTAGCTGGAGCCTGTGACTTTCCTTACGACCCGGGCATCTCCGAACCTCAGGTATGCCTCGCTGAGGGAGTAGTCGTCCGCGGCCGTGACGCGGATGGTAACGTGCCCGGAGGCGAATATCTCCTCCGTCGGTTCAGCATCCAGGGTCGGAGGCTCCAGGTCCACCACAAAGGATGCCAAGGCGCTATCGCTGTTGCCCGCCCTGTCGACCACCATGACCTCAATGCTGTGTGCACCAGACTCCTCGACGGTCACGGTGAATACGTCGGACGGGGCCTCCACCCAGGC
>Ga0256842_1001136_pt1 | contig 21988 bp, 17 predicted proteins | sample 4559240metaG_FD_185973 | JGI IMG/M metagenome (GOLD analysis project Ga0256842, IMG submission 185973) | Hydrothermal vent microbial communities from Guaymas Basin, Mexico - 4559-240 | ecosystem: Environmental > Aquatic > Marine > Hydrothermal vents | place: Mexico: Guaymas Basin | collected... | reverse complement strand
ATTCCGTTGTTTCGGCTCCGCTCAACAACCTGCGGCTCCGCTCAACAACCTGCGGCTCCGCACAACAACCGCGGGACTTTGCTCAACAACCGAGGTTTAGTTAAAAACGTACCACAACTTTGTAGGTTGTGAATCTTAAAGAAAACTTTGAAGGGATAAATAGCAGCTTTGAAATATATAAAGTCTATCAGACTGAATTAATCTATAATTTTCATTCTTCATTTTTTTTGTCGCTTATGAATTTCGCTAAATTCTTGACAGATAAATTGATAATTTATTTAAGCAATTTAGGAGAAAAAATGAGTAAAAATAAAAAAGTAGTTAGAAAAAAAAATATAATTCAGGATTATTTTGAAGCAATTTTATTTGCATTTGTAGTTGCAATGGTTATCAGAAATTACACTTTCCAAAATTTTAAAATTCCTTCCAGTTCAATGGAAAGTACTTTGCTGGTGGGAGATTATCTCGCAGCCAATAAAATGGTTTATTTTTTCAAAGATCCGAAGCGAGAAGATATAGTTACTTTTCGATATCCGGATGATCCCGTAAATCCTAACAAGGTAAAATGGTATAGTCCCTATTATGCTTATGCCGGTCATTATAAGAAAATTTTTCCACCAATTTACTTTAATACCAAGAAATTTTTTGATCCGAAAGCTCTAACTTTTTGTCACTTAACCTATTATGCAAAGAAAAATGTGGTAAAAAGAGTGATTGGAATGCCTGGTGATACGATCAAAGTAGTGAATAAAAAAGTCTTTATCAACGGAAAAGAATATGACAGAGATTTTGCCCAACATATTGATTATCGGACAATTCCTCGCTCAAAAGGACAGATATATTGGGGAAATAAATTTATGGGAAGCCGTGACAATTTTGGTCCGGTGGTTGTTCCCCAAGGCGAATATTTTGTGATGGGAGATAATCGAGATAATAGTGCTGACAGTAGATTTTGGGGCTTTTTAAAACGTAATGAAATCACAGGATCGCCGGCGATAATTTTCTTTTCCAAAGATGAAAATACCGGTAAAATCAGATGGAACCGATTATTCAAAATCATAAAATAGATTACTTTCTTTTTTTATTTGAACAGCAATGATGAAAACGATAAGTAACATTTATATTCATATCCCCTTTTGTTTACGGAAATGCAATTATTGCTCTTTTTATTCCGAAGCTGAAACACCTTTTGATGATTATTTTGTGGCATTAAAAAAAGAAATCAGGCAATATCAAAAACAATATCGGATTAAGGCTGACACCATTTATTTTGGCGGAGGAACTCCATCTTTGGTAAAACCAAGTGTTTTGCAGGACATTATCTCATTATTTGATTTAAAAAACAATTGCGAAATCACGCTGGAAGCTAATCCGATAACGATAACAGAAAAATATACTGATGAAATTAGTCTTACTAAAATTAACCGAGTAAGTCTCGGTGTTCAGTCATTTATTGATAAAGAATTGGAAATGTTGGGGCGACTTCATAAAACAGCGGAAGTTGATAGTGCTATAAAATATTTAAAAAATAATGGAATTAACAATATCAGTTTAGATTTGATGTATGGTTTGCCTTTTCAAAAAAAATCAGATCTTTTGTATTCATTAGAAAAAATTATTGCCAAGAATCCCGTGCATATTTCGACCTATTGTTTGTCTTTAGAAAAAGATGTTCCGATGTATTCCTTGAAGAAAGATATTCCTGATGATGAAATTGTTGCGGATTTTTATCAAAGTATTTCTGATTTTTTGGTTGATAATAGTTATAATCGTTATGAAATTTCCAATTTTTCCAAAAAAGGATTTGAATCAAAACACAATCTTTCTTATTGGAATCTATCAAATTATTTAGGATTCGGAGCGAGTGCGTCAGGTTTTGTTGATAATTTACGGTATGTAAATTTTGCCGATACGGAAAAATATATTAACGCTGTAAATAATTCAAAAAAATGTTATTCTGCTAATTCTTTGACCGCAAATGATCGCAAATCCGAATATATTTTTTTAGGACTTAGAAAATCAAATGGCATTTCTTTTCAGAAATATAATGAATTATTTAATTCCGATATTTTTCGAGATTTCGGAAAGGTGATAAATAAATATGTTGATAGTAATTTTCTTGTTGTGGAAAATGATAATTTAAAATTAGCTGAAAAGTCGTATTTTATTTCTAATGAGATATTTTCGGACTTTATACTTTGAGGGTTTATGCGGAAATTTTTTATAATTCTATTTAGTTGCTCGATATTTTCCTTATTTTCAGAAATATTAATTCCGATGGACAATTCGCAAACAGATCATTTAAAAGCTTATGGAATTGCTTTTCAGACTTTATTAGATGGGAATAATGTAAAATGGCTGTTAAATTATCGGGGCGGTTCATATTTGATGAATGATTCCGGTGAAGTTGAATCAATGTGTAATATCAGAGGAGTTAGTTTTGAGACAATTAATTCCGGTGAAGTTTTGCAGATTATGGGGGAGATTAAAAACAATAATATGGATGTTGTTACTTTGGAAAAAGCTCCTAAAATTGCAGTTTATACACCACCTAATTCTCAGCCTTGGGATGATGCGGTAACTCTTGTTTTAAATTATGCTCAAATTAAATATGATACTTTGTGGGATCAAGATATATTGGCTGGAAAATTGTCTGATTATGATTGGATTCACCTTCATCATGAAGATTTTACCGGTCAATATGGGAAATTTTATGCCTCATTCAGGAATTCAGATTGGTATAAAAAAAATGTCAAAGTAAATGAGAATATGGCACGGGATTTAGGTTTTAAAAAAGTATGGCAATTGAAACATAAAGTTGTAGAAATTATTAAAGATTATGTTAAAAACGGTGGTTTCTTGTTTGCAATGTGTGCGGCAACCGATACTTTTGATATTGCCCTCGCTGCTGAAAATGTGGATATTGTTCCCGCTGTTTTCGATGGAGACGGTATTGATCCGAACTATAAAAAAAAGTTAGATTTTTCCAATACTTTTGCTTTCACAAATTTCAGCTTGGTTACCAATCCAATGACGTATGAATTTTCCGGTATTGATGCGAGTGATTACGCTAAACTCAGGGGAGCGGAAGATGATTATTTTACACTTTTTGATTTTTCGGCAAAATACGACCCTGTTCCGACAATGTTAACTCAATGCCAAACAAATGCCGTTAATGGATTTTTAGGTCAGACAACATCTTTTCATAAAAAATTTATTAAGAAGAGTGTAATTGTGATGGGAGAATCGCCGGGGACAGATGAAGTTAAGTATTTACATGGAAATTATGGTAAAGGTACATTTACTTTTTATGGAGGACATGACCCCGAAGATTATCAACATCGGATTGGCGATCCGCCTACGGATTTGGCATTGCACAAAAATTCTCCGGGTTATCGTTTGATTTTAAATAACGTATTATTTCCGGCAGCAAAAAAGAAAAAACTTAAAACGTAGAAATATAAAAAAGAAAAAAAATATATATAATGGCAAAAATTATTTTTTTTGTGAGAACAAAGTAAGAAAAAACTTGCCTAATGCAGTAAAAACAAATTTATTGTCCAAAACAAATGTTCAGAGGTTTTATGAAAAAGTTAATTCTATTTTTTATTTTGTTCCCAATATTTCTTTTCGCAAAAGAATATTCTTTAAGCGAAATTATTAATATTGGTTTGAACAAAAATGACGATTTACGAATTTCTAAATTGAGTCTTGAGAATTCTAATTCGAGTTTCAAAACGTCAATTTATGATTTTTTGCCATCTATTAATATTTCCGGTTCTCAATCAGAATCAACAACCGGATCTTCAACTTCCGCAAATTTTAGTTTATCAAAATCATTTAGTTTAAACGAGCCTACTTATTTCAATTATAAAAAAAGTAAAATTGCTAAAATAAGCAGCGAATATCAATATGAATCTTCAAAGCAAAATGTTATTTACAACATTGTTTTGAAATATATTTCCGTTGAAGAAAATAAAAATAATTTGCGTATCCAAAAGTCAAATTTCCAAATCCAAAAAGATGGTTTAGAAAAATCGCGAGTATTATTTCAAAATAAAATGATTTCCGAGATGGACTTAACAGATGCTGAAATTTCAAAGATTAATGCGAAAATATCTTTGAAAGATGCTGAAAATTCATTAAAAAATTCTTTGGAAGATTTGAAAAACTATGTGAAAATTGACGATGCAGAATTTCAAATTTCCGAGACAGATTTTTCAAAGTATATTGATCCTAAAATCCCTGAATTTTCATATAACAACGATATTGTGCGAGATAGCCTGAATTTAGTTTCTTTAAAAATTTCTAAAACAAGTCAAAAACTTTCTTTTCTTCCTGATCTAACATTTTCATATTCAACAAATATTTCTAATTCGGATTTTAAAGAGGATGGAAACATCTTGGATTTTAACACCGATTTTGAAAATTCACATTCTCACAGTCTCAGCTGTAACATTTCCTATTCATTATGGAATATTCTAAAACATGGAGAAAATTACAAAATATTTAAAAGAAATTTACGTTCAAATACAATTGCTTTTAATAAAGCTAAAAGAGACTTGAAGCGGAATTATCGGGAGCAAAAAAGAGATTTGGAGAATTTAACGCAAACTTATCGTCTTTATAAAAAGAAATTGAATTTAGCACAAAAAAATTATACTCAAGCTGCTGTAAAATATGAAGCCGGAATGATAAATCAAATTGATTTTGAAAAAGCAAAAAATACTCTGTTGAGAGCAAAATTAGACGAAAAAAAAATACAATATCAATTAATAAAATCACAAATTAATATTGAAAAATTACTTTCTTTAAAAATATTGAATAAAGGGTAATCAGGAGATTCTATGAAAAAAACGTTTATTTTCGGGATGGTAATAATTGCTTTTATCTTAAGCAGTTGCAGTACTAAAATGAAAAATTCTAAAGATGAAAAAGGTAAGAAAAATATTCCTCATATTGTTGTCAAAAAGGGAAAGATTGCAATTACTTTAGAAGAAACAGGTGAAATATTACCAATTAAAGTTGTTAAAGTCAAATCTAAAATTTCAGGTAAAATCACTAAACTTCTTGTTGAAGAAGGGGATTTTATTCAACAAGGTGATATTTTAGCAAAAGTTGAACCGGATTTCAATCAAGCAAATCAAATCAATAAAATTAAGGATAATTTAAAATTGGCAAAAATCAATTTGAGAAAATCAAAGAAGAATTATAATGATAAACTTAAGCTTTATAATTCCAAATATATTTCTGAAGATGATTTTACAGATGCTCAAGACAGATTAACCGAATCTCAAATTAATTATAATTCCGCTTTAGCTCAATTTGAATTGGTTAAAGACATAGAAATAAAAAATAACGTTTCGGAAATCAGATCTTCTGCCACCGGGACAATTATTAAACTTCTTCTCGAGGAAGGCGAAATGGTTACCGCTTCTTCCAATTCCTATTCTGAAGGAACTGTTGTTGCTCAAGTTGCCGATTTGAAAAATATGATTGTTAAATCTTCAATAAACGAAATTGATATTTCTAAAATACATAAAAATCAAAAAGTCGAAATTAAAGTTGATGCTTATCCGCTCGATTTGTATAATGGTGTAATTACAAAAGTCGCAGAATCAGCAAAATTAGAAAATAATATCAAAGTATTCCCTGTTGAAATCAAAATCGAAGATTCGACAAAAAATCTTAAACCCGGAATGACTGCTAATATCACAATTAACGGTAAAACAAAAACCGGTATTTTGGTTGTTCCGATTAGAAGTATTTTTTCGGATAAATCCAATAATGATATCGTCTATAAATTAAAAAACAATAAAATTTCAAAACCAATTATCGTGAAAACAGGCATTAATGATTTTCAAAATGTGGAAATTGTCGATGGGATAGCTGAAGGTGATACCCTTTCTTTGGTAGAATCAATTCCTACTCATGGTAAAAGAAGAAAAAGTAAAAAGTAAAAAGTAAAAAGTAAAAAGTAAAAAGTAAAAAGAAAAAATATCAAAAAAATAAAAAAAGAAAATTAGTAAAATATAGGAGATTATATGATAGATAAAAGTACGTTATTTGATAAAGACATTATTGAATTAAAGAAAATAGCAAAAGAAATGGAAATAGAAGATTATGAAGATTTGGATAAACAATCCACAATTTTAAAAATATTTGAAGATATGGCAACTCAAGAAGGATTGTCCTTTGTAACCGGTTGTTTGGAAATGATGGACGATGGATACGGATTTTTAAGATTTGAAGAAAATAGTTACAATCCGGGTCCAAATGATGTTTACGTATCACTAAGCCAAATTAGAAGATTTGAATTAAAAAAAGGACATATTATTTCCGGTCCTGTTCGTTCTCCTAAAGAAGGTGAAAAATATTACGCTTTATTAAGAGTAGATGCGATTAATTTTATTGATCCTGAAAAAGCAAAAGAAGTTAAACCGTTTGCAAAACTTACCCCTTATTATCCTGAAGAACGTCTCAAATTAGAATCAAAACCAATGAAAGGTAAAGATACAATTTCAACTCGAATAGTAGATTTATTTACTCCAATCGGTAAAGGTCAAAGAGGACTTATTGTTGCTGCTCCGAGAACCGGTAAAACCGTTTTAATGCAAAATATTGCCAACTCGATTTTGGAAAATCATCCGGAAGTTTATCTCATTGTTTTACTTGTTGATGAACGCCCTGAAGAAGTAACCGAGATGAAAAGAATGATTCTTCCTATAAATTCTGAAGTTGTAAGTTCTACTTTTGATGAGACTTCTAAAAAGCATATTCACGTGGCTGAAATGGTTATCCAAAAGGCTAAGAGAATGGTAGAATTAGGACATGATGTTGTGATAATGCTTGATTCAATTACCAGACTTGCCAGAGCTTATAATAATGTTTCACCGTCCAGTGGTAAAATTCTTTCCGGTGGTATTGATTCAAACGCTTTACATCGACCGAAAAAATTCTTTGGTGCTGCCAGAAATACTTTGGAAAAAGAATCCGGTAGTTTAACAATTTTAGCAACTGCTTTGGTTGAAACCGGCAGTAGAATGGATCAAGTTATTTTTGAAGAATTTAAAGGTACCGGTAATATGGAATTAGTTTTGGATAGGTCAATTAGTGATTTAAGATTGTACCCTGCCATAGATTTAATTCGTTCAGGAACGAGACGAGAAGAATTGTTAATGAGTGAAGCTCAAACAAATAGAATGTTTGTTCTAAGAAAATATTTGAAAACAATCAGTCCTGTTCAAGGTATTGAAATGTTGAGAAAACGAGTTCAACAAACAAAAGATAACACCGAATTATTGGATTCTATGAGTAAATAATGGAAATACTTTCTCCGGCAGGTAATTTTACTAAGCTAAAATTTGCCCTGAATTATGGGGCTGACGCTGTTTATGCTGCAGGGAAATCTTTTGGTTTGAGAGCAAAAGCCGATAATTTTTCCGAAGATGAATTGAAAAAAGCCACGGAATATTGTCATAATTTAGGTAAAAAAATCTACATTACAGTCAATATTTACGCAAAGAATGTTCAAATCGAGAAGATTGAAAAATATATGGCATTTCTTAATTCTATTCAGGTAGATGCTCTTATTATTTCTGATGTCGGATTGTTTTTAGTTGCCAAAGAATTTGCTCCTGATGTTGATGTTCATGTCAGTACTCAAGCAAATGTAACTTCGTATAAAAGTGCCGAGTTTTGGTATAAAGCCGGTGCTAAACGCGTAATTTTGGCCCGTGAATTATCAATTAAAGAAATTAGTGAAATCAAAGAAAAAATTCCTGATTTAGAGTTGGAAATGTTTGTGCATGGTGCAATGTGTATTGCTTATTCCGGCAGATGTTTGTTATCGGCATTTTTTAATAATCGCAGTGCAAATCAAGGATTGTGTACACAACCTTGTCGCTGGAAATATGCTTTAACCGAAGAAACGCGTCCGGGACAATATTTCCCAATTGAAGAAGATGAAAACGGAACATTTATTTTGAATTCCAAAGATTTGTGCCTGTATGATTATTTACAACAGATTAAAGATGCGGGATTGGACAGCATTAAAATTGAAGGCAGAATGAAAAGTCCGTATTATGTGGCAAATGTTACCAGAATTTATAAAAAAGGGTTGGAGCTTTTAGAAGAAAATAAGTCATTAAATCCCTATTATAAGGAAGAATTAAGTAAAGTTAGCCATAGAGTTTATACTTCCGGATTTGCAGATGGATTTGATTCTAACGACACTCAACATTATGAAACTTCGGCATATGAACGCAATTATCAATATTTAGGTGAAGTAATTAATATAGATAATGAATTTATCGAAGTTGATATTAAAGCCAAATTTTCCATTGGCGATGATGTTGATTTTATTTTTCCTGATATTGAAGATGATTTTACGGTAACAATTTCACAAATATACGATAGAGAAGGTAATCTAATTGAATTTACTAAACCAAATACAATTATACGATTAAGATTGGAAAATCCGGTGAAAGAACATTGTCTTTTAAGGAAGAAAATTTAAATGAGAAAAGCTTTAATTTTTGGATTAGTCTTGCTGAATATTAATACGATTTTTGCATTTAATAAAATCAAAGTAATGAATGATTATTATCAATCCGGGAATTTAGGGAAATTGCAAACTTGTCTGGATACCATTAAGGTTTTTAATAAATCCGAAGTTGCTGCAAAATTGTATTATTCTGATATTTTGAACAATACAAATGCCAATTATCAAAAGCTTTCTACAATTTACCAAAAAACTAATTTTGGGCAAAAAGCGATTCTATTGGAAGGTAAAAAATATTTTCTTAAACGTGATTATAAAAAATCAATCAAAGAGTTTTCTCGATTAAGTAAGGATTTTAGCTCAAAAAAAAATTATTGGCTGGCTATATCGTTTTTTAAAGATTCACAATGGCGGAAGGCAATTATCTATGCTCAAAAGTATATCGCTTTTGCAGAAAAATCAGCTAAAAAAGATCAATGTTATCTAATAATTGCAAATTCTTATCAGAATTTAAAATTTTACGATAAAGCGATAAATACCTTCAAATTCATCAAAAAAAATGTTTTTGATATTCATTTTATCCCTGAAATAACTTATCAACTCGGACTTTGCTATGAATTAAAAGGAGACAATTTATCAGCGTTGGATCAATATTCAATTATCGTAAACAATTATTCCTATTCTCCGTTTTTTTTGAAAACAGAAAATAGATTGTCTAAAAGTGATAAGAAAAAGATTATGGAATCGCCAAATCCTAAAGACATCGTCGATTCTTCTATTGTTGCTTCTAAAAAAGAAAATCAGAAATCTCAAAAAAAGAGTGGAAAATCCGGTTCCGAATTTTTTATCAAAGGAAAGTATTATATCCAAGCCGGGGCATATTCGAATAAAAAATATGCAGAACTTCAAAAGAAGAAAATCCTGAAATTAGGAATTAAATCTTCAATAAAAACTAAAAAATACGGGAAAAAAGAATTGCTAACCGTTAGTTTAGGTCCATTTAATTCTAAAAAAAATGCTCTTGAAATTACCAAAAAATTAAAACAAAACAAAATAAAAGCTTATATTTATAAATTGTGAGAAACAGATGAAAATAACCCCAATGTTAAGACAATTTTTAGAAATTAAAAATATGCATAAAGATAAACTCCTTCTTTTTAGAATGGGGGATTTTTATGAAACTTTCTTTGAAGATGCCAAAGTTGCTTCGAAAATTTTAGGTATAACTTTAACTTCAAGAAATAGAAATGCCGATAATCCAATACCTTTAGCAGGATTTCCTCATCACGCCTTGAATTCTTATTTGGAGAAACTGGTAAAAGCGGGATTGAAAGTTGTTATTTGCGATCAAGTTGAGGATCCTAAACTGGCTAAAGGACTGGTAAAAAGAGAAATTGTCGATATTATTACACCCGGATCAATTTTGGAAGGGAAATTAATTGATACCGAAGGGCATAATTTTTTGTTGGCAATCTTTCATACAGAAAAATCAAAAAAATACGGATTTTCTTATTTGGATGTTTCAACAGGCGATTTTTATTTTACGGAATTAATCAAAGAAGAATTGTTTAACGAAATTCAAAGAGTCAATCCGGCTGAAATTGTTTCTGATAGTGACAAAGTTATTGAAATGATTAAAGAAATGCCGTTCGAAAAGACTTTTCCGATTACTTTGTTTGATTCGTGGTCATTCGATTTAAAAGAGGCAAAAAGAATTTTACAAGAACATTTTTCTATAGAATCTTTAGAAGGTCTCGGAGGAAAATCAAAACCAATTGGAGCTGCCGCCGCCGGTTTGGCGTTGGCATATATTAAAGATTTAAAGCATTCGGAATTGCGCCATATTAACTCGTTAAGATACTATAATATTAGTAATTATATGCAATTGGATGAAACAACTATTCGTAATCTGGAATTGTTCAGATCAATGAGATATGGATCGAAATTCGGCAGTTTGATTTCTATTATTGATCAAACAAAAACACCAATGGGCTCAAGATTACTTAATGTTTGGCTTTCTCATCCATTATTGAAGATTGACGAGATTATGTGGCGACAGAACTTAGTGGAAGTGTTTTTTGATAAAAATTTCCTAACAATCGATTTGAGAAATATTTTGACTGAAGTTGGCGATTTAAGCAGGATTATTAGCAAAGTCGGGAGTAAAAGAATTAATCCTCGCGAAATGTTAACCTTGTCATCATATTTAGCAACTGCACCGAAAATAAAAAATATTTTGGCTGAATTTGATTCCAATCTGTTAAAACATTTTGATGATAAAATCGAAAATTATACGGAATTGGTTGATTATATCGAAAATAGAATTATCGAAAATCCTTCAAATATAATTACAGAAGGAAATATGATTTCTAATGGATTTTATGATGAATTAGATGAGTTGAAAAAAATTTCCAAAGAAGGAAAAGGTTGGATTGCTAAACTTGAGGCTGAGGAAAAAGAGAAAACCGGTATTCCTACTCTGAAAATTAAATTCAACAAAGTTTTTGGATATTTTATTGAAATTACAAAAATACACAAAGATAAAGTTCCGGAAACTTACATTAGAAAGCAAACCTTGGTTAACGCCGAACGGTTTATCTCGCCTGAATTAAAAGAATTTGAATCAAAGGTTTTGGGTGCTGAAGAAAGAATTAAACAACTCGAATATGAAATTTTTCTCGAAATGCGAGAATATCTTTTTGAACGTATTGAATGGATGCAAAAATATATAGATGTTATTTCGGAAATTGATGTTCTGTCGGCATTAGCATTTTTAGCTTATAATAATTCCTACGTAAAACCGAAATTTAATATGGATGGCATTTTAGATATTGTGGATTGTCGTCATCCGGTTGTCGAAAAGATTATTAAAAATGAAGTTTACATTCCCAATAATATCCAATTAAATCATTCTGATAATCGAATCGGTTTAATTACCGGACCGAATATGGCCGGGAAATCGACTTATCTTCGTCAAGTTGGTTTAAACATTATTCTTGCTCAAATCGGCTCTTTTATTGCTGCTTCAAAAGCCACGCTGCCAATTTTCGATAAGGTTTTTACTCGGGTTGGAGCTTCTGATAATTTGGCAATGGGGCAAAGTACTTTTTTAGTTGAGATGTTAGAGACAGCAAATATTCTTAATTCGGCAACTCCGGATTCATTAATTTTATTAGATGAAATTGGAAGAGGAACCAGTACTTTTGACGGTTTAAGTTTAGCTTGGGCAATTGTAGAATATATTCATAATAATATACGGATTAATTCCAAAACACTTTTTGCGACCCATTATCATGAATTAACCGAATTGGAAAATTTGTTGTCCGGATTAAAAAATTATAATATTTTGGTGAAAGAAATTAATGATGAAATGATTTTTCTTAGAAAAGTTGAACGCGGTGGAGCTGACCAAAGTTATGGTATTCAAGTTGCACGTTTAGCCGGTATTCCTAAATCTGTAATTTCCAGAGCAAAGAAAATTTTGAAAAATCTGGAAGAATCAGAATTGTCTCCTCAAGGTTTATCAAATAAAATGAAAAAAGAAAACGATAAATATTCTTTTCAATTGGATATTTTCGATTCTGTTTTCGAACAAAATGATGATTATCAAAATGTAATTGACCAAATTAAGGATGCTGATATTAATACAATGACGCCTTTAGACGCTCTAAATTTAATTAGCTCGTTAAAAAAAGAAATAGAGGGGAAATAATGCATAGTAAAATATATGTTGTTGATGATGATCCGATGATTCCCCGATTGATAAAGAATTTTATAGAACCTTTTGGCTATGAAATGGTTGGAGCTTCTGCAAATGCCAGAGATGCTATAAATAAAATAAAAATTCTTAAACCGAATCTTATTTTTATGGATATCGTTCTTGAAGGAGATATGGATGGTATTGATGCTGCAAATTTTATTTATGATAAATTTGGGATACCAATAGTATTTTTAACCTCTGTTGCTAATGAAGAAATGGCTAAACGTGTTCAAAAAAGCTCTGCCTTTGGATTTATTGAAAAACCTTTTACAAAATATTCATTGATTACAATAGCTCAAATCTCAATTGAAAAAAAGTTAAATGAAGAATTAATTACCAAACAAAAAGAATCATATATTAATATACTTGAAAATCTTAATGAAGGAATCATCGCCATAAATAATAATCGATTTGTTACATATATAAATCAAGTCGGTGTTGATTTAACGCTTTGGTCAAAAAAAGATATTTTGAAAAAACATGTTGGGGATATGATTATCTTAAAAAATATTAAAACCAAAAAATATATTAGAATTGATGATGTTATCGGAAAATTCAAACAAGAAGGAAAATTTAAAGAAGAAATTTTGTTGGTAAGGCACAATACCACGGAAATTCCAATTTTATTGTATCTTGAACAAACCGAATTGATGCTCAATAACACTAAAGGATATGTTCTATTCTTTATAGATATTTCTGCCGAGCTTAATGCAAAAAAAGCTAAAGAAGATATGATTAATAAACTCAAAGTAGTAATTAATCAACTCGAAGAAACAAATCGCAAATTTAATGAAGCGCAAAAAGAAATTATCGCTATCGAAAAATCCAATACTGTTCTTGCCACAATTGTTGCCGCTAATCATGAATTAAATCAGCCTTTGATGATTTTGCAAGGAAATTTAGACCTATTAAAATATAAAATCCCTAACGATATTTTAGTTCAAAACAATAAATATTTTAAAAAAATGGACGAAGCTTTGGCTCGAATTGTTAAGATTTTAGAAAAATTCCAAAATATAAAAGACGTAGAGTTTGTGAAATATTCAGATAATACCATGATGCTGGATATTAATCGGGATGAAGATGAAAATTAATATTGATTTAATTATTGAAAGATTATCGGAAGAATTTAAAAAAAATAAAGTACCAATTGTTGATTTAATCGAAGCTCAAACAAAAGATCCTTTTCGGGTGTTGGTCGCTACAATATTAAGTGCCAGAACTCGCGACGAAAATACTGCCAAAGCCGTTTACAAATTATTTGACCGAGTTGATACTTATAAAGATTTTTATGACTTGTCGATTCCTGAAATTGAAGAATTGATTTACGGAGTTGGGTTTTATCATCAGAAAGCAAAATATTTAAAAAAATTACCGGAGGTTCTGGATGAAAAATTTAACGGTGAAATACCAAAAACCATCGATGAACTCATTACTCTCCCCGGAGTCGGAAGAAAAACTGCCAACTTAGTTTTGGTTATTGCCTTTAATATTCCGGCAATTTGTGTTGATGTGCATGTAAATCGCATAATGAATCGAATCGGATATGTTACAACTAAAAATCCCTTTGAAACGGAAATGGCGTTAAGGAAAAAATTACCTAAAAAACATTGGTTAGTGGTGAATTCTATTTTTGTATCATTTGGGCAACATCTTTGTTTTCCAAGAAATCCAAAATGCGAAATTTGTCCGATTGCTGATCTTTGCAATAAATTAATCAAATAAGGGAAATTCATATTTAATAAAAATAGCAATTAAAATGCCTGACTGCTAATTTTTCGTTTGACAACTAATCCTTCTCAAATTATATTGTTCAAAAAAATGAAGGAGTGTAATAAAATGGGAATTAAAAAAGAAAAACACGGTGAATTATCAATTCATTCCGAAAATATTTTTCCAATAATAAAAAAATGGCTTTATTCTGAACATGACATATTTTTAAGAGAACTTATCTCAAACTCAGTAGATGCTTTAGAAAAAAGAAAATTAGTTGATGAAAATGTTAAAGATGATGATTTATATGTAGAAGTAAAACTCGATTCCAAGAAAAAAACTGTGCAGGTTATTGATTATGGAATTGGAATGACTGAAGAAGAAATCGAAAAATATATAAATCAAATCGCTTTTTCAAGTGCAGAAGATTTTGTTGAAAAATTCAAAGATAAACAATCCAATATAATCGGTCATTTCGGATTAGGATTTTATTCCAGTTATATGGTTGCTGATAAGGTTACAATCGATTCACTTTCATATAAAGAAGGTGCTGAACCTGCTTATTGGGAATGTGATGGAAGTCGTGAATATGATATGGGAAAAGGTTCTCGAAAAAAAGTTGGGACAACTGTAACTATTTTCTTAAAAGAAGAAGCTCATGAATATGCAGAAGAACATAAGATAAAAGAACTGATTGAAAAATATTCTAATTTTATGCCGTTTGATATTAAGGTTGGCAAAGATGTTATAAATCAAAAAGAAGCTTTATGGAATAGAAAACCTAAAGATGTTACCGATGAAGAATATAAAGAATTTTACAAGAAAATTTTTCATGATTATCAAGATCCGTTATTTCAAATTCATTTGAATGTCGAATTTCCATTTATGTTAAAAGGTATTTTATATTTTCCCAAAATTAATAATCAAATTGATATTAATAAAGGTGAAGTTAAATTATTCTGTAATAACGTTTTCGTAGCTGATAATCTTAAAGAAATTGTGCCTGAATTCTTACTCCTTTTAAGAGGTGGTATTGATATTCCTGAAATTCCTTTAAACGTTTCAAGAAGCTTTTTGCAAAATGATAAACAAGTAAAAAAAATATCTCAATATATTGTTAAAAAAGTTGCTGACAGTTTGAAAGAAATTTTCAAAGAAGATAGAAAAAAATATGAAGGATTCTGGGAAGACATTAGTAATTTCATCAAATACGGTGTCTTAACCGATGAAAAATTTTCTGAAGCGATTAAAGATTTCTTGATTTTTAAAACTACAGCCGGTGATTATGTAACTATCCAAGAATATTTGGAAAGAAATAAATCCGAAGAAGAAATCAAAAAAATCTATTATGCTCCAAGTGAAGATACCCAAGTTAGTTATATTGAATTAATGAAAGAACAAGGTATTGAAGTAATTTACGCAAATAATTTGATAGATACACATATTTTCCAACATTTGGAAATGAAGGGCGAAAAAATTTCTTTCATTAGAATTGACTCGGAAGTTAATGAAAATCTTGTTGATAAAAAAGATGAAGATAATGAAGAAGTAAAAGCTGAAAACGAGAAACTTAAAGAAGAATTTGCCGCAATTTTAGATAATAAAGATATTACTATTGAAATAAAAAAACTCAAAACAACTGATATTCCTGCCATGATTGTATTCAATGAACAAATGAGAAGATTCCAAGAAATGAATATGATCGGAAATAGTAACGATATGGATATGCTTAAAAATCATACTTTGATGATAAATCCGAATAACAAAACGATTAAGAATATTATTGCGTTGGATAAAAAAGGTGAGAAAGATAAAGCAAAATTACTTACTGAATATGTTCATGATTTGTCTCTGTTGGAGCAAAAGAAGTTTACAGGTAAAGATTTGAAAGCATTTATTTCAAACGCTAATAAAGTCCTTGATTTATTGAGCTAACAATTTAAAAGAGACGTTAAAACGTCTCTTTTTTTTAATCTATTTTTACTCTTTGAATATCTGCTCCCAAAGCATTTAATCTTTCATCAATTCTTTCATAACCTCGGTCAATCTGCCTAATATTGTAAATGGATGATTCTCCTTCAGCAACTAAAGCAGAAATTAACATTGCCATTCCTGCTCTGATATCGGGTGAAGTAATTTTTCCGGAATATAACTTAGACGGTCCTGTAACAACTGCTCGATGCGGATCGCAGAGGATTATTTTAGCACCTAATCCAATTAATTTGTCTGTGAAAAATAATCTGGATTCAAACATCTTTTCAAAAATCAAAGTTGTGCCTTTAATTTGAGTAGCCATAACCAATGCAATAGATGTTAAGTCGGAAGGAAATCCCGGCCAAATTGAATCTGATAAAGTTGAATGAGCTCCGTCAAAATCGCTTTCGGCGATTAATTTTTGTTCGGCAGGAATAAATAGAGAGTTTTCGTTTATAGCAAAATCCACGCCGAGTTTATTATAATATTTCTTAATATTGATATAGTGTTGAGGAATTGTTCCGGTAATCGTTAACTCAGAGTGGGTTATCGCTGCCAATCCTATCATTGAACCAACCTCAATGTGATCACTGATAACCGACCATTTACCGCCTTTCAAAGATTTTACTCCTTCAATAACCAATTTATTTGTTTCAATTCCTTTTATATTTGCTCCAAGTGAATTTAGAAAATTGCACAAATCTTGGATGTGAGGTTCGCAAGCAGCATTATAAATAGTTGTTTCTCCCTCTGCTAAAACCGAAGCCATAATTGCATTTTCAGTTGCTGTAACGGAAGCTTCATCTAAAAATAAATATTTACCTTGTAATTTATTGGTTTTCAAGTGAATTTCATTATTAAACTCAACAGTCGCTCCTAAAAGCTGAAATACTAGAAAATGCGTATCCAGTCTTCTTCTTCCGATTCCATCTCCGCCGGGTTTACTTAGAATTACTTCCCCGCATCTGGCCAAAAGAGGACCGGCAAGTAAAATTGAGGTTCTGATTAAACTTCCTAATTCCGGGTCAATTTTGATTTCTTTTATTTTATTTGCTTTTATTTTCACTTTATTCTTATTTAATTTAGTAACTTCCGCACCAAGTTTTTCTATTATTTTGAGCATTATTTTAACATCTTCAATGTCCGGCAAATTATTCAAAATAACTTCTTTATCGGTCAACAACGTTGCTGCAATTAATGGTAACGCAGCATTTTTATTGCCTTTCGGTTCAAAAACTCCGGAAAGTTTTGTGTTACCTTTAACTTTAAAATATTCCATTTTACCTCCGAAATTTAGGGAAATTTTAGATAAATAGCTGTCAAGATTTGTTTGGTATTTATGAGTCTAAATCCATAATCCTGATGTAATATGGTTTACCTTTTTATTTCCAATTCATAAAATATTGGAATACATTAAAATCTTGAAATCTACTGAATCAGAGATTATGGCAAGTATTCAGATTGTTTCTGCTTTTCTAAAAAGATATTAAAACTTATTTTTAAATGTCAATTACCTCGTCATTTCCACCAATCATATCTTCAAGTTTTTGTAAAAGAATTATACCTTGTCCTTCTTTTTCTAAATCTATCCCTTCGTTTTTAAGATTTCCTGCTAATATTCGGGCATATTCTTTGTCTTCGGTTACTCCAACCAGAATTTTGGAAGATGTATTTTTGTTACCGGATAAAAGGAAACTGCTCAAAAATGGGATATTGAAAAACATCTTTCTAATTCCGTAAATAGAATCAATAATCGTGGGATTTTTCAAACCAATTTCAATAGATAATTCCATAACTTTATCAAAATTATCTACATTGTTTATGATAATTGTAGCGAGATATTTTTGCTTTTTAATTTTATCAATGTTAATCTCAACTTTCTCAAAATCTGTGATTAGTTTTATCACATCATCGGGAACATCAGCATTGAGAAGGGATTTTTTCACATTTTCTTTACTTAGAAATCTGGCAATTTTGGCAATGATATTCAAATATGCTTTATTATCTTTATTCACTCCAACACAAAACATTATATTAACTTTATGGTGAAAGCCCCCATAATTAATACCTTTTTTAGAAATAATAATAGCCATAAAATTTTTTGTAATATTGTCACTTTTGATATGTGGCATCCCGATTCCCTGTGAAATTTCCGTAGAGATTTCGTTTTCTCGATCGAGGATTTCTTTCAAAAAAAACTGTTTGTTTCTGATATAACCTTTTGAAAAAGATATTTCGCTAATTTTAGAGATTACATCCTTTTTATCTTTAATTTTACAATCTGTAATTATTAGATCTCGGTTGATTAAATTTTGCAACACATTCATTTTATAACCTCCTTTTGTTTCCAACCTAAAACTATCTCTAAAATATTAAGGTCTCCAATAACTTCCTTATTTTCATTAACAACAGGTAATTCTTGAATATCAAACTTATACATAATTTTTACAGCAATACCTAACTGGTCGTTATCCATTATACTGATTGGATCTGTTTCCATCAGCTCACCGACAGTTTTTGCCGTGCCAAATTTTGATAGCGAATAATAATTTTCATAACCGTTTCTGATGTAAAAGTCTGAATCAAGTACGTCAATTAATAATCGTTTAACTAATTTTTTTAATGTGAGATATCCGATAAGTTTATTTTCTTTATTAACAATATAAGCAGTTCGATTTGTATTATTTACAAGAAAAAGTTCGGCAACTTCTTCAAAGTTAGTTTTTTCTGAAAGTATTAAAGGTTTGGTTATTTTGTTTCTAACATCTTTAATATATATGGATAGCATCATTTACTCCTATTTTTTAAAAGCCATTTTTAGCATCATCGGAGTTGCAATTGCGGTAACCATAACCATTAAAACTACAGCTCCAAAAACATTATCACCTATTATATTTTTTGAGATTGCCATATTTGCGACAACTAAAGCAACTTCTCCACGAGGGACTAATCCAACTCCAATTGAGAAACTTCTTCTTAAACTAAATCCACTGATTTTTGCTCCAAAACTTCCTCCGATAATTTTACTCAGCATTGCCACAAGTACAAATATTATTGCAAAAACAAGATTAAAATTTCCACTTCTTAGATTGGTTGTAAGTCCAATATTGATGAAAAAAATTGGTACAAATAATGATTGACCAATTGATTTTATTCCTTGATCTACTTTATTTTTGGATTTGGTTTGTCCAATTGCTAATCCGGCAAAATATGAACCGGTGATTGCAGCCATTCCGCTAATTTTTGCTCCCCAAGAATATAAAAATGAAAGAGCTAATCCGATAGAAACTTCCGTGTCTTCCGAAGAAGTTTTTCGCGAATATTCAAATACTTTATTTAAGACAAAGAAAGAGATGAATCCGGCAATTACAATATAAAGAACAATATCACCTATGATGCCCATGGCATTTTTATCACCCTGTCCAAGAAAACTAAAGATAAAAGTTAATAAGATAATTCCGACAATATCATCTAAAATTGCTGCACCCATAATATTCATTCCTTCAACAGTACGGAATTTTTTCATATCTAATAAAGTCATAACAGTTACGCTGACACTGGTAGCTGTCATAATTACGCCGATTACTAAAATCTCATTTAAAGGCATATGAAATAAATAGGCTAAAAGGATGCCGCTAAAAAAAGGGACAATTACACCGCTCAAACAAATTATGATGGCACTTTTGCCGGATTTTTTCATTCCGTTAATGTCGGTTTCCAAACCAGCTTCAAACAAGAGAAGAATAACTCCGATCTCGGATAAAAATTCAATAATTATATTTGTTTTAATCAAATCAAATCCGGTGGGACCGATGATTAATCCAATCAATAGCATTCCGACTACAGGCGGTTGCCTAAATTTTGCTGAAATGGCTGAAAAGATTTTTGATAAAATAATAATTATTGCGACATGGGCAAGCAAATGCTGTGAAATTTCCATATTTACCTTCTTTTTATAAGATTATCTATTTTTGTTTTTTTGCTCCGAAAAGTCAATAAATATTTAAAAGAAACAAATATTTCTTCTCAAACATAAGTTTTGGAATTATTTTGATTTGACTAAAATTAAAGTTGATATATTTTGCGAAAGAGGTATAAAATGAAAAATATTTTAATGTCTGTATTTTTAATAATCATAATTTTTGGTTGCTCGAAACAGCCGGTTAAAAGCAATAATTCTGTAAGTATTTCAGAGATTACTTTTGAGAATATTCAACCGAATAACCAAGTTCCAAATAAAATCCAATATCTGTTTTCGCTACGAGATCAAGATAATCATGCTGTTGAAATTCCTAATAGTGATTTGAATAAAGTCAGTATTAATATCACTGAAAACGATCAGCCGGTGGATAATGATGAAAGTAGTGTTTTGATTCACAATTTTGATAATTTTGGAATAGATGTTGTCTTGGTCTTGGATTTTTCCGCTTCAATGGAAAATAATGATGGGATTTCATTTATGGTTGACGGGGCTAAATCTTTAATAAATTCTTTGAAAACCAATCATCGAATTGCAATTATAGAATTTCACGATAATAACGATCAAAGTAATTTCTCGATTATTCAAAATTTTACAATAGATAAAGACTCGGCAATTTCAGCTTTGGATGAATTTATAGATTCGGGATTTTATAGTGGTTTTTCAACTTGTTGGGATGCGGTAAATTTAGGTTTGGAACAATTTTCGGAAGATATTGAATATGAAACAATTCGTTCGATTGTTTTTTTATCTGATGGAAATGATAATAGCAGTTTGACAACTCCAGATGAATTAATAACAAATGCTCTCGCAAAAAATGTGAGAATTTATAATATTGGAATCGGCGATATTTCCGATGACCATCAAACTATTCTCGCTTCAATTTCAGAACAAACGGGCGGTAAGTTTTATCAAAACAGTACAATATCTTTTTTACAAAATGAATTTGATCAAATTATCTCAGATTTAGGAGGAAATTATGTTGTATCTTATATTACACCTCAAACTTTACAATTCCAAGTTTCTATTTCTTTGACATATAAGGATATAACTGCAACTTCGCCAATCACGGATACAATTGACCCAAGTCTTATTTCCGGTGATGATAAATTTGGTATTCTGAATTTCTCAACGGCAAATGTTCATAATGATAGTATTAGCTTTTACTTGAATGCTGTTCATATTCCTAGAAATGTTTCGGAATTAAGATTTAAAATAATCTCGGATTTGAATTACTTGGTTGAGAATGTTAATCCGGAGGAAGGTGGTTTGATTTCAGATTGGACAGTTCCGCAGAAAGATGAAGATGGATTTTGGATTACGCAGGGAAACGATATTCCGTTTGGGGATTTTGGGAAATTATGCAAAATTACTTTTATGAAATCTCGCTTAGATGGATTTACCGCTAAATTTGTGTTGGATAATTCTGTTTATGATTATGGAATTAAATTGTCTGACGGAGGTACAAACGATTTGGATAATGAAGGTTATTGGAGAACAGAATTAACATATGGATACGCTATTTTTAATCCTCAACCCAAAGATTTTGCAATCGAACAAGATTCTTCCGTAACCTTATCATGGAGTACAACTAATGACTCTTTAAATGTAAAATATGCTATATATTTGGATAAAAATAATCCCCCTCAATTTGTTTTGATTGATTCGCTCGCAGAATCCTCATTTCAAACTATTGTTGATACAGCTTCAACGTATTTTTGGAGAGTAAAAGCGTTTACTGATAATGATGAAAAATTAGGAAATATTTGGAAGTTTAGCACAAAGTAATTTTCTTTCAAATCTTATATTGTTTCCGATTATTCGTAAAGAATAAAATTGTTGGATTTTTACATCATTATTAAACTTCAAAGTTATTCAATAAAATATTAACGATTTAAGGAAAGTTACAAAATAAGCTCTACAAATTATTAAAATTTATTAATTTTGTATAAAACCATCGCTTATAATATTGTGTTTTCCAAGAAATATAGAATGAACGAGATATTTACTATTAAAAAATAAAACCTTGCTAATAATTCTCATAATTTTTTTTTATAAA
>Ga0256842_1001134_pt1 | contig 21998 bp, 20 predicted proteins | sample 4559240metaG_FD_185973 | JGI IMG/M metagenome (GOLD analysis project Ga0256842, IMG submission 185973) | Hydrothermal vent microbial communities from Guaymas Basin, Mexico - 4559-240 | ecosystem: Environmental > Aquatic > Marine > Hydrothermal vents | place: Mexico: Guaymas Basin | collected... | reverse complement strand
TTGTCCAGCCCCTATGTTTTGCCCAATTATCGTGCTCAGGCTAAATGCTATACCGTCCACGGCTATGAACATGAGATGTATGACCCTATCGCCGAGGCCGTAGGCCGCTAGGGCAGTAGTGCCGTCCCTGACCCTGGCAATGATGAACATGAGGAGGTAAAAACCCAGGGCCATGAGGGAGTTGCTGAAGGAAGACGGTAGCCCAACCTTTAATATCCTCGCAAAGAGGCTAGGCTCGGGAATCATTAGTCTGGGCACAAGTTTCAGGTCTGAGACGCCGCGTAGAATGAGGAAAAGGGCAACACCGGCAGCGGCCATCCTGGTCACGACCGTCGCCAGTGCTGCCCCCAAAATTCCCATCTCCGGGAACGGACCCCAACCGAAGATTAGGAAAGGGTCTAGGACGGCATTCACCGCCACGGAGGTACCGTTCACGACCATGGGTATGAAGGTCTCCCCCACGCCCCTAAGGGTCGAGGAGAAAAGCTGAGTCAGGAACATGAACGGTATGCCCAGGAAGATGATCCTCAAGTATGTGTCGGCCAGGTCCCTGACCTGAGGCTCCAGGCCGAGGGGCAATAAGAGGTAAGGGGTTAGGAAGTATCCCAAAGCCGAGACCGAGGCCGAGAATATGAGGACGAGGGAGTAGAGCTGGGAGAGGATCCTCAACATGAGATCCCTGTCCCCCGCGCCCCTGGCCTGGGATATGAAGGCCACTCCTGCTATGCCGAAGCCCGTGCCCAGGGAGATCATGAGAAATACCACGGGCCAGCTGGTGTTGATCGCGGCTAGGGCCTGTCTCGAGGTCTCGGGTATGTGCCCTACCCAAAAGGTGTCCGCAACGTTGTACAGCGTCTGGATAAGCGTGTTTACCATGATGGGCCAGCCTAGGAGAAAGAGGGCCCTAACGAGGTTCCCGTGAAGGATCTCCTCCGTCACCCTCTCAGCCCTGGAGCTCAACGTCCTTATATTGCGTGGCCCCTAATCAAGAGAATGATGGGCTGGGGAAGGAGGTGGAGGAAGGCCCGGAGGTTCGGCTGGATGCCGCCCAGTAGGGGATTCTACCCCACCGCCCCTAGGGGGGATCCCATCACCCTCACCATGGAGGAGTTCGAGGCCCTGAGACTCGTGGACTACCTGGGCATGACGCAGGAGGAGGCCGGGAAGTCTATGGGCGTATCCAGGGGCACCGTGTGGAGGGCCCTGAGTTCGGGGAGGAGGAAGGTGGTTCAGGCCCTCGTCGAGGGCAGGCCCATCATCATAGTGTGAAAGCCCTCTCCACCTCCTCCCTGGCCCTGCTGAGCTCCTCTTCCCCCGCCTCCAGCTTGACGAAGTAGTAGACGCCCTTCCTGTAGTGCAGGGCCGGGAGCCTCCTGAAGCGCTCGGGGAGTATCTCCAGCATTATGGCCCAAGTGTAGCTCATCCCAAAGGGGATTACGAATTCCCCTGAGTGCATCCGCGCGAACTCGTTCAAGGCCTCCTCGTCGGGGTCGTGGTTGTTGAAGTCCCAGATCCTGCAGTCTCCCAGCTCGATGGGCTCCTTCCTAGAAATGAGGAACTCCACCACGTCTTCTATGGTCGTTCCGGGCCTCACAAATAGACTTTTCCTTTCACCATTTTCCATTACAAGGGGCCTAAGGGTCCGGGGATTTAAAGAGGTTCACTCAGGCCTCGACCTTCCCCACTTCTCAAGGGCCTCCCTTAGCTCCTTGGACTCTCTAGCTCTGTCCTCGAGGGACTCACCCTTGAGGTAGGCGTCTATCGCCTCCCTAACTGCGACGGCGCCGGCTCTGCCACCGCGCGGGTGACCCCATATTCCGCCCCCGACCTGGACTATGATGTTCGGTCCCAGGATGTCAAGGACGTCTGGCAGAATCCCGGGGTGAAGACCCCCGCTGGACACGGGGAAGACCGGCTTCAGGGATCCCCAGTCCTGCGGTAGCCAGCCATCGGCCCCGAACTCCCTGCTTGTGAGGGCGTCCCTGAGGGCGACCACTTCCTCCCTGGGAGAGACCAGCTTACCGACCACGGTACCTATGTGGATGTGATCGACGCCTGCCAGCCTCGCGAGCTTGGCGACGACCATCATGCTCATGCCGTGGTCCTCGAGCCTGTCGAAGGCGGCGTGGAAGGCCCTATGGGCGTGGATCGCGAGACCGAGCTCCTCGGTGTGGGCCCTCAGCTCCTGGAGGGCGGAGAAACCCGCGGTCAGGATGTCCAGCATGACGAAGGAGTTGTCAAACTCCCTCGAGAGCCTCGCCCTCCTGAGCATGTCGCTGCAGGGTGCGGTCACGTTCACCAGGTACCCCTTCTTCTCCCCCGTCTCCTGCTCCGCCCTCTTCACGGCCTCCATGACCTTGAGGATCCGCCTCTCGAAAGGGTTGAAGTTCTGGCTCGTGAGGTTCTCGTCGTCCTTTATAAGGTCAACTCCCCCAACTAGGGCCTCATATGCGTTCCTGGCGAAGGTGTCCGTGTCCATCCCGACCTTGGGCTTCGGGACCGTGGCCACGATGGGCCTGTCCCTCACGCCCAGGATGGCCCTCACACCATCTATGCCGAAAGCCGGCCCTGGGAAGGAAGAGACCAACGATGGGGGCATTGAGAAGTCAATGAGCCTCAGTCTCTTAAGGGCCTTCATGCCGAAGACGTTTCCCGCGATGCTGCTCAGGATCTGCGGGATACTCCCCGCCTCGAAGAGCTCCTTGGGGTACGCTATCCAGGCTAGCTTCCCCTCGATCCTGAAAACCCTGGCCATGAGGGACCTGAGCTCCGGAGTCATGGTGCTTAGGGTGGTCCAGGTCCCTATCGAGCTCTCGGAGGCCACCCTCCCAGCGGCCTCCTCCATGGAGATGCCCTCTGAGGGCTCTATCCTGAATAGGGCCACGAGCTCATCGGGTCCAGGCTCGTGCCCGAGGTCCACGAAATCGGTGTACCACTCGAATCCCATGGTGGATTATGCCCCCACATCATTTATTAACGAAACCCAGGAGCCTCCTGAAGAGCGCCCTGAACTCGTCCTCGAACACCAGTAGGAGCTCCCTGAACTCCATCTCCTTCACCTCCGGGTGCTCCTTAACCCATTCGCACTCCTCGGAGATCGCCAGGTTGCCGTCACCCATGAGGATGAGGGGGTAGATCCTGCAGGACGTGGGCTTATGCTCATGTATCTTGCACCTGCGCTTCTCCCTGTCGAAGAAAGGGCAATAACCCCTAATGATCCAGCGATACCTACCGTCGCCAAAGGGGACGAACTCGAGGTCGTCCCGGAGGGCCCTAAGCCTCCGTACCTCGTCCTCGAAGACCACGGGCATCTCCTCCTCGTCCTCGAAGTAGCAGCACTTCTCGCAAAACAGACACTCAAATTTCAGCATCAGTCCCACCCCGTACTCAGCATAACCGTCCTACCAGCCCTGTCCCCCACGAGGAAAAGCCTGCCACCGTAATACGCGCAGGCCTGTGGTGTGAAGTAGTTTTCCGGGTCGTTCCTGAGCACCTTCCTAGTTTTTCCGTTGACGTATACGTCTATCTCACCGACCTTGTTCCAGTAGTCGGTCCTCTCTACCAGGAAGGCGAGACCGCCATCGACGTAGAACGTCGCCCTGTAGGCCCCCAGCACGGGGGCCAATTCGGTGCCGTTGCCGGGGAACAGCAGGAAGCCGCTGAACTGCCTGCCGGAGAACCTCAAACCGCCCACGGCCGGCACCGGCCCAGGAACGGGATAGTACACGCTGAAATTGTGATGTCCCATGATCACTTCACGACCGAACAACATGTACGTCGTCTCGTTTATCAGGAGTACCCAATCCGGGTAGAAGCCGATCCTCCACGATCCGCCCACCGTGTACGTGCGCCCCGAATAATGGACCACCAACCCCTCTTTGGCCATCTCCCCTACAATCTCCAGTCCTCCAATCTTCGTGTATACCTGAGGCCTGGTATCGGATATCGGAAGATCCTTATCCGCTTCTGGAAAATAGGCGTGGAGGGAATCCGCAACGTAAAATATGCACGTAGCATTTAGTCCTACTATCCTGCCTCCGAGGAACCTCATCACCCCATCGGTGCCCAGCACCGCACCGTAGTGTGTGCTCAGGAAGAGAGCGGGATTCCCGAAGGTGGCATCAAAAACCATGTTTGTGCCGAGCACTATCATCTTCGGCGGCGTCAGCAGAAGGACGAGGATAAGGACGGCCAGGACCGCCACTGCGGTAGCCCTCAAAGGTCCTTCACCGCTTCTAGGGCAATGGCGAAGAACTCCGAGAGCTCGATGCCCAAGTCCTCTACCCAGCGGATGTGGTCCCTCCTAACGGCCCTGGCGAAGCTCTTGTCCTTGAACTTCTTCTTCACGGTCTTAGGCCTTATGCCGGAGTAGCTTCTGCTGGGAACGACCCTCTTGAGCGCGAACAGGAGCCCGGCGAGCTGGTCCGCCGCGACGAGGGCCCTCTCCAGCTTCGTCTCGGGTGGGGAGGGGGCTGCCTCGAGATTGTGCCTTTCGACGGCCCTGCAGAGCTCCTCAGGGAAGCCCAGCTCCCTTAGGATTCTCGCTCCCTCCAGGCCGTGCCTCTTCATGTCCCTCCCCACGATCTCGTAATCGATGTCGTGGAGGAGGCCCGTCGCCCTCCACAGCTCCACGTCCTCGCCCAGCCTCCTGGCCAGGGCCTCCATGATCCTCCCTGTCACCAGGAGGTGCTCCCTCATGGCCTCATCCTTCACATATCTATCTAGAACCTCCTCAGGGTCCACGGTCGATAATCGGAAAACTAATTTATCCCGGGGCCGCTAAGAAATCTGATGAAATTCTGGATCTTGGACATAAACACAAAGGAGGAGAGGGGCAGGACGCAGGTCCTCCTCTGGTCGATCTCAGAAGAGGGGGAGAGGGTCGTCCTGGTAGACTCCTTCAGGCCCTTCTGCCTGGCAGTTCCCCGAGGGGGGGAGGGGCTGAGGGAGCTGAGGGCCAGCCTACCGGCAGGCGCCGAGCTCGAGGGGCCGCTCAAGTACAGGTATTTTTCCGAGACCGTCGAAGCCTACAGGATCAGCTTCCCCGGCGATGGGGCCCTGGCCTCTTGGGTGAAGAGAGCATCCAGGTTGAGGAACGTGGAGGTCTTCGAGGACGACGTCAGGAGCTCGATCACCTACTTCCACGTCAGGGGCATTGAGCCATCCGGCTGGGTGGAGGTCGAGGTCGAGGGGGAGGTCGAGCTGGAGAACGTGGACCTCAGGGCCCTCAGGATCTCAGACATAAGGCGGGTGGAGGGGGGCGATCTCCCGGAGCTGAGGGTCATGGGCGCTCACCTCATCATCCCCAGCCAGGGACCTACGCCTTCCCCAAAGGTGGACAGTATAAGGGCCGCTGCCGTCTCGACTCCTGAGGGCACGGACTACTTCCAGGGGGACGAAGGCGAAGTGATCTCATGGCTCAGGGAGAAGATCCTCGAGTACGACCCCGACGTGATAGTCTGGTGGAGGTCCAATGACGTAATCCTGCCGTTTATCGTTCAGAGGGCCTCGGAGCTAGGAATAGACTTCTCCGTTGGCAGGGAGAGGACCGGGCCCCACCAGAGCCTCTTCGGCCACTTCTCCATCGTGGGTAGGATAAACTTGGACGCCCACGACTTCGTCGAGGACGACCCGAACATCAAGCTGAAGAACCTGCAGAGCGCCCTCGAGTGGTACGGCCTCATGCCCGGGAGGTTCTACGAGGAGTTCGAGCTCTCCAGGGCGCTGGAGGAGGACCCACAGGGCGTCAGGGCCTTCGCGGAGGGCGTGGCGGAGGCGATGCGGTCCCTCTGGGACCGCTTCGGGAACTACCTAGCCCAGGTATCCAGGATTTCCTCCTACCCGATGGACTATGCCCTCGTGGCCTCTCCCGGCTTCAGGGTCGAGGGATACCTGATGAAGGGAGCAAGGAAGCTGAGCGTCGTGATACCAAAGAGGCCTAAGGGCTTCGTGCCCGAGACCTATCCGGGCGGGATGGTCCTGGAGCCGAAGCCCGGCGTCCACGAAAACGTCGCGGTGTTGGACTTCGCCTCCATGTACCCCCACATCATCCTCAACTACAACGTATCACCGGACACGCTAGATCCGGAATGTAAGGAAGGTTCCGTCAGGGACCCAGAACACGGACACTGCTTCTCCCAGGCGCCCGACGGCCTCTACAAGTCCTCGGTCGGGGAGCTATTGGAGGCGAGAAAGAGAATAAAGGCGCTGAAATCCAAGGTGAAAAAGGGCTCCCCCCGCTGGCACATCCTCGACGCCCAGGAAAAGGCCATCAAGGTCATGACCAACGCCATCTATGGGTACTCCGGCTGGGCCGGGGCAAGGTGGTATAGGAGGGAGGTGGCAGAATCCATCACCGCCTGGGGAAGAAACCTACTCAGTCAAGCTTTAAAAATTGTAAAACAAGAAAAATTGAATATTTTCTACGGCGACACAGATTCCCTATTCTTAGAATTTAATAAAAGTGTTATTAATAAAATAATTGCTGAAATTGAGAAGGAATTAGGGTTTGAGATCAAGGTTGATAAGGTGTACAAGCGGGTGTTGTTCACGGAGGCCAAAAAGCGTTATGCCGGGCTCACGGAGGATGGGAAGCTGGACATCGTGGGTCTCGAGGCGGCCAGGGGGGACTGGTGCAGGGCCGCCAGGGAGCTGCAGAGGGAGGTAGCGCTCAAGGTCCTCTCCGAGGGGGACGTTCAGGGCGCAGTGGCCCTCGTGCACAGGAGGATCAGGGAGCTCAGGGAGGGGAAGGTCCCGCTTAGGGACCTGGTGATCTGGAAGGGGATTTCGAGGCCCCTAAAGGCCTACAAGGCGAGGCCCCCGCACGTCGAGCTGGCCATGCGGCTCGAGGCCAAGGGGTACAAGATCAAGGTGGGGGATCAGATAGGCTTCGTGGTAGTGAAGGGGGCTGGGAGGCTCAGGGATAAGGTTAAATTGCACTACGAGGCCGATCCCGAGGAGATCGATAGAGAATATTACGTGAGGAATCAGCTAGTGCCGGCTGCTGCGAGAATCCTCAAGGTCTTCGGTGTGCATGAGAATGCGCTCATACCCAAGGAGGGCGTTGCTTCCCTATTCGAGTTCTGAGGTACTCGATGAGCTCCCGAATACCCTCGTTTGACAGGGCCTCCCCGGCCCTCCCCGTCCTGACCTTCCTGGGCAGGACGTCCAGGCCAGCGGACTCGAGGACCCTCCTGTAGGGCCTCCCTGTGGCGTAACCGACTGCCACCGGGAGGTCTCCAATCTGCTCCCTGACGAGCCTGATCAGCTCCTCCCCCGGTACCAGCAACCTCGCATCGTAGCTCATGTACCTCTCATCTAGGAACTCGGACTCCCTCACGATGCCGTGGAGGGCCGAGAGGACCGCAATCTCAACAGCCTCCCTCAGGCCTGCGTCGATCAGAGCCCTTCGTACCTTCCTGTAGATCCTAGAAGCGTGATAGGGCTTCCTGGCCGAGCACTGAATCACCACCGTGGCCCTGGGTGTGCGGGGCGGGTCGGGGGGTGGAAGGGCCTCGACCCTGCTCCTCGGGTGGGACCTCAGAGCCCTCAGGTAGGACCGGGCCCTGGGGTTAGCCCAAGCGAACTCCTCGAGAAAGGCATCACCCTTCTCCTCGAATCTCTCCAAGAGTGCCGCGTATTGCTGTAGGTTGTGCAGGGCGATTCTCGCGTACTCCGCCGACCTGCTCTCACCGTCGACCAGGTGGTACCAGTCGTCATCCGCGGGCTCCTCGGGCTCCAGGTACTTCCACCTGGAACCGTCGAACGAGATCATCCTCCAGCGGATTGCTGCATCCATGTATGACTTCGAGTCGAAGGTGTCGGCCCCGGCGGCCAAGAGGTAGGGCATCATGCTTCCCGTGATTCCGAAGACGTGGATCTCCGCCTCCGGAAAGACCTCCCTGACCGCCCTCACGGCGTCGAACACCCTCCAGTGCTCCTTCCTCACCGGTATGAGGGAGCCTATCGCAACCCCTATGTCCTCCCTCCCTATGACCCTCTTAAGCTTCTCGGCGAAGGCGCGAACCTCCCTATACTCGTGACCGTGGACCACGAAATAGGGCCGCGGACGATCCAGCTCCATGAGGTACTCCCAACCCCTCTCGGTCATCTCCCTCCTCCTCAGCTTCTCGCTCTCCGAGAGCCACGGAGGATAAGGGAAATCGAGGCTCGCAACCCTATCGGCCCCCATCCTCAGCTGGAGTTCGAGGGTGTTTCGGTAGTCTATACGTATTCCGTATTTCTCGGAAACCCCTGCAGTCAGGAACTTGTATCCCCCGGAGTCCACGAAGAGGTCCTCTACCGCACCGCCGCCGTGCCCCGAAATCCACTCTTTGATGCTCATGCTGAGCCATCGCTCGAGTCTCGGCCTGGAGAGTGAGAAGTCGAAGAAGTGGTAGGCGTGCATGATGAAGTTCTTGAGCTTGAGCTCCCGGAACAGGGCCCTCTTCACGAATTTCCAAATACCGCCGTTCCGAAAAGGTGGTGGAGAGCCTGTGATCACGTTCACCAGCGGGTAGAGGGGCCTCAGATCGAGGGACACTCAACCACCTCCGAGATGGACACGGAAAACACCGTCTCGGCAGAGTACATCACGAACTCCGAGTCGACCCCGTCACCGTCCAGGTCCAGGGGCCCTACCACGCCTAATGCGCCCTCCACCAGGGTGGGGTTCTCGTAGCCGTAGTAGGACAGCTGGATGTGGGTGGAGTTTCTGGCGTAGAGTCCTGGAATGCCGAAGATCTCAGATGCCCCTACCTCTCTTATCGGTGGATCAAGGACGAGGTTCGTGCTCCATAGGGGCTCTGCGGAGGACGCGGAAACGACGACCACCTCGCTTCCCGATTCGTCCAGGACGGGAATGTCCCCCAAACCGTCTCCGTCGAGGTCACCTATAGGCCACCAGGGACGCCCTTCGTCATATTCCCAAATGGGTGAACCGTCCGAGAGGGATACCGTCGCCGACCTGTCCTGCCCCAACACGAGGAGGTCGGGTAGGCCGTCGCCGTCCAGGTCTGCATCCAACTGGATTACGTAGCGAATCACGCCCATATCGGTATCCCAGATCTCGTGACCGTTCTTCCCAGACAGGAGGGCCAGGCCGGATGGCCCAAAGCAGGGTATGTCCAGCCACCCGTCCCCATCCACGTCCCGGTACCCCCTACCGAAGGCCAGGGATGTGAGCCCCTGCATGGGGTACATCCTCACGTATCCGGGCTCTATGATAAAGAGCCAAAAGGCACCATATCTGTCCCTGGCCGCCAGGAGCACCTCCTCCAGGTCATCACCGTCCACATCAACGTGAGCCACGGCCCTCCAGTCGGGGAGGAACTGTCTGTCGCTGATGTTCCTGTCCTCGAGTAACTGCCCCCCGTACCCAACGATCCAGAACCTGACGTACATGTCCTCCTGATAGATTACGTTGCACAGGAGGACGACGTCGTCCTCTCCATCGCCGTCAACGTCACCGACTACTTGGGCGTAAAAAGGCGAGTCCGAGTAGGTATAGACCTGGACCAGGAAGCTCCATACTATGTCCGGGCCGTCCCCGGTGTATGCTAGGTAGGCCCCCGCCGGCGCCGAGGCGTTCCCAAGCCCCCAAACTAGGTGGAAGCCCCCTCCGAGGGGTCTCAGCTCCCGGGGGGTGAAGCCGAGATGTGCCCCATACCGGTCCGACCCGGAACGGACGTCGACTCCGTGGAGCCTTCCCTCGGCGTCCAAGACCAAGACAGTATTTCCCAGCGCGACCAGGCCCAGGACATCCATTGCTCTCTTCCAAACGACGTTCCCGTTCCTGCCCGAGACCGCCTCCAGGACCGAAGAATTGGCGAGCACGACGTCGGAGCCGCCGTCCCCGTCCAGGTCCCCGACGGGCAGGGGCGGCAGGGGATGGCCGATCCCGACCTCCCACATCCTCGTTCCGCCGCCCCTAATGCCCGCGAGGGAAAGGACGAGCGCAATGACCGCCAAAATCAATAGTGGTCTCCTCACTGATAATTAAACGATTAAATGCTAAATTTACATTACTTTGGATAATGAGGAGTGCTGCCTACATAGGCTTAATATTCATAGTAGTGCTGTCTGCGACGCTTGCGTTCTCTGGGATGCCGTTGCAGGGAGATTACAGCTTCACCTACAGCGGTCCACTTTCCCCGGTATACTCCAAGGAGGTGCCGGACGCCTACCTCGAGTTCGCCTCCGTTTCCAGGGTTGGCGGTGTGGACTACCTTTTGTACTACGTGAGGGACGGGACGGTGTACACCGTCTACCTGGTGGACCTCGAGCAGTATCAGGAGCACTCCAGGACCCTCGAACTTGGTAACGTCCAGAACCTCTACCTGGGCTTCCTCAAGAGCAAGATATTCTTGATTTACAACATTGGAACGACTCTTTACATGTATACCTTTTCGGTGCCGAACCTCGGTTTGTCTGCGAACACGCAGTACAGCATGGGTACCAGCAACTACAACTACTACATTCTCGACGACCTGAACAATGACGGTGAGATGGAGATTCTGATAGAGACCTGGATGGACCAGGGTACCCAGATCATCCAGCACACGGTCACCCTGAGCTGCTTCAGCGGCTCCGACCTAAGCATGATTTGGACGGTTTCCAGGAGTTCGCAGACGAGCTACATGGACAACTTGAAGCACGTGGTCGAGGTCGGCGACTTCCTGCCCGCGGGGAGGATTGAGATCCTTCTCGCAATGAACGCCATCCAACTCACGCCATTGTCGATGGAGATAGACTATTTCCTGTTTTCAGGGATGGGAAATGAGGTCTCCCATGGAATAATTTCCAACGTAATTTTGGGTCCATCGTACGAGGTCTTGGACATCGACGGCGATGGTGTCGAAGAGTTCGCCGACGCCGGGATGTACATGACACAGGACTACCAGATCCACTACAAATACGTACACTTCTTCTTCACTTCCGGCCCTAAGATGGTGGAGCTCCCAGGCATGGGCATGTTCTTGTCCCCCGCCTACGTCGGGGTTGAGATGGTCTATGCCCAGGACGTGAACGGCGACGGTACGGCCGACGTCCCCATCACGGCCTACGGCGAGGACGCCACCTGCCTCCTGTTGTTGAACGTGCAGTCGCAGAGTATCATCTACAGGAGGGACTTCTCCTCAACAAGCACGATGACCACTCTCGTCGCATACGATGCAAATGATGATTCGTTATTCGACATCCTGGCATTCGATACCTCGTCCAAGATCCTGTACATGGTGGACTTCCGGACCGGTAACGACATATGGGCCTACAACATCGGTGCCCAAAACCCCGGTTACGAGCTCAGCTACGGTGTGACGTACTCGCTCACGACGGACTACTTCATACTGGATCTAAACGGGAACGGCATTCCCGAGTTTGGTATCCAGAAAGTCAGCGATAAGTACACGGTTGATCTCATGCTGATCGACGCGGGTGGGTCCTTCGGCGTTGCCCAGCACTTCACGGACTCGGTCCAAGAGCAGATCCCCGGCGGCCAGGCAGGGAATTTCTTCACCGCCCCGTGCGGCCTGGACCTCTACGGCCAGCCCGGTGGGGACCTTTACTACGTGCTAGAGGAGCAGAAGAGCGGCGGCCCCCACTACTACCACATCGGCCTCTTCACTAAGGGGTCGAGCCAGCCCTACGAGAGCATCGGGATCTACTGGGCCGGCTCTGAGTCCATCACTCCCTACCTGTTCCCGTTGGCCTCCTTCGGGGAAAAGGACATCCAGTTCCTCGGTCTAGGACTCTTCACCACCAAGAGCCTTTATATATTCAGCTCCACAGGAATACCTGAAATTTTCTTCTAAACCTCTTCCCCATTTTTCTCCGTGGATAGGAAGATCATACTGGTCCTGATGATCGCCATTTTGCTGGTCCTGCCCCTTTCCCTAGGTCCCAGGGGTAATTACTCCTACGAGCAGAGGGGAGGGCCCGATCCGGCATTCTCCTACATAGGGGAGAACATCACCGCCATGACCTCCTTCAAGGCATCCGGGTTCTCCTACTTCGCCTTCGCCTTCGGCAATGATTCTTCGACCCTCAGGATGATCAGGCTCAACGACCTTAGCCAAACGGACCTGGAACTGGATTTCAGGGTCTCTGAACTCGCCTGGGCCGGCGGCCGCCTCATCGCAATGGGGACGGATCGGGTGCTGAGCGTAGATCCCTCTAATCCTGATGATAGGAGCGAGATCGAGGCCATGAACGTCTCCGTCGGCGAGGACTACCTGGTAGTGTACAGCGTCACTATACGGGACCTCGGAAATGCCGTTCAGTACGTCGTGGTGCTTCAAGGTTACAGTTTCGGGCTGGAACGGATACTCGGGCAGATCGTGACCGTAAATGCCTCCTATCCGGGAGAGTTCTCAATGGGCGTACTTGAGGCCAACAATACCGTATTCTTGGCCATAAGCTACCCTTCGGGAACGAAAAGGACTGCGGTCTACGCCATCAACGAAACGGTGAAAAGGAAGCTCGTGGAGGTTGAGGGGTTCGTCCTCACGGACGTCATGGGCGTCCTCGACTCCGTCCCCTTTTTCACCCTCGAGAATCAAACCGGTGCGGCCTTCCTGTACTCTCTTCCTAGCGGGATCCTCCCCTTACCCGACACTCCCGAGGGGTTCATGTCCCTCCCGGAGGGCACAGGTATCATGGATTTTGACGGTGATGGATCGCCGGAGATTCTGGTATTGGGGAATTCCACCATATCGAGGGTGGACCTATCGTCCGGAGTCGATCTCGCGATCAACCTGTCCGGGAAGGCCATACTCGTACCCACCGACTATGACTGGGATGGATGGCCGGACATCCTTGAGTTCAACAACAGCATGGTGACGTCCATATCCACCAAAACCGGCCTTCACCTCTGGAGGTACGACGCCCCACCCGGTTACTCGTTGGACGTCGGCCAGTTCAGGCTGTGGAGGTTGAGGGGGCTGGACGTCGACTTCGACGATGACGGTTTCCCGGATATCCTAGCGAACAACTTCACCGCGTTAGGTGATACCGCAATTCTGAATCTGACGCTGGTCAGCGGGATGCCGCCGTTCGACACCATTAGGACGTACTCTGGGGTAGCGGATCTGCCTGTGGAGGCGTCCCTGGTAGAATCCGGTGTCCGACCGCTGGCTGTGGATCTGGTAGGGGGTAAGAGCGAAGATTTCGTGGCATATGCCAAGCTCACGAACATGGGGAAAAGCTGGATCTACCTCTATGCCGTCTTCTCCTCAGATAAGAGCTCACCTCCCATGCTGGTCGAGATCTCCTGGACGGGCGGGGACCTCGGGGGCCGGGGAGGCCCCATCCTGGCAAGCGAGTGGGGGACCTGGTACTCCCTCGGCCTCTACCTCGGTACAGGAATATCGCTCTACGGCTTCACAGTCCCCTGGATCGGGGAACTACCTTGGTAGGAAGAGGTACGTCGTGGTTGTCGGGAGCCTCTTCCTGAGCTGCTTTATCTGCGGGGCGTAGATGATGAGCGTGCCGCCCTCGGCCTCCAGCCCCAGGAGCCTCGTCGCAAGTTCCACCTCAGCCCTGCCGGAGATCGTCGCGGCCCCCTCCCCAAGCGAGGGCCTAATGCTTATGATTATGGGGAGCCTCAGCTCGTCAACCAGGTCCGGATTCTCCCTGGCTATGGACTCCAGCTCCCTCCTGTCGAAGACGTGAACCGTCCCGTCCATGAGGACGACGTGGGGCGTCTCCTCCCCCAGGAGCTCCCTCAGGGTCTTGCGGCTCCTGGGGAGGTGCCTGTTCATGGCCCTGATCTCCGCGTCGAGGATCCTCTCCATCACTTCTTCCTCTGGAGCATCGCCTTGACGTGCTTGAGCCTCGTCTTCTCCTCCCTCTCCCTCTCCTCGAACTTCATCGAAAGGAGCCTGATGGTCCTCTCGAGCCTCGGGATCAGCATGTGCTCCATGACGTTCACGAGCCTCCGTACCCTCCTGATCTCCTCCCCCAGGTTCCTGAGGGAGGTCTCGATCTCTGCGAGCCTGGCGAGGGACTCCCAGAACTCCTTCGTCCTCCTGTCTAGCTCGACGAGGGGCAGGGGCTCCGAAGGTGGCGTCCTCGCAGGCGCCTCCGGGACCTCGAACTGCAGCACCGCAGTCCTCACGCCGGCGACGCTCCTCGTCCCCGTCCTGAGCGCGACAGACCTCCTGGGCGGGGGAACTCCCGGCTCCTCCGGCCCCAGGACGGAGGCCGACACCCCCATCCTCAGGGTGTAGAGGTCCTGGAGCCTCTCTTCGAAGTCCATCCTGGCCTCGACCGCGCTCCTGGCCACGTCCATGAACTCCGAGACCAGGATCATTAGCCTCTCCCTGAGGATCCGGTGGATCTTCCTGGCGAGGGCCAGGCGCCTCCTCAGCCTAATTAGCTCGATCTTCGTGGGCCTGACGACCCTGACCGTCCCGCCGTTCATGACGCAGCCTTCCTGTACTTCGGGTGGTACTTCCTGATGTACTCCTCCCTCACCAGCTTGAGCTCCTCCTCAGGCAGGATGCTAAGGATCTCCCAAGCCAGGTCGAGGGTCTGCTCGATGTCCCTCCTCTCGTACTCCCCCTGGTTTATGAACCTCCTCTCGAAGAGGTCGGCGAACTTTAGGAAGAGCTGATCCCTCTGGGTGAGGGCCTCGGTCCCCACGATCACCGAGAGCTCCCTGAGCCTCTGACCCTCGGAGTAGGCGGCGGAAAGCTGCATGAAGACCTCCTTGTGGTCCTCCCTGGTCTTCCCCTTCCCGATGCCGGCGTTCATGAGCCTCGAGAGGGAGAGGAAAAAGTTCACCGGCGGATAGACGCCCTTGGCGTGGAGCTCCCTGGAGAGGACGATCTGGCCCTCGGTGATGTAGCCCGTCAGGTCGGGGATCGGGTGCGTGATGTCGTCGTCGGGCATGGTGAGGATGGGCATCTGCGTCAGGGACCCCTTGCGGTCGGAGAACCTGCCCGCCCTCTCGTAGATCGTCGCCAGGTCCGTGTACAGGTATCCCGGATAGCCCCTCCTGCCGGGGACCTCCTCCCTGGCGGCGGAGACCTCCCTGAGGGCCTCGGCGTAGTTCCTCATGTCCGTCAGGATGGCGAGGACGTGCATGTCGTGCTCCCAGGCCAGGTACTCCGCCGCCGTCAGGGCGGCCCTGGGAACGACGATCCTCTCGACCACAGGGTCGGAGGCGGTGTTGATGAAGGAGACCGCATTCTCCATGGCCCCGGTCTTCCGGAAGTTCTCGATGAAGAAGCGGGCGTCGTCGTAGGTAACGCCGATGGCCGCGAACACGATGGCGAACTCCTCCCCGGTCCCGCGAACCCTGGCCTGCCTCACGATCTGGGCGGCCATCCTGTTGTGGGGGAGGCCGGCGCCGGAGAAGATGGGTAGCTTCTGCCCCCTCACGAGGGAGAAGAGGGCGTCGATGGAGGAGATGCCCGTCTCGATGAACTCGGAGGGTGGTGCCCTCGCGGCCGGGTTCATGGGCAGGCCGTTCACGTCGAGCCTCTCCTCGGGGACGACGGGCGGACCCCCGTCGATGGGCCTCCCCATCCCGTCGAGGATCCTCCCCAGCATGTCCGAGGATACCGGGAGGCGGAAGGTCTCGCCCTTGAGGCGGACGCTGCTCTTCACCAGGTCCAGCTCGCTGAGGCCACCGAACACCTGGATCACCGTGACCTCCCTGCTGACGTCCACCACCTGGCCCAGCCTCGTCTCCCCCGCCTGGGTCGTCACCTCCACGATCTCCCCGTACTTCACCCCGGGAAGGGACTCAGCGATCAGGAGGGAGCCCCTGGCGCTCTTCAGCCTCGTGGTCTCCCTCACGACCATCAGGAACCACCCCCTAGCCTGGAGAACTCCTCCTCCATCTCCCTCATGAGCTCCTCGTAGAGGGCGTCGAACTCGCGGAAGTCGGTCTCCTTCGCCCTCGCTATGCGGTATCTGACGGGGAGCTTCACGATCTCGGACACGGGAACCCCCTCCTCCACGAGCTCCTTGGCCCTGCGGTAGAAGGCCATGATGAGCTTCATGAGGAGGTGGGTCTTCCTAGGCGGGGAGTATGAGTCGAACTCCGAGAATGCGTTCTGCCTCAGGAAGTCCTCCCTGATCATCCTCGCTATCTCCAGCGTGAGCTTGTCCCTCTCCGGGAGGGCCTCCATCCCCACGAGCCTCACGATCTCGGAGAGCTCCGCCTCCTCCTGGAGGATCCTCATGGCCTCGGCCCTGAACTCGGGGAACTCCGGACCCACGTTCTCCGCCCACCAGCCGGAGACGATTTCGGAGTAGAGGCTGTAGCTGGTGAGCCAGCTTATGGCGGGGAAGTGCCTCTGGTTCGCGAGGTTCACGTCCAGGGCCCAGAGGGTCCTCACGTACCTGAGCGTGTTCTGCGTCACGGGCTCGGAGAAGTCCGCACCCGGGGGGCTGACGGCCCCCGTGATGGTCAGGGAACCCTCCCTCTCCGGGGATCCCTGGCAGACTACCCTGCCCGCCCTCTCGTAGAACTCGGCCAGCCTGGAGCCGAGGTAGGCGGGGAATCCCTCCTCCCCCGGCATCTCCTCCAGCCTCCCGGAGATCTCCCTCATAGCCTCGGCCCACCTGGAGGTCGAGTCGGCGACCACCAGCGCGTGGTAGCCCATGTCCCTGTAGTACTCCCCTATCGTGACCCCGAGGAAGACGCTCGTCTCCCTCGCGGCCACGGGCATGTTGGATGTGTTCGCTATGAAGACGGACCTCTCCAGGAGGGGCCTCCCGGTCTCGGGGTCCTGCAGCCTGCGGTACTCGTGCAGCGCGTCGGCCATCTCGTTGCCCCTCTCGCCGCAGCCCACATACACCTTGATCTGGGTGTCGGACCACTTCGTCAGCTGGTGCTGCATGACCGTCTTCCCCGTGCCGAAGCCGCCGGGAATGGCGCCCTTTCCCCCCTTAGCGATCGGGAACAGGTAGTCTATGATCCTCGTACCCGTTATCATGGGGATCTCCGGGTCCAGCTTCCTGGCGTGGGGCCTGGGGCTCCTGACGGGCCACCTCTGGAGCATCGTGATGGGCTCCTCACGACCATCCGCCTCCACCCTGGCTATCTCCTCCTCGACGGTGTAGTCCCCCTCCTCGGCGAGTCGGACCAGCCTCCCGGAGACGCCGGGAGGGACCATGATCAGGTGCCTCACGAGTGGGGTTTCCTCGACGTGCCCCAGCACGTCCCCGGGGCCCACGCGGTCGAGCCCCTCCCTGGGGACGAAGTGCCACTTCCTGTCCCTGGGGAGGGCGTTGAGCTTGACGCCCCTGGTGACGAAGTCGCCGACCCTGTGCCAGAGCTCGGAGAGGGGCCTCTGGATCCCGTCGAAGATGGAGCCCACGAGGCCTGGTCCGAGCTCGGCCACCAGCGGGTTTCCGGTGCCCCTCACGGGCTCCCCCAGGGTGAGGCCGGTGGTGTCCTCGTAGACCTGGATGATGGCCTTCTCCCCCTCGAGACCTATGATCTCGCCTATCAGCCTCTCTTCTCCGACCTCGACCACCTCGTACACCATGGAACCCTTCATCCCCTCGGCGATCACGAGGGGACCCGAAATCCTCCAAATTCTCCCTTCCGCCATGACCATCACAACCTCATGGCATAGCCCAACATCCGCCTAACCATGAGGGTATAATACCTTTTTACCTCTCCCTCGTCCACGACGCCGGGCCGGGGAATCCTCAGCACGATGGGGTATATCTCGCCCCTCCTCCTCTTCACCTTCACGTCCCCCTCGAGGCCCTCTTCCACGAGCACTATACCCACGTCGCCCTTGAGAGCCTCCTCAAGCGCAGACGTGCTTCCCTCCTCAACGAGGACCTCGACTCCCAGGGAGGACATGAGGGAGAGGAAGCTGCGCGATCCGTACGCCACGACCTTCATCTCCCGCATCACGGGTCTCATGGCAACCCCCTCAGGACCTCCACGATCTCCCCCGCGCGCCTGTAAATCGCGGTCGAAAAGTACAGGTGCCTGTAGATAGACCTTTCAGCGAGAAGAGAGAAGAAGGCTCCAACGAATACATCGCCAACCACCGGATCCCCGGAAAGGGCGTGCCAAACTGAGGACGCGAGGGAGATGTCCATGATGAGCGCTGAGAACTCCGGTCTCTCCATGGCCCTCGATAGGAGGGGATAGCCCAACTCCGCGATCACCCTGGGTCCGCCCCCGGAGGCCACGGCCTCGGGTGAGACGTTCCCGCCGGGAAAGACGTCTTTACCTCCGGCGACCAAGAGGGCAAAGTTCCAGTGATCCACGATGATCCTGAGCACCCTTGAGAGCCTGGTGCCCTTTGCCCATTTCCCCATTTTCTCTAGTGTAATTTCCATCAGTGAATGCTTGGGGTTCTCGGACTCCAGGGCGTTTGCCAGCTCCGTGAATCCGTGCAGGCGGAGGATCCTCGCCGCATCCTCCTTTCCCTTCCCCACCAGCTCGCCGGCGAGCACGTCGTTCTCCAGGATCCCGAAGGCGAGGTACGATCTTGAGCCGTTCATGAGGGAGGAGAGGTTCACGAAGTCTGTATAGGCCTCCGCGAAGTGCAGGGCCGGTACCTGGCCTGCCACGCTGCGGATCGCTCTGGACGCCTCCCGGAGCTCGTCGGACACGAACTCGTCCACCGCCACCTCCGGCTCCGGGGACTGGGAGATGTGGGCGACGATCGGTCTGTCGGACAGTGCCTCGAGGGCCGATCGCCAATCGCCCGTCTCCGCCGCCCTCAGGATCCTGTTTATCGGAGTCAGCCTCGAGGCCAGGGAGAGGCTGTAGGAGGATGCGTAAGCCCTCGAGGGGAGGGAGATCAACGCCCCTCACCGAAGAGGGATGCCATGACCTCGTGCATCCTCTTCTCCAGATGCTCCTGGAGCCTCTGCTCGTAGGAGTTTAGGACCTTCACGCCGCCGTCGGCAGTCGATACTATGGCTCCCCCGGAGATCTCGGCTGTCACGATTTCTGCCTCGATCCCCAGCTCAGAGACGATCCTCTTCGCGATCTCCAGGTCTCTCGGGGAGACGGCGATCACGACCCTTCCCGGGGGTATGTATTTCAGGGCCTCCTGGATCAGGGAGCGGAGGGATTTCTCCCTATCCCCCTCCTCCAGGGAGGAGAGGGCCTCCATGACCCTGCCCTTGAGGTCCTCGAGGACCTTCAGCTTTGCCTTAGAGACCTCGGCCTTGGCCTGGAGCTTCGCCTCCGCCACAATCTCCCTGGCCCTGAGCCGGGCTTCGGAGAGGATCCTGCTACCCTCCTCCTCCAGTCTCCTCTTCCTTTCTTCTTCGGCCCTCCTGATGATGCTTTCCGCATTCTCCCTAGCCTCTGCGAGTATCTTATCAGCCTTCTCCCGGGCTGCCCTGAGTACGGCCTCCCTCAGCCTCTCCACTGCCTCCATTTCACATCCTCAGGAAGAGGATTGAGAAGACCATGCCGAAGACCCCGAAGAGCTCCACGTAGACGGCCAGGAGCAGCGTGTGGAACGTGATCTTTCCCCCGGTCCTGGGCAGGAGCGCAATGCCGGATGCGCACACTTTTCCCTGCATGATCGCGGATACGAGCTCGGCGAAAAAGACGATGCTCCCGGCGGCCAGGATCTTCCAGCCGGTCGAGATGTCGCTGGGGTCCACCTTCATGCCCAATGCGAGGAGCATGAATATGAGGGCATAGAAGGTCTGTGTCATGGGCAGGGCCGCAAGGACCAGAACGTTCCTGAACTGCTTTGGATCCTCGGAAAGGGCGGGTGTTGCGGCGGACCCCGCGGCCGCAATGCCTATCGAGGACCCCATGAGGCCCCCAAACATGGCTGATGCAGCCCCGATGTAGGTCAGCGTCAAGGCGTTAATGTCCACTTCCCACACCCCCATGCATTTCTTTTCGATCCTGAATCGTGACAACCTTTAAAATCTAGGGGAGAAGGCGGAGTGTCCTACGTAGCGGTATCCTGAAGGGGCGGAACTCCCTGCCGCTGCCCTCGTAGAACTTCGTAAGGAATTCGACGAAGCACAGCCTTAGGGAGTGGACGCCAGCACCTAGGGCGCTGAGGCCCAGGTTTATCAGATGGGCGAAAACGTACAGTGGGAACGCCGCCACCGCGCCCAGGGCCAAACCCAGGATGCCCCCCAGGGCCGAGTGGATGGCACCGGCCAACATCCCTATCATGAGGTTGAAGCCGCCCGCGAGGAAGAGCGTTGCCATGCCCACGCCCGCTATCCTGGCGTAGGATAGAACGTCACCCAGGATTCCCGTAAAGTCGAATAGGGATAGAAGGACCCCCAGGCCTCCCATCTGCCCGACCTTGCCGACGACTACGAGAGCGAACATGGCTACGAGGAGCATGAAGTGGGGGGAGTGGAAGTCCATGTAGTTCCCAAGAAGGAGATCAACGACGGACTTATGAACTCTATAAGAAAGGAGGAATAGGTAAAGGACGTCGACTCCGACCACAATGATGCCAATCTCGTTCAGGAACGTCGACCTGGAACCTTCCCTGAGGGCCCTGGCGGCGGCGATGGTGTGGGCCACGATGATGTGGATTAGGCCGATGATCAGGGAGACCTTGATGAAGGCCGTGGGCTCGAGTGGGAAGCTCAGGAGCGGCTTGTAGGGTAGGGAGAAACCGAAGGCCGTCGCCGTTAAAGCACCGAAGACCAGTGATGAGAAGGCATTCGCATACATCATCTTCCTGAATAGCTTGAAGAACTCGGATTCCGGATCTTCAACGAACTTGTGCAGGACGAGCTTGACTGCGAGGAGGAGACCGATGGCATATCCAAGGTCTGCCAGCATGAGGCCGAAGAAGAGGGCAAAGGAGTAGGCGATTAGGGGCGTGGGATCCCACTCATCGTAATCCGGAATCCCGTAGAACCTCACAAGGGGCTCGTACCAGTTTATCCCCCTGTAGTTCTCCATCTTGGTGGGGGGCTTCCCTGAGGGCTCCTCGAGCACTATGGCTGCAGTGGTTGTTTCATCGAGGATCCTCGCCCTGAGGTCCATGGCCGAGTCCACGGGCACGTAGCCTTCGACGACCTCCAGGTACTTGCCCTCCCCCAGGGCTTCCAGCGCCCTCAGCCTCTCCTCCTCGGCCTCTAGGACCACCAGGTAGGCCGCAACCTCTCTTATCCTGTCTCCGAGGGTGGACCTCAGATCCTTTTCAAGCCTGGCGAGGGTGCTCCTCCTCTCCTCCAGGGCCGCCTCGAGGAACCTCACGGCATCCGAGATGGTCCTGGCCTCGGGTGGTAGCTCGGGGAGCGACACTCGGGAGAAGCCCTCCTGCTCGGCCTGCCTTAGGGCAGACTCCCTGACCTCGGATAGCCCAACGACGCCGACGAGGCAGTCCTCGCCCAGCTCAATCCTGAAGACCTCCTCCAGGCCCTCGGGCAGGGTGGCCGTGCAGGGCCCCCTCAGGAGGGCCGAGAATACGTGCTTTCCGCTGTACTCCACGACCTCCAGGGACGCGTCTCCCTGGGCCTCTAGGACCGCCCTTAGGGCCTCGAGGACTTCCGATATGCGGGAGATCTCGGATTCCAGCTCCTCGATCCTGGACGTGACCTTTTCGGCCTCGAAGAGTAGAGACTTCAGGGTCTCTTCTCCCCTGCGGGCCAGTTTCTCCAGCTCGAAGGAGGAGACCTTGGTGTTCACCTCCAGGACCACTGGTCCACCGAGGATCCTGGGAACGATCGATAGGCGGGACTTTAGGGCCTCGATCTCCCTGAGCCTCCTCCTGATCTCCTCCAGCACCTCGCCCTTTTCCTCGACCCTCTCCAGGTGGACGGTGCCTAGATCCTGCAGTATGGAGATAATTTGATCCCTCTCCCCCTTGGAGAAGGCAATGGTTACCTTCCTCATCCTGGCAGGGAGGGAGAGCAGAATTCCCTTGGGCATGTCAGATTCCCGCCACTTCCCTGAGGATCTCGTTCACGACCTTCTCCATGGCCCTGGCCGCCTTCTCCACGATCCTCTTCGCCTCCTCAGCACCCTCCTCGATGATCTTCTGGGCCTCCTTCTCCGCCTCCTCTATGATCTT
>Ga0256842_1001133_pt1 | contig 21999 bp, 24 predicted proteins | sample 4559240metaG_FD_185973 | JGI IMG/M metagenome (GOLD analysis project Ga0256842, IMG submission 185973) | Hydrothermal vent microbial communities from Guaymas Basin, Mexico - 4559-240 | ecosystem: Environmental > Aquatic > Marine > Hydrothermal vents | place: Mexico: Guaymas Basin | collected... | reverse complement strand
AGTTTTTTTCCAAGCATCTACTAGATTTAGGTTGAAAAATAGTTTGTGAACACCTTTGTCTGATGGTAAGGACTTCATCTTTTTAAGTGCCATTGAGATTCTAGGCTCAGATAACATCGCAACATCAATCTTTTTCTTAAAAAGCATCATAGTTGAGTTTTTTGAAGATTGTGTATAAACAATTTTCACATCTTTTTTGTAGTCAAGTCTATTCTCTTTTAAAAGAATCTTCATTAAAGAATCTCCTAAACCACCACGAGAACTAATCCCTATACTTTTACCTTTTAAATCTTTTATAGTTTTTATAGAAGAATCGTAAGACACAACCCCTCTAGCTCCACCCATCACAAGATGAGTAAGTTGAACTTTTGCTCCACGGTTGTAAAGAATTGAACCAGCAGTTATGGGAGTAGCTATAAAGTTTACTTTTTTGTTTAGAATCAAAGCCTTTAATTCATCTGGATTTTTCCACGGTTTGAACTTTATTTTTATATCTAAATCTTTAAGAACATCATCTTTTATCATCTTAAAGATAGGGTGAGTAACACCAGCTCCAGGTCCTGCTACGGTTATAGTTTCAGTCGCATTTAGAGTTAGCACTAAAGATGCCATCATAATTATTTTTTTTACCATTTTTATCTCCTAAAATTTCGCATTTAAGCCAACATATACGGCTCTTGGACTACTTGAATAGCCATCTACCACTTGGTAGTATCTGTTTAAAATGTTGTTCACTTTCACATAAGTTTTTAGATTCTTTGTTATGTTATAGTTAGTTACAAAGTTCATAACAAGGTATTTACCAGTTTGGCGACCTTTAGTTTTTGTTGGGTCTTTTACACTTAACATATCGTCATATCTTTCACCAACATACTCACCATTTAGGTTAAAACTTAATTCATCACTAAAGTAATAATCGGTAGCGAATTTGTAAGAATCTTTAACCCTTCTTCTAAGGTCTATGCCATCTTTGTCTTGAGCAGATAGTCTTGTATAACTAACATCTATAAAAATCTCATCTGTTATATCTGTTGAGTATTTCACTTCAACACCTTTAAAAGTTGAAGTTCCATCTATGTTTATGTGTTGTTTCTCTTTTCTATCGTAAGATATAAGGTTATCAACTGTGTTGTGAAAGTAAGTTAAACTAAAACCTTTGTAGTTTGCTGTCACATCAAAGCTTTTTGTCTCTTCTGCTTCTAACTCTTGATTCTCTTTACCATTTGGGTTTAGAATCATAATAATACTTGGAGCATTGTAACCAGTTCCATAGTTTGTACTAAAAGATAAATCTTCATTATAAGAGTATTTTATCCCTACTTTACCAGTTGTTTTCTCGCCAAAGTTTGAGTAGTCATCTCTTCTTAAACTCTCCGTTATAACAAAATCACCAACAAAGTTTGTGTTTGTTAGAAAAAGAGAGTTAGAATCTACTTTGTGTGAATATGTTGATCTATCTACTTTAACAGTATCTACATTATCTTTTTTATAAGAGGCTCCAACCAAAACAAAATCTTTTTCTCTGTAAGAGATAGAATCGTGAAGTTCAACTTCATCTGTACGACCATCATAATGTTTAATTCCACTTGTAAGGTCTAACTCATCTTTTTCAAACTTTGCTAGATTGTACTTTAGTGAGATGTTATGGTTTGAGATTCTTTTTGTGTAGGCTATGTTAAAAAGATTTGTTTGATTCTCTACTCTCATATCTTCATTTTCAGTACCTTTTCCTACTGAGTAAGTGTCGTTGTTACTTTTAACATCAATGTTTACAAACTTAGCAAAAATTCTGTCATTATCTGTAAAATTGTAACCAGCAGATAGCTCAATAGTTCTGTTTATGTAGTAATCATCTTCATAATCATCTATATCGCTACCGTAAGGTGATTGTGCTGAGTAGCCATCTGTTGAGTAGTTGTTTAGTGATAGTTTCGCATCATATTTTTTAGTTTTGTAAGAGGCAAATACACCAACCTCTTTAGTTTGAAAACTTCCATACTGAAGGTTAAAACCTGAGTGAAAACCATTAGTTGCTTGAGTTGTTATGATGTTTATAACACCAGCACTAGCATCACTACCCCAAACACCACTTTGAGCCCCTGAGATGAGTTCGATTCTCTCAACATTTGAAAGCATTAGTCTTGAAAAGTCAGCACCATATTTGCTAGATGGGTCTTGAAACCTTACACCATCAACAAGCACTAAAACACGAGCGCCACCAACTCCACGAACATAAAGTTTAGTAAGTCCACCAAGACCACCATCTTGAGTAAAACCAACACCAACTAAAGAGTTTAGAGCATCTACAACAGAGGTAAATCCCCTCTCTTGAATCTCATCTTTAGTTATAACTTGAGTAGATGCTACTGTATCTTTTATGTTTTGCGATACTTTTGTAGCAGTGATTACAATATTGTCTAGTGCTATCTCATTAGACAAAAGGGCAGAGGTGATTAAACTTATAGTTATTAGTTTTTTCATTAGAATCCTTAATATTACGGTTTGTATAGTTTTTGTTTGTTTGTAATATTAAGCAGATGGTGGGGAGTTGATTTTGATTTTTAAAGGTTTACCACTACAAGTACGAACAGCACTTAAGTTAGCAATAATTTTCATAGTAGAAACATAAGCTTGTATGGCTACAAGTGAAAAATATACCCTACCAAAACCTTTTACTTTCAACTATTTTATCCTTTTTTTGAAGATGGGATTGTATTAGAAAAAAGATTTAGTTATCATAAATATAACTATGACTAATCTATTATTTGTTATACTTATGAAAAATTTGTAAGAGAAAGAGTTTAAACTATGTGTGGATTTTATGATGATGAACAGAAGATAAAAAAAGGCGATAAGGCTCTTTTTAAAGGGGAGCATATCACTATAAAAAAAGCTACCCACATAAAAGAGAACAAAACTATGGATATAGTTTATACTGACATAAAAGAGATGGAAAAAGTTATAAATATACCGTATAAAACAATAGGTTTTGGGTTAGAGTTAGTTAGTAGAGACTAAAGGGAAAAGAAGATGAAAAGAAAACTAATATCATTTGATTGGGCAATAAAGCGAATTCTAAGAAGTAAAGCAAATTTTGAGATTTTAGAGGGTTTTTTAAGTGAGCTTTTAAAAGAAGATATTAAAATTATAGAGATTTTAGAGAGTGAATCAAACCAAGATTCTTTAAGCGATAAATTTAATAGACTAGATTTAAAAGTTAAAAATCAAAATGGTGAAATTATTTTAATTGAGATTCAATATAGTGCTGAGTTAGATTATCTACAAAGGATTCTTTATGCTTCATCTAAAGCTATAACGGAGCATATGAAAGAGGGTATGGCATACTCTAAAATATCTAAAGTTATATCAATCTCTATTTTATACTTTGATTTTGGTGATGGGGATGATTATATCTACAAAGGAACTACAAATTTTATAGGGTTACACAATAAAACTGCTCTAAAGTTAAATGAAAAACAAAAAGAGTTATATAAAACAAACTTAGTTGAAAAAATATATCCAGAATATTATCTCCTAAAGGTAAGAAACTTTGATGATAATGCTAAAGATACTTTAGATGAATGGATAAACTTCTTAAAAAATGAGACTATACCAGAGAATCCAAAAGCAAAAGGTTTACTAAAAGCTTCACAAGAGTTAGACTACTTAAAAATGCCAAAAGATGAACAACTACTTTATGATAAACATGAAAAAGATAGACATCATGAAGCTAGTATTTATGAATCTACTTATGTAATTGGCAGACTTGAAGAGAAGAAATCGATAGCTAAGAGGTCATTAGAGCAAGGTTTAGATGTAGAAACTATAAAAATAATTACAGGTTTAAGTACAGAAGATATAAACAGTTTAAAAGGGATTCTAAAATGAAAAGAAAATTGATAAGCTTTGATTGGGCGATAAAAAGAATCTTAAGAAGTAAAGCTAACTTTGAGATTTTAGAGGGTTTTTTAAGTGAGCTTTTAAAAGAGGATATAACTATACTTGAGATTTTAGAATCGGAATCGAATCAAGATTTAAAAAACGATAAGTTTAATCGTCTTGATATAAAAGTAAAAAATCATAAAGATGAGATAATTCTTATAGAGATTCAGTATGATAGAGAGATGGATTACTTACAAAGGATACTTTATGCTTCATCTAAAGCTATAACAGAACATATGAAAGAAGCAGATGCTTATGCTAAGGTAACTAAGATTATCTCTATAAGCATACTCTACTTTGATTTTGGTGATGGTGATGATTATATTTATAAAGGTACAACTAATTTTATAGGGGTACATAACCATTCTCAACTAAAACTAAATGAAAAACAAAAGGAGCTTTATAAAGTTGATAGTGTTGAAAATATTTACCCAGAATACTATCTCATAAAAATTAGAAACTTTGATGATAATTCAAAAGATACACTAGATGAGTGGATAAACTTCTTAAAAAATGAAACTATTTCAGAGAACCCAAAAGCTAAAGGGCTTCTAAAAGCAAAGGAAACATTAGACTACTTAAAGATGGATGATAAAGAGAGAATAGAGTATGAAAGTTATCAAAAGTCATTACATAACCAAGCTAGTGCTTATGAATCTACTTATGTGATTGGGGAGATTATGGGGCGAAAAAAAGGTAAAATTGAAGGTGAAAAAAATAAACAAGTTGAAATAGCATTAAAATCATTAGCAAAAGGTTTAGATATTGAGATAGTATCAGACATAACTGGGCTAAGTGTAGAAGAGATTAAAAATTTAACAAAAGATAACTAAGGAAAATTATGAAAAGATACAGACATTACAACAAAGATACGGCGATTATTTTATCTTGTTTTGGTTCGGTTATAGAACAAGATAAATATTTTGATTTTGAAGAGTACATAAAAGAGCAGTTTAAAGGGATTCCTGTTTTTACAGCTTTCTCTTCAAAGATGGTTATTAAAGAGTTGGCTAAAGAGGGAAAGGTTTATAAGAATCTTCCTCAAGTTATGGCAGATGTAGATATGGAGGGGTATAAAAGGTATGTTGTTGTATCTGTAAATATTTTCCCAACAGATGAGCATGAGGTTTTAATCCGTATGGTAAAAGGGTTTAGAGAGTTCTCTTTAGCTAACATCCGTTACACAAACCCACTTCTACACAAAACAAAAGAGACATCACTCTACTTAAAAAACTTAGATGAGAAGATTCGTAAGAATCATAAAGATATTATAAACCTTTATATCATTCACGGTGTTCCTGTTTTAAACCTTGGTGGTTTAGAATCTGTATCTTACACAGCTAACTTTTTAAAGATGATAAACCCTAACAACCTAACTTGTTCACTAGAGGGTGAGTTCCCATTTTATGCTGTTAAAGATGCCATAAAAGCTCAGATTTTAGAGAGAATAGAGAAGAATCCTAACTTAAAAGTTCAGATTGTGCCTATGCTTTTAGTTAGTGGGAATCACTACTTTAAAGATATGGTTGAGATATCTCAAGAGGTTGGGGAGTATTGTGATTCTTCTATAACTCCACCACTAGATTCAACAGCTAAGTTTAACCTACTTGGTCAAGATGAGGTTCGTGAGATATTTAAAGAGAACATAGCAGTTGAGATTCAGAAGTTTGGGCTTTAAATAGTATGAATATAGCAGTAGTTGGACTTGGTGGAATCGGTGGGTATCTTTGTGCTTCACTTAGTAAAACACAACATAATGTTGTTGGGTTTGCTAGGGGTGTTCACCTTAAAAAGATTCAAACAGATGGTTTAAGAATCGTAGAAGATTCTAATAGTTGGAGTGTTAAGGTTAATGCTCAAGAGTTAGAGGGTTATAAAGGTTACTTTGATGTTGTTTTGTTTTGTGTAAAAAGTTATGACTTAGAAGAATCTTACAAAAAAATAGCACCCTCCATAGACTCAAACACTACGATTCTTAGTTTCTCTAATGGTGTAAATAATGGCGATATTTTAAGAAAACTTAGTGATTCTAATGTTTTAGATGGGTGTATATATATACTCTCTCACATAGAAGAAGCTGGAGTTATTAGAAAAAAAGGGAAAGTGTTTGCTTCTGTTTTTGGTGGAGATGAAACAGCCACAAAAATACTCTTTAAAGTTTTTGAAGAGGCAAACTTAAGGTGTAAAACTCCAACAGATATTAAAACAGCTATCTGGAAAAAGTACATATTTATATCTGCTTTTGCTACCATAACATCTTATTATGACAAAACCATAGGGTATGTTTACCAACACTATAAAGATGAAGTAAAAGAGCTTTTAGAAGAGATTGGAAATGTAGCAAAAGCTAAAAACATTGAGATTCTTGATGAGGTTGAAAAAGCACTACAAATAGCTTCAAAACTACCTTACGATTCCTCTACATCAATGTACTTAGATTTTAAGAATCGTAAAAAAGTTGAACTAGAGAGTTTAAGTGGTTTTATTGTGGCTGAGGGGAAAAAGTACGGGGTTAAAACTCCTGTTATGGAGATGATGTACGATTCTTTAGTTAAGAGGTAGATTTCTTGGGATAGTCCCAATAAATTTAGAGTAACTCTTTTTTCTTTTTCTCATACTCCTCTTCACTAATAGCACCTTTTTGTTTTAGGTCAAACCAATAGTCAAGCCCTTTTTCAGTTTGTGAAGTTTTTACATTGCGATTTCTACGGTTAACAGCCATAGCTTCCATTATAGCTCTATCTTGAATAACTCTAAGATGGTATTCATCAACGATTCTGCCCCATTTAGAAAATCCAAACTTTTTACGAAATTTTAAAATACTTGATTCAATAAATCCTACAAATGCGAAAGGAGAAAAAAGAGCAAAAAAAGCTATAAAATTATTATGTACATTTAAACCATTATATGTAACTGATGTTATCATAATTAAAAAAAAGATTATAAAAAACATATCTCATAAATACATGAGTTAACCAAAGAAACTTACCCATATCACTTCTATCCATCTCAACTTCTTCTATCAATAACTCTCTTGCCATAGTAAATTCCACTTATTAAATTAGTACAGAATTTTACTATTTTATTTCTGTTTTTGGTTTAAAGTGTTTTATAGGTGGTTTGAAAAAAGTATGCTTTTTTATTTAGTTCATTATAATTAGGGGTTGATTACCCCTAATGTATTACTATTTATTATACCCCATTCTATTCATTCCTCCACCATGGTTTTGACCAAAATGTTTTGCTTTTGAAGATTGAGATAGTATGTAATCTGCTAATATACTTAAATCTTCTTCGCCAATACTTGGGAACGCTGGCATTTCAGTGTTAGAGAATCTACGAAATTTACCTTTTGAACCATTTTTAATGCTATTTATAATTACAGCTTTAGCATTAGCCCCTTCAAACCTTTTGTTTTTCATAGCAATTCCAGCAAAAGCAGGAGCTAGTTTTTTACTCGCAATAGCATGACAAGATAGACAACCATTTTCATTTAAAATTTCTTTTGGAGTTTGAGCAAAAGCTAAACCACCAACTAAAACCATAAGTATTATATTTTTTAACATATAAAACTCCTTGTTATATTTAATTTAGAAAAGTATATATGATTGATGTTAGTGGATTGTTAAAAATATAAAGATTAAGTATAATTTGATAAAAAAGGTTTGGTAGTAGATATGAAAAGATTAGTTTTAGGTGGTGGGTGTTTTTGGTGTGTTGAGGCAGTTTTTAACAATGTTAAAGGGGTTAAAAGTGCTGTTAGTGCTTACACAGGTGGTTTAAGACCAAATCCCACTTATGAAAATATTTGTACCGGTGTGAGTGGTCATGCTGAAGTTGTGGATATTGAGTATGATGGTGAAGTGGTTACACTTAGTGAGCTTTTAGATATATTTTTTGCCATACACAACCCAACAACACTTAACCAACAAGGGGCAGATAAAGGGACTCAGTACCGTTCTGTTATTTACTACCAAAATGATGATGAAAAAAGAGTTATTGAAGATTCTATAACTAAAGCTCAAAAAAGTTTTGAAAGTAAAATAGTTACTGAGGTTAGCCCTTTAGGTGAAGTTTACAAAGCAGAAGATTACCATCAAAATTACTACGCTTTAAACCCTTCACAAGGTTATTGTCAAGTTGTAATTGCTCCGAAACTTACAAAATTTATGAATGATTTTTCAGATAAGTTAGATTATTAGATAGTTTTGATACAATTTTATTATAAATTAATTCTTATTAAGGAGATTTTTTGCAAACTAAACAATCCTCTGTAAAAGTGTGTGAAGTTACAATTACAGACGAAAATGAATTTATAGCTTTTTTTGATACAAACTATAACCTATTTAAAGACTATCTTGTAGTAATAAATGGCGATATGAGTGAAGAGATAAAAGAGTATATGAACACTAAGGGATTGTCTTTTTTACAAAATGTGACTCTACCTAAAGGGAAAAGTCGTAAACCTATTGAGCAAGAGCTTGAAAATGAAAAAGCTAAGTATTTAGAGGCTAAAAAGCAGTTTGAAGATGAACTCTCAAAACTATCAACTCCAAAAGTTGTAGCTCCAGAACCAGTTGAACAAAGAGATTTGAAAGTTTTAGATTCTTTGATTCGTAGTGGTCAAGAGCTAAATATAGAGGGTGATTTACTCTTACTAAACAGAGTAAATAGTGGTGCCAAGATAGTTATAGATGGTAACTTAATTATCACTCAAATTGTAGATGGTGCGATTCGTTGTAATGGAAACTTTATGATGTTAAAAGCCTCCCCTAAAGCAAATATAGTTTTTCACAATGTGGAAGTAGATAACTCCTACTTACAAAATAGGTTAAATAGAGTAGAATTAAAAAATAATGAGATAGTGGTAACACCAGTATTAAAGGGAACAAATTGGGAAGTATAATAGCAGTTATTAGTGGAAAAGGTGGCGTTGGTAAAACAACAACAACAGCAAATGTTGGTTTGGGAATTGCAATAAATGGTAAAAGATGTGTTGTTGTAGATTTTGATATTGGGCAAAGAAACTTAGATATGATTCTTGGGTTAGAGAATCGTGTTGTTTTTGATATTGTTCAAGTTATGGACGGTGAGGCTAGTGTTAAACAAGCTTTAATTAAAAGTAAATTTAATGAGAATCTTTTCTTTTTAGCTGCTTCACAAACAAAAGACAAATCTGTTTTAGATTCTCAAAAAATTAAAACATTAGTAGAAGATTTAAAAAATGAGTTTGACTATGTGATTCTTGATGCTCCTGCTGGGATTGAGAGTGGTTATGAACATACTATTGAGTTTGCTGATTCTGCTATTATAGTTGTGAATCCTGAGGTTTCTTCTATCCGTGATGCTGACCGTGCTATTGGGATTTTAGATTCTAAATCTCAAAAAGTTAAAGATGGAAAAGAGGTTGTTAAATACCTTGTTATAAACCGTATTGATTCTAAAATGGTTCAAAGTGGGGAGATGCTTACAAGTGAAGATATACTAGATATACTAAGTATTCCTCTCATTGGAAAAGTTCCTGAAGATAGAGGAATCATAGACGCTTCAAACCAAGGTAAACCAATAATTATGGACAAAAACTCTCCAGCTGGTCAAGCATATAAAAGAATCTCAATTAGAATCTGTGGAGAGATGGTTCCAATGGAAGATATTGAGAGTGTTCAAGCTGGTTTTATAGATAAAATCAAGGGGATTTTTAAATAATGTTCTCTTTTTTTAAGAAAAAAAACAGTGCTTCAAAGGCAAAAGACAGACTTACAATCGCCATTATGTCAGATAGAGAAAACAATGTTTACCCTTTTATGGATGAGATGAAAGCAGAGCTTATGGAAGTTGTTAAGAAGTACATAGGTGTTAAAACTATTGATATTAAAAAAGAAACAATAGATGGAATCGAAGCTTTATCTATTGAGGTTGAGCTAGACAAATAATCGAGATTAAGCAAAAATGTATTAGAATACACCACTTAAAATATTTGGATATATAATGAAACTATTTGGAACAGATGGGGTAAGAGGTGAAGCTGGTACATTTTTAACAGCTCAAGTGGCTATGAAAATAGCTATGGCAGCTGGAATCTACTTTAAAAAACATTCCGTAACTAACAAAATTTTAATTGGTAAAGATACTAGAAAAAGTGGCTATATGATAGAAAATGCCATAGTTAGTGGACTAACTGCCATAGGTTATGATGTTATAGAGATTGGTCCTATGCCAACACCAGCCATAGCTTTTTTAACTGAAAATATGAGATGTGATGCTGGGATTATGATAAGTGCTTCACATAACTCTTTTGAAGATAATGGGATTAAATTTTTTGATGGAAATGGGGATAAACTCTCTGTAAAAATTGAAGAGGAGATAGAAAATATCTACTTCAATGATGAACTAATTGCCGATTCTCAAGTTACAGGTATAGAGATAGGTAAAGCTAAAAGAATTGACGATGTAATTGGTCGTTATATTGTTCAACTTAAAAACTCTTTCCCTATTGACATCTCATTACAAGGTTTAAGAATCGTACTAGATACAGCAAATGGAGCAGGTTACAAAGTTGGTCCAACTGTATTTGAAGAGCTTGGTGCTGATGTTTTAGTTTTTCACGACAAACCAAACGGTTTTAACATAAATGAAAACTGTGGAGCTTTATACACTAACGAGTTGTCTAAAAAAGTTATAGAGTATAGAGCAGACATAGGAATCGCACTTGATGGTGATGCCGACAGACTTGTAGTTGTAGATGAAAATGGTGTAGTTGTAGATGGTGACCAACTTCTAGGTGCTTTAGGCTCTTATATGAATGACAATGGGAAACTTCAAGGTGCTGGAATTGTTTCTACTGTTATGAGTAACCAAGGTTTAGAGGAGTATTTAGCAACTAAAGATTTAAAACTATTTCGTTCTAATGTTGGTGATAAGCATGTTTTAGAGGTTATGAAAAAAGAGAACATCAACTTTGGTGGTGAGCAAAGTGGGCATGTGATTATTAGTGATTTTGCTAAAACAGGTGATGGATTAGTTTCTGCTCTTCAAGTTTTAGCACTTATTATTAAAACATCTCAAAAGACCTCTGTTGCTCTTAGACCATTTAAACTTTATCCTCAAAAACTTGTAAACATAAACATTAGTGTTAAAAAACCTTTAGATTCTATTGATGGTTTGAGTGAAAAATTAACAGAGTTAGATAAACTAAACATAAGACACCTTATTAGATACTCAGGAACAGAAAATAAACTAAGAATCTTACTAGAGTGTAAAGATAACAAACTTTTAAATCAACATATGGATAACTTAGTAGAGTTTTTCAAAAAAGCACTAAATGGATAACAAAACTTTTAAATTTAGTTTAATCTTATTGTTTACAATGGTGGGAATCTTCATTGTAGACCAAAATATAAAAGCACTTTTTATAGATGGTTTTAGGTACTACACAGACTATATAGACTTAATTCTTGTTTATAATAAAGGTGTAGCTTTCTCTATGCTTTCATTTTTGGATGAGTGGTTAAAGTACATCCAATTAGTTATAATTGCTGGGCTTTTAGGTTATATTTTTTATATAAAAGAGTATTGTTATGCTTTCCCTGCTGGACTTCTTTTAGGTGGGGCTTTTTCAAATATTTACGATAGGTTTATCCACGGTGGTGTTGTAGATATGGTTTATTGGCATTATGGCTTTGATTTTGCTGTATTTAACTTTGCTGATGTGGTTATAGATATAGCAGTGGTTTGGTTTTTAACCTTAAACTTTAAGCCAAATTTGTGTAAAGGTAATTAAAAGTAGTTTTTTGGTAATATTGCCCAAAATAAAATGATTTTAGTATAGGCTTTCCCTATAACTAAACACTATAAAAAACAAAGGAAACTGATGGAAATCAAATCAAATAAAATTAACGGTGCTAACGCTACAATTGAAGCAACAATCTCTATGGACGAAGTAAATGCTAACTTAGAAAAAATAGCTAAAACTTTAAGTAAAACTGCTAATGTTCAAGGTTTTCGTAAAGGTAAAGTGCCTGTTGCAATTGTTAAAAAACAATATGGTGAAAAACTTGTTCAAGATGCTGAAGCTGAAGCACTTCGTGAAGTTTTAGAAGCTGGTTTAAAAGAGATGGGAATCCCTAATGAATCTTTAATTGGTGAGCCAAATATCTCTAAATTTGACAAATCTGAAGATAAAATTGAAGTTGAAGTAAAAATTGCTATGAGACCAGAAGTTGAGATGGGTGATTACTCTTCTTTAGTTACAGAGTTTGAAAAACCAACTGCTACTGAAGATGAAGTTACTGCTAGAATCACTGAATTAGCACAAAGTCAAGCACCAATGGTTGATGTTGAAGAAGATAGAGCAATAGCTAAAGATGATTCTGCTTTATTTGATTTTGAGGGTTCTGTTGATGGTAAACTTTTTGAGGGTGGTTCATCAAAAGATTTTTCACTTGTAATTGGTTCAGGTCAGTTTATCCCTGGTTTTGAAGACCAAATGATTGGTATGAAAAAAGGTGAAGAGAAAATCATTAAAGTTACTTTCCCAGAAAATTATGGTGGAGATTTAGCTGGTAAAGATGCTGAATTTAAAGTAAACTTAAATGCTATTCAAACTAAAGGTGAAGTTGTAATTGATGATGAGTTAGCTAAAAAAATGCTTCAAGGTGAAGATGATGCTAATTTAGAAAAATTAACAGAGTTAGTTAAATCTCAAATTGAAAATGAGAAACTATCTAAACTTTACAATGATGAGATGAAACCAGCATTACTAGAAACTTTCGTTTCAACATTCAAATTTGACTTACCAGAGTTTGTAGTTGAACAAGAGATAGATATGGCACTTAACAAAAAAGCTGGTTCTATGAATGAAGATGAGATTAAAGAGCTTCGTGAAGATGCTGACAAATTAAAAGAGCTTCGTGAAACTTTTAGAGCTGATGCTGAAAAAAGTGTAAGAGCTACATTTATTATAGATACTCTAGCTACTGCTGAAAATGTAAAAGTTGAAGAGCAAGAAGTTATGCAAACTATCTACTATGAAGCGATGCAAATGGGTCAAGACCCTCAAAAAGCATTTGAACAATACAAAGATGCTGGATATATTCCTGCTATTCAAATGTCAATGGTTGAAGATAAAGTTCTTTCTGGACTTTTAAACTCTAAAATCAAAGAAGCATAGTCAATGAGCTATATCCCTTATGTAGTAGAGAAAACAGGTCGTGGTGAGCGTTCATACGATATCTACTCGCGTCTTTTAAAAGATAGAATTGTTATGCTAAGTGGAGAGGTTAACGACCAAGTTGCTTCTTCTATTGTTGCTCAATTTTTATTTTTAGAAGCAGAAGACCCAGAAAAAGATATCTACTTTTATATCAACTCCCCTGGTGGAGTTGTTACAGCAGGTATGGCTATTTTTGACACTATGAACTATATTCGTCCTCATGTTGCTACTATCTGTATAGGTCAAGCAGCTTCTATGGGTGCTTTTTTACTTTCATCTGGTGAAAAAGGTAAGAGATATGCTCTTCCTCATGCTAGAATTATGATTCACCAACCTCTTGGTGGAGCGCAGGGTCAAGCTAGTGATATAGCGATTCAAGCTGAAGAGATTCTTCGTATGAAAAAAGAGTTAAACTCTATTTTGGCTAAAAATACAGGTCAAACTATGAAAGCTATAGAAAAAGATACGGATAGAGATAACTTTATGAGTGCTAAAGAATCTTGTGACTATGGTATGATAGACGAAGTTTTGGAAAAAAGTACTAAAGAGTTATAGGAGTTACTATGGGTGGGGGATTAAGAAACAGAAATAGTCGAGTCTCAAAAACTATAGAACCTAAGGAATCAAAAACATTAGAACCTACTCAAGAAGAGATTGAAACTAATCTTGAACATGAAACTGATGTTACTTTTGAAACATTAGATATTAACGAGCCAGTAAGTGAAGTTGAAATCTATGCAAAAGAGGTTCTTGATGAGTTGATTAAAGACAACTTACCCCCTACACCAAATAACTTTTCACTCTATTTTGATAGACTACTTGAAAAAAAGAGTGAACATCTAAATCAACAGATAAAAGCATTACTTGAATTAGAATCTAATGATAATAATTATGACCAAACTATAATATTAGAGCAAAATCTAAAACAAGGTTTTGTTTCAATAAAGAATCTTTTAGGTGTTACTGCTAGTTTATATAAAAATATGAGTTTAATGTCAAAAATACTTGAAAAAAGAAAAAATGACCTTGTAGCAAATATTAGTGAAGCAGAGGTAATCAATATTGTAAATATTTTAAGTGAAGATGTTAAAAAATTAAATACAATTTTAAAAAAACAAAGTTCACAAATGAAAAGTATTTATGATACCACTGCTACTATTGTAAAACAAGTAGAAAATGAAACTATTTTTGACAATAAATTTGGAGTTTATAATAAACGATATTTAATTACTAAAATTGAGCAAGAGTTAGAGTTAGTTGAAAATTTTAATCACAATAGTTCTTTGATAATGATAGAGTTATCTAGAGAATTAAAAGATGAAGTTAAAAATGAAAAAGCTGTGAATCTAATGATAAAAACAATAGCTAGGTTACTACTAAAAACATCAAGAAGAAGCGATATTGTTGCTCACTATGGTGATGGCATCTTTTCTATGCTTTTAAAACATACAGATATAGAGAGTGCTAAAAAAGCTAGTCATAGACTGTGTGAATTGGTTTCAAATAGTAATTTTTTCTTAGCAGACAGAGATATACAACTAAAAGTTTCTATTGGAATAGCCAATATCAAGTTACCATCTACTGTGGATGAGATAGTTTCTAATGCCCTTAATGGAATAGATATAGCTTATAATAATCCAAAAATTGATTATTATGCCAATGTTGAAATAGAAGAAAAATAGGAGATATGATGAAATTAAAAATTGTAGAATACCCAGATAAAAAACTAAAAGAAAAATCTATAAAAATTGAAAATTTTAATGATGAACTCTATGCTTTATTAGATGCTATGTACCCAATAATGATGAATACAAATGGAATTGGTTTAGCAGCAATTCAAGTAGCTCATGCTAAACAAGTTCTTATTTTAAATATACCACAAGATGATGGTGAGCAACCTAAAGAGAATCTTTTAGAGATTATTAATCCTATACTTTTAAAAAAGAGTGGTGAAACAACTTATCAAGAGGGTTGTTTGAGTGTTCCATCTTTTTATGAAGATATTAAACGGTATGAGAAAATATCTATAACATTTCAAGATAGATTTGGAAAAGAACAATCACTTGATGCTGATGGACTTTTGAGTATAGCTATTCAACATGAGATGGATCATTTAGATGGAATCTTGTTTATAGATAGACTTTCTTCTTCAAGAAGAAGAAAGTTTGAAAAAGAGTACAAGCGAATGTTAAAAGATAAGAAAAAGAGTTAAATATCATATTAGAATGGTATAAAAAGGAAAATAGATGAAAAAAAGAAAATTAATATTATCAAGTTTATTGGTAGCTTTACTGTCTACAGGTTGTGTAGTAAGTTCTCCAGCATTATATAGTAAAAATAAAGATGTAGAAACTGTTCATAATATTGTTAAGCTACCTATGTTAAAGCATATTCCTGATGAAAGAACACATTTTAATATCCTTTATAAGGCCAAACACACAAAACCAAGTATAGATGATTATGTTAATACAAGAGGTAGTAATATTGACCTTAATAAATTACCAACAGTTGTTATAGCTTTACCTGTAGAAACAAGAAAAACAGAAAATGATACAAATGAACTTGATAAAACTGATGAATTTAAAACTGAAGGTTATATAAGTAAGTCAGAAGAAACAGTAGAAAAAGAGTTAATTAGAGCCGGTTTTGGTGTAATTGATAGATCTAAATTTGAAGCAAAATTAAGAACATTAAGAGATTCTAAAAATTTAGATAAAGATAAAGAGACAATTGGAACAGCAATGTTCGAAGCAAGAATGAAAGTTTTAGAAAAGCAACTAGAAAATAAAAAAATTTCAGTTGAAGAATATTCTAAAAAATTGGCAAGTTTAGATGAAGCTTCAAATAGTAGATATAGAGGTGATAAAGAACTTATTGATATGTCTGAATTAATTCGTGCTGCTCAAAGTAAAGGTGTTCAAGCTGATTATATATTACAACTTAATAAAATTGAAGAATATAATGGTTATATAACGCAATTATCATTAAAGGGAAATAGTAAGATAGAGGAATATATATCTAAAAATACAAATTTGAGATATGGATATAAGAAAAATGATATACCATTAAATTTTGATGTTAGAGTTTTTAGAGTTGTATTTAGTGCTAAATTATTTAATGTTCAATCTGGAAAAGTTGTTTGGAGTGGTTCTCATGAGTTAAATTCACTAGATATAGAAGACACAACTGTAGATTTTGATATTATGAAACAAGATATAACAAGTAAAGGTATAAATTTAGAACAATCTAAAATTAATGCTCAATTATACTCTTTACATCAAGAGGCATTAAATGCATCAACTCAATTAAAAAAACTCTATAATAAAGCTTCACAAGAGAGAGAGTATAAAGATAAAAATATACAAATGTTTAGTGAACAACAGCTTAGAAATAGTATTAGTAAGAATTTAAATATTATTGTTCAAAATAATAAAGAGATAGATAGAATTAATGCTTTTGCTAGAGATAATAAAATATCAATAAAATTTGATTATAAAGTATCTGATTTAATCATAAATCCAAATTTAAATACATTGGAAGATATAAAAGACCCTCGTAAACAAAGGGTAATTAAGAATCATAGAAGTAAATTATTAAGTGAAACTATTAGAACTTTATTAAATACGATAAAAGTTAAAAATAGATAGGTTAAAGTAAGATTATTTTAGAATCTGTAATCGTTATGTAACCAAATTATTTTACAATTTCCCTAATAAAAAAAAGGGAAAAATAATGAATAAAATAATAATCTCAGCACTAACAGCTTTAGCTATCTCTGCTACAAGTTTAAGTGCTATGGAACTATTTGTAGATGCTAAAGGTCAAGTTTTTATGACTGGTGGGAAAGGTAGAGTTTCTATAAATAGTAAAGAGGCTAAAGAGATTAAAGAGAATCTTATAGCTCATCCTGAACTTACAGCTCCAAAAAAAGAGGATACAGCAGTTTTCGCTCACGCTTCTAAATTAAAATTTAGTGGTACTCACTATTTAGGTTTTACACATAAAGACTATAAAGAGAGAGCTACTGATACTCATGGTGATTCTACAAGTGCTTTTGAGATGCGTCGTAACTACTTACAAGTAAAAGCTTATGTTTTAGAAGACCCAAAATCTTATGTTCGTGTAACTTTAGATGCTACTTATGACCCAGCAAAAGCTAGTGGTAAAGCAGATGTAATTGTTAAGTATGCTTACCTTTATTTAAATAACATTTTACCAGCTACTGGTGTAGAACTTGGTATGGTTCACCGTCCATGGCATGATTATGAACAAGCTACATCTTGGTATATGCGTTCAATTTCTAAAGTATTTATGGAAGGTACTGCTAAGTTTGGTAGTTCAGCAGACTTAGGTGTTAACTTTAAAACTAAAACAAATTATTTTACATCTGAAGTTGGAATTTTCAATGGTGAAGGTTATGGTGGTGAAAATGATGTTGATTCTAGTGGAGATAAAATTTATGTTGGTGATGGTACTTCTTTAGAGTGGAGAACAACTCTTGCTGCTCTTGGTAATGGTAAGAAAAAAAGAAAACCAACTAAAGATACTTTTTTAGATGCCTCTTTTTTCGGTCAGTACAATATGGATAACACAGATAATAATGGTGAAACTTATAGTTTCTACGGTTTACATGCTGTTTACAATATGCCATCTTTCTTAGTTGCTGCTCAATGTTTAACTGCTGAAAATGATAGTCATGAAGCTGGAGAAAAACACTTTAATGGTGATGGTTACTCAGTAAATATGACAGGTCGTTTTGGTAATAAAAAACAATTTTCTATTTTAGGTAGATACGATAGATGGGAATCTAAAGATTTAAAAACAGATAAAGTTGTTGAGACTAAAGATGTTTATATTTATGGTGCTGCTTGGCAACAAAATAAAAACATTAAATGGTTAGCTACAGGTGAAACTTATAATCTTAAAGAGAGTGATTCTGAAGATTACACTAAAGGGATGATTACTGCTGAAGTTAAGTGGTAATAGTTTCATATAGTTTTTTATTCTTCTTTCTCAAATATCCCCTTTTTGGGGTATTTAAATTTTCTTAATTTCAGTTATAAAAGATTAGTTTAAAATATAATTGTTATAATCTTTTATAAATTAAACTTAAGGTCAATAACTATGTCAGTTGCTAAATATCCAGATATATTTGATGAATTAAAAAATGAAGTTCGTGAAGCTGGACTTCTCGACCGTATTCCTATTCGTGGTTCTATTGAGATGATAGCTACAATAATTTGTATGATAATTGTGTATATTATTGCCATAAATTGGAATCCAAATACTTACCCAGCAGGTTCTGCTGTTGCTCTAGGTCTTTTTATGACTATTATTTTTACTCGTGCAGTATTTATCTCTCATGATATTTTACATACTCAATATTTTAAAAATAAATCATTATCCTTTAAACTAAGTTACCCTTTTGCTGCTATTATAATTAGTAACTCATCTTCATGGTGGGATTTTAAGCACAATATTAACCATCATACTTGGTGTAATGTTCCTGAGAAAGATGAAGATATTTTGGCAATGGATGGTGCTTTTGCTGAGAAATATAAAGGTAACAAAACTTGGCTTAGAAATACAAAGTATCTTGTTTTTTGGGGTGCTATGTTTTTTATGTATCCAGCTTTTATTGCTCAATCATATAACTTTGCTATAAAAAGAAAAAAGTATGGTGAGTTAGCATTGATGTTGTTACACTGGCCTATTGTGTGGGGTCCAATTTTTTATTTCTTACCATTTAGTGATGCTATTACAGTTTTTTTAACACTTAATTTTGTTTTATCTCCTTGGTTAGCATTTGGTTTTATTACGAATCATTTAGGTTGTGAAGTTTTTGAAAAAGATGAGAGTGAAGATTTAACTTGGATGGAGTTACAGATGAGAACATCTCGCTCACTAAAAGGTGGAGCATTAGTACACTGGTTTTATGGTGGATTAAATACTCAAATAGAACATCATTTATTTCCAAAAGCACCAAGATTTAATCTTCTTAAAATTCAGCAAATGACAAGAGATTTTGCTAAAAAACATAATATGAAATACTTTGAAACAACACCTTTAGAGGCTTATGTTCAAATTAATGATGTACTTAAAAAGTACTAATCAAATATAACTTTTCTTTTTATAATATGGCTAAATGCCATATTATTCACCTCTATTAAATTTTTTTGTTACCATTTTACTAATTTAACTAAAAGGTTAGAATTATGAAAAGTGTAAACTGTGCGACTTACGAAGGAATCACTGCTAAAATTGTAAATGTTGAATCTACTTTAACTAAAGGGTTACCATCTTTTAGTATAGTTGGTATGGCTTCAACAGCTATAACAGAGGCTAAAGAGAGAGTAAAATCTGCTTTACTTAGTAATAACTTCTCATTTCCACCTAAAAGAATAACCATTAACTTAGCTCCTAGTGATGTTAAAAAAGAGGGTTCACAGTTTGACCTTAGCATAGCACTTTTAATAGCACTAGATTCTAATGAAGATGATTTAAGTGGTTGGAGTGTTTTTGGAGAGCTAGGATTAGATGGGGTTGTTAAAGAGAATCTTATGCTCTACCCACTTATCTTATCTTTAGCGAATCAGAAACTTATATTTAAAGTTATAGTTCCTTTTTCTAGTTTGGAAAAACTTTCTAAGATTCCAAATGTTAAGTTTTATGGAGTAAAAACTCTTCAAGAGGCTCTTAACCTTTTAAAGAATCAAGCAACTATAACACCAAGTATAAAAGAATCAAACATAGAGTACCCACACTATGAGATAGAAAATGAAAAATACTACTATACTAAAGAGTATAAGTATGATTTTATAGATGTTAAAGGGCAAGAGGTGGCTAAAAGAGCTACCCTTATATCTGCTTCAGGATTTCATAACATCATTTATGAGGGTAGCCCAGGGTGTGGGAAAAGTATGTTAGCTAAAAGGTTAAAATATATCTTACCACCTATGAAGATAGATGAAATTCTTGATGTAGCAAAACTTCAAGCTTTAGATTTTCAAGAACCAGATTTTAAACCACATAGAGGTATGAGAAGCCCTCACCATTCATCTACATTAGCAAGTATATTTGGTGGTGGTTCACATAAGGCACAGATTGGGGAGGTTGGTTTAGCTCATAATGGAATCTTGTTTTTTGATGAGTTGCCACACTTTTCTAAAATAGTTTTAGAATCACTTAGAGAGCCAATGGAAGATAATAAGATAAGAATCTCACGAGTAAACTCTAAAGTTGAGTATCAAGCAAATTTTCTTTTTGTGGGTGCTATGAATCCTTGCCCTTGTGGGAATCTTTTAGATGATTCTAAAGAGTGTAGATGTAGTGATGTTGAAGTTCAAAGATATAAGAATCGCCTTTCCGACCCATTTTTAGATAGGATAGACCTTAATGTTGTTATGCAAAAAGTGAACAAAGAGGACAAAGCTAGTTACTCATCAAAAGAGTTTCATAAGATGGTAGTTGAAGCCCATATATTCGCTAAAAAAAGAGGTCAAGAGAAATTTAATGCTAAATTGGATGATGAAGAGATAGAGAAGTTTTGTGTTTTAACTCAAGATTCTAATGAGGTTTTAGAGATGGCAATAGATAGATTTACCCTATCTTTTAGAGCTATAAAAAAGGTAAAAAAAGTAGCTAGAACCATAGCTGATTTAGATTCTAGTGAGCAGATAGAGAAGAAACATATTTTAGAAGCTTTGAGTTATAGGAGAAGATAAGCTATAATGTAATAAAGATAATTGTTTATTAGGAGTTTATTTTGTTTTTTTCATTATTTTCATCAAAGAATCAAAAATTAGTCGAGCAATGGTCTAAAGAGCATAAAGAGATGGTTATATTGGCTAGTGATGTTATTAGTGCTTATGAAAATGAAGAAAATAGATATGCTAATGTTCATAATGCACTAGAAGTATTAAAAAAAGTCTCTATTCACCATCTAATGGATGAAGATATAGAATTAATTAATATGTTAAGAGATACGACAAAAACGAGTAGAGAGATAGATAAATTAATTGTTGAATTTAGAGAATCTTTTAAAGGTTCTAAAACAGCAGTTATGGTTTTTCTTACAGATTATACATACTCAGATGCTGTCTATGATGAAAAATTTATAAATAATTTTAAACACTTAATGAGTGTATTAGCAAGACGAATAGAGTTTGAAGAAAAAAATCTTTATGCGAAATTGGATAAATAAGATATAATTTTATGCACCCAACAAAAGTTGGGGCAAATTCAGCATTAGGAGAAACCATAAAAAGGTTTCAACTGAAGTTGACTATTGTAATTTGGCGATTCAAAGTCAACCTCAAGGTTGAGAGAGTTTAACTCTCTCTCCTGTGCTGAAATTATAACATAGAAACTCTAAACATTATAATAACTAGCATTAGGATGATAAACAACTAATGCACTTGTACTTTGCTCAGGGTGAATCTGAAAAGTTTCACTAAGTTCAATCCCAAACTCTTCAGGTTTTAGTAGGTCAAAAAGTGGACGGTTTAACTCTAGGTCTGGACAAGCTGCATAACCAAAAGAGTATCTACAACCTTGGTAACGGTTCATTCTAACATCTGCCAAAGTATAACCCTCATCTTCACTAGCTATCCCTAAATCTAGTCTAATCTGTTTATGTGCTATCTCTGCTAATGCTTCAGCCAACTCAACACCTAAACCATGAAATTGGTAATACTCTGTGTAGTTACCAGCTTCCATAATTCCTCTCTCTTTATTGCTAAGTTTACCACCAGCACTAACACATGTTAGTGCTAACACATCGTGTCTATCACTATGAAAAAAGTCGCTTAATGCACGGTGTGGTTGTTTTGATTGTCTTGGAAATT
>Ga0256842_1001132_pt1 | contig 22034 bp, 20 predicted proteins | sample 4559240metaG_FD_185973 | JGI IMG/M metagenome (GOLD analysis project Ga0256842, IMG submission 185973) | Hydrothermal vent microbial communities from Guaymas Basin, Mexico - 4559-240 | ecosystem: Environmental > Aquatic > Marine > Hydrothermal vents | place: Mexico: Guaymas Basin | collected... | reverse complement strand
AAAGAGAACTTTTCAAGAGTGATTTGCAAAAAATCTATCTTCTTTTACAAGAGAGACAAAATGAACTTAATGGATATTTTAACATACTAAAAGGCAAAAAGGAGCAAAAAAGAGAGTTTATAGACAATTTTCTTTTATCGATAAATTTAAGTATAAATGATGAAAACAGACTTGCTCTCATCAATAGACTTGTATCTTTAAGAGATGACTCTTTGGTTCAAGCTATGGAGAAAGAGGGATTTAGTAAAGAGAGGATTATCGAAGTTAAGGAGGAGGCTTATCTTTGGGTGAGCGACTGTCATACGAAACTTCACGAAAAACTCCTTCACAAGATAGAATCTCTCAAGCTTTTAACCCCCTTTTATAGAGCGGTTTTAAAAGGGGTTCATGAAGTGGGAGTTGCTATGAGCAGATGGCAGTCCTCATGGACGGCTCACATCATAAATGGAGTAAACAGAGAGCTTTACAGGGTTTTTAACGGAGATGAAGAGAAAATTTTTGAAATGCTAAATGAAAAAGAGCTTTTTGACAAGGATGAAAGCAGAGAAAAAGCCGACAGATCATACTCTGTGCTTATAAAAACCGATGAAGGATATAAAAGCATTCCTTATGCTGTCGCTTTTAAAGATGAGGTAGAGAAGGTATCGGGTGCTTTAAAAAAGTTCAGGCTTCAACTCTCGGTGCTTGATGATGAGATATATAATCAAAAAGATGAGTATTTGAGATATCTTGATAGTCTTATTGAGGCATTTCAAGAAAGCGACAAGGAAAAACTTATAAAAAGATGGGCTGATGTGGATAGAGCTTGGATGAAGATAACAACACCGTTGCAGATAGGACATCCGCTTGAGTACTACGAAGATCACTACAAAAAAGCGGTGGCTTTAGAGTGGGATATAAGGATAGCAAACCCCGACTATACCCAAAATAGCACCACAAAAGATAGTATTGAGAAGATGTTTATAAAGTTGTATGATGGTATATCATCTCAAAAAGATAGTGTCAAAGATAAGGTTTTAAAGGCTCTTTCGAAAATCCAGCTTTACATAGGACGGCCTATGTTCTACTACGGTGCGGAATTTTGCGGACTATTTTCGGCTCAAGTAGTACCAAATGATGAAAATGTCAGTAAAGAGTGCGGTAAAAAGATATTTGCTTTCAGCGACAATGTTCTTGACTCCCTTAGAGCCAAACCTACCCTCAAGATACACAAGATGATTTTCGGGGATGATTTTATAGAGCAAGAAAAAGAGCTTATCTTTAAAAAAGAGAAAATTTGGCACAAGATTTACGATATCACCACCATTGGGCATGAATTCGGACATATCTTATGGATGGATGACGATACCGAAACGGTTATGAATAAAACTGGCAATTTTAAAAATATAGAGGAGTTTAAAGCCACTACCGGCGGACTTACGGCATTTTTTGAAGATGAAAAAAAGGAGCTTAAGGAGTATATCTTAAGAGATGTAGTAAAAAGAGCGGTTACTCTCATAGCTTGGAAAGAGGTGGGAGAGGTGGAGCCTTACTATTGTGAGGGTTTGATACATCTTCATATTCTTTTTAAAAGCGGAGTTTTAAGCTTTGAGGATGAGAAACTCTCGATCAACCTTGATAGGTACGAAGAGGCTAAAAACAAATACAAAAAGATCTATACCGACCTTGCCGAACACTATCTATCCAAAAGTGATGCCACTTTGTTTTTAGAAAACTTTGCCAAAAAAGAGGGCAAATATTTTATGCCTGTTGACAAAGAGGTGTATAGCTTCGTATCATACTATTATGAACTTTACAAAGAGATAGGAAGAGTGATTTTATAGCATTAATGCAATGAAGTTTCTAACATAATCAAATGGGATGCTCTCCTGCTCTATGCCATAAAAATTTTGTATTTTTATTTTATAGAGACAAACTCCATCGCTTCATCATCATAATATAGTATCTCACCCTTTTCTATGATATAGTACCAACCTCTGATAGATAAAGAGCCGTCTTGAACTCTTTCGTAAACTTTGGGATAAGTTAGTATATTTTGCATAGAAAATACAACCGATATTTGCTCTGTCATTTTTAACTTCTCTTCATGACTTAACTCTTTTGTTGCTAAAATATTTTCCACTATCTTTTTTGCTCTCTCTCCCAACTCCAGCCATTTTTTAAGATGTGCCATACTTGTGTCATCCATCTTATCTCGCTGGTAAAGTCCTTTGATTGCTCCACAATGCGAATGTCCGCAAATGATAATTTCACTTATATTTAGATGAGAAACAGCATATTCTATAGCTGCGGCAGTTCCATGAAAAATAACCTCAGGACTAAAAGGCGGTATAAAGTTACCTACATTTCTATAAACAAACAAATCACCGGGATCTGAATCCGTGATAACATTTGGTACAACTCTCGAATCACTACATCCGACAAAAAGAGCTTTTGGATTTTGCCCATTTTTGACTAAGTCTATAAATTTTTCTCTATTTTTCTTAAAACTACTTTTTTGAAAAGAATTAACACCTTTTAATATTTCACTTATACCCATTATGCAATCCTTTATAGCTTAAATATTTCAACACACCATATTACTATGGCTTGAACTATAGATAAAAATACTATCGTACTGCCGACATCTTTGGCTCTTTTTGCCATTTCATGATATTCAATCGTTACAAGATCAACCACTCTTTCGATAGCACTATTGACGGCTTCCGCTAATAGCACCATAAAATATGAACTAAAAAGTAAAATCCTATTTGTCAATGAAAAATCAAAATAGCACACAATAAAAATCACCGGTACCAACAATAAAATCTCTATCTTAAAAGATGTTTCGTTTTTTACTATATCTTTTAGTCCACTCAAAGCATAAGAGCTATTTTTAAAAAAGTTATATTTAGGCTGTCGTCTCATTTTCCCTCATTATGAAAAATATCAAATTTTTTATCGTAAACTTTTGTTTTAACATCCATTATACCAAGAATCGAATCAAAAAAGCTCCGAATGGCTACCAACCCTAATCAAAGCTAACTCTAAAATATCATTATTGTATCTATATATAAGCAGTAAATTGGGTTTGATATGGCACTCTCTACACCCTAAATAATCTCCGATAAGTTTATGATCTTTATATTTTTGTTCTAATGGCTCTTTTTTGACCAATTTTTCAATAGCCACTTTTAGTAAAACTTTTTCACTTTTAGTTAATTTTTTATAATCTTTTTTAAAGCTATTGGTTCTAAATATGCTACACATTGGCTAACTATCCAAGTCGGCAAAAAGTTCATCTACATTTTTAAAAGTTTTACCTTTTCTATTTTTCAACTCTTCAAATGCTTGAATAGTATCTTGATTTGGTAGTTTTAATTCAAAAGGCAATCCTTTATTTAAAACTATCATATTATTAAAAACACTTATAGCCTGAGAATAGTTAAGTCCTATTTTAGATAAAATCTCTTTTGCTTGAATATAACTTTTCTCTTCTACCCTTATGGTTGTTTGTGTTTTACTCATTGATAAATCCTTGAAGAATTTTTCATATTATATCCCAAATAAAATACAAAATCAATATTTGTAAATCTTGTAACTCATATCTCATTTTCCCTCATTATGAAAAATATCAAGTTTTTTATCGTAAACTTTTGTTTTAACATCCATTATACCAAGAATCGAATCAAAAAGATTGTCTTGTGAGAACTCTTCATCTTTTCTCTTTTTAAGCTCATTTCTATATTTTTTAAAATCATTACTAAGCCACATCATAGCCCCTATATGCTTTTGATAATCGGGAGCTATAAAATAGGGCATAGAGTGTAGATATATACCGTTTTCTCCAAGAGACTCTCCATGATCGGCCATATATAACATAGCGGTTGCATGAGTTTTGGAGTTTTTCTTTAAAAAATTTATAACTTGAGATAGAAAATAGTCGGTATAGAGGATTGTATTGTCATAAGCATTTTTTATCTCCTTTTTTGTGCATTTTTCAAGCTGATTGCTTTTGCAAACAGGTTTGAACTTATAAAAGCTCTTTGGAACTCTTTTGTAGTATGCAGGACCGTGGCTTCCTTTTTGATGGAGCACGATAAATATATCTCCCTTATGGCTATCAACAAACTCTTGAACTCCTTTTAAAAGTATCATATCGTAACACTCGCCATTTTCGCAATACTTCGGATCTTTTAAGTTTTTGACATCTATATAGTTTTTGATCCTTGTTGCCACACCTTTGGAGTCGGAGTTGTTGTCTTTCCATAAAAGATTGACTTTTGCATGGTCTAAAATGTCTATAACCGTATCCATAGCTTTTGCTTTAGCATCCTTATAGTCGCTTCTTGAGAGTCTTGAAAACATACAAGGCACACTTACTGCCGTTTCGGTACCACAAGAGTAAACATTGCCGAAATTTATCAAATCTTTTAACTTTATAAGGTTGGGGTTGGTATCTCTTTTGTAACCGTTTAGTTCAAAGTCAGCTGCTCTTGCCGCCTCTCCGACGACCATGATGACAAGTTTGGGTTTTTTTGTCGTGCTTTGAATTTTTACATCAAGTCCCAAATGTTTAAAAGGTATCGGTTTTAGAATATATTTTCTATGGATATACTTTCCAATAGAGTAGATATAGTATGTAGGATTTGTATAGTATCTTAAAGGCTTATGCTCTCTAAAAAAAGATGTATAAAACTTACTAAAAGCAAGTATCGTTAAAAATATCACAAGCAAAGAGAGTACAAAGACCTTTATCCTTGAGATTAACTCTTTTTTAAACGAGCCATACTCCACTTTTGCAAGTATCACTAAGATCGAGGGCAAAACCCCCAACACCAAAAAGTATATCACAACTTTCAAAGTCAAAAGATCACTGGCTTCGCCGATATCGGTCTCCATAACATTTTGTATCATTATATCATTTATAACTACATGAAAAGTATCCATAGTATAAGCTACTGCAGAACTTATCAAAAATACGATTATTAGTACCGGTTTTATCGTATATTTGGTATTTACAAGATTTAAAAGAAAAACGATAAGGGCATAAAGCACCAATCCGATAGAAAAAACATAAAGTATATTCATCCCTTTTAAGGGATAAACTTTTGCAACTTGCTCAAAAAATGTGATATTGTAAAAAAGTACAAGCATTAAAGCACTTAGATAGACAAAAGTAGTGTTTTTGATTTTAAACAAATCTATTCCTTATCAAAAATTTTATTATTATAGTAAAAAATTATTAAAACTACTACATAAAAATCAATTAATTATTTTGGGTAAATTTTTCATATACACCAAGAATTTTTATCTTTTGAGCAAAAAAGGACAACTCTTCAAGTGCAAGTTGCATAGATTTTTGCTCGGTATGTCCATAGATATCTATATGAAAATGGCTCACCGGCAATCCTCTGCTAAGAGAGTAGCTTTCAAGTTTTTTTAGATTGATACCGTTTGTAGCAAAGCCTCCCAAAGCTTTATATAAAGCGGCAGGTATATCCCTAACTTCAAATATAACGGAGGTTACATAGGTGGTATCAGGATCATATTTTGGGATGGATTGCTCTTTTGACAGTATGAAAAATCTAGTAACATTGCCTATAACATCTTCAAAATTATCTTTTAAAATATCTAAATCATATATTTCAGCGGCAAGAGAAGATGCTATAGCACCATAACTTTTATCATTTTTACTTTTTATTTCTCTTGCACTTCCGGCAGTATCAAGCTTTGCTACCGCTTTTAGTCCCAACTCATTTATACTGTTTTGACATTGAGCCAAAGCTTGAGGATGTGATAATACATACTTCAAATCCGATGTCTTAGTACCCTTGACACCTAAAAGACAGTGTCTAACCGGTTCAAAATGTTCAGCTATGACATATAAAGACATTTTAGGTATAAGTCTATATATCTCTTCAACTCTTCCTGCCGTCGAATTTTCGAGAGGTATCATAGCGAGATTGGCTTTACCCTCTTCAACCATTCTCATAGCATCAAGAAAGCTCTCACAAGCAATACTTTTTGAATTCGGATAAGCATTTTTACAAGCAAGATGAGAGTAAGCTCCTTCATAACCTTGATAAGCTATGGTATTATTCAAAATCAAATTCCTTTTTTATTATAAAACTGTTTAAAAGACTTAAACTTTATGCTTTTTCGCATTTGTGTAGAAAGCTATATGTACAAATATCAAAGACACAAGATAATGTGCCTTTGATAATTTTAAAATTATACTGAAGCCTCTTCTCTTCTTTGGAGATACTCCCACTTTTTATCTACTGCTTTTTGCATCTCATCTATAAGATACTCATTTTCTTTTTTGAAAAGATGTTTAAATCTTCCTTGAGCAGCAAGATAATCTCTTACAGGTATCTTATTTTTAGGTCTATATGTGATATTTAGTTTATGTCCATCTATGATCTCATAAAGAGGGAAAACCAAAGAATCAGTAGCCAAATCACTTATATCTATAGTTTGATGAGAGGCAAACTTCCACTCTGTTGTACAAGCACTCATGGCATTTATATACACCGGACCCTCAGTGGCAAGAGCAGTTTGAAACTTTTTAACCATATCTTTCCACTTATTAGGAGCTACTTGGGCCACATACGGAGCTCCGTGAGCCGCCATAATGGCTACCATATCTTTTTTCATCACCTTATTACCATAGCTCACTCTTCCTGCCGGTGTAGTCATGGTACTTGCACCTATAGGAGTAGAGCTACTTCTTTGTCCACCGGTATTGGCATAAACTTCATTATCAAGACAGATATATGTAAAATCATGTCCTCTCTCTACCGCACCACTTAAAAACTGAAAACCTATATCGTAAGTTGCTCCATCTCCTCCGAATGCTACAAATTTTACAGGTTTACTGGGATCTTTTAATCTACCTTTTCTTTTAAGAGCTTTATACATAGCTTCAGCTCCACTTGCTGCAGTAGCAGCATTTTCAAAACCTATATGTATCCAACTTGAATCCCAAGAAGTATGAGGATAAACCGCCGTACTAACTTCAAGACATCCGGTTGCATTTGCTATAACAAGATTGTCGTCCGTACAGTTCAATAGCTCTCTTACTATGATAGAGTGTGCACACCCCGGACACAATAGATGAGCCCCCTCAAGTCTATCATTGGATGTTGAAAATTGTTTTAAATTTTTTATTATTTTACTCATTTATTGCTCCTGTTAAAAAAAAGAGAGTTTAGGACCTCTAAGTCCACTAAATTGCTGCAAAGGTGTTACAAGTTTACCTGCATCAGCATTTTTCTTCACATCTCTAAAAATCTCTTTTAGATTCTCTTGTGTCATATCTCTTCCGCCAAGACCGTATATATAATTGTTTATGATAGGTCTATTGTCACTTTGATACATACAAGCACTTATCTCATTAAATAGCATTCCAAGAGTACCTCCCGGAGCCGATCTGTCAAGTGTGGCCACAGCTTTTACATTTTTTAAAGCCTCTTGTATCTGTTTAAATGGAAATGGTCTGATAACTCTTGGAGATACAACTCCTGCTTTAATACCCTCATTGTCTCTCAAGTCTTGTGCGGCTTGAATAGCACTCTCTACGGTGCTTCCAAGTGCCACTATGGCAACTTCGGCATCTTCCATATTGTAGCTCTCTACAAAATTATACTCTCTTCCGCTCAAATCTTTAAATTCTGCAAATACTTTTTCAATAACTTTTTCCGACTCCATCAAAGCTTTTTGCTGTCTGGCTTTAAACTCAAAGTGCCAATCCTCTTCCGTTTGAGCCCCGTAAGTTACAGGTTTACAAAAGTCAAGCATAGGATCAACTTCTTTATATTCTCCGATAAAATTGTAAGCCACATCATCTTGCAACGGTCTTACATTTTGAGCCGTATGAGAAGTGATAAATCCGTCTTGATTAACCATCACGGGAAGTCTGACATTTAAATCTTCGCCGATTTTAAAAGCCATAAGCATAAGATCATAAGCTTCTTGAGCATTGAAAGAGTCAAGCATGATCCAGCCCGCATCTCTTCCGAGATACATATCTGAATGATCACCATTTACATTTAGAGGTGATGCCAAAGCTCTATTGACAAGTCCCAATACTATAGGCAATCTCATTCCGCTTGCTTGATACAATACTTCCACCATCAAAGCAAAACCTTGAGAACTTGTAGCCGTAGCCACTCTACCACCGGCTGCCGCCGCACCGACACATCCGCTCATAGCAGCATGTTCACTCTCTACAAGGACAAATTCACCATCAATATAACCGTCAGCTAAAAATTTAGCATAACCATGAACCGTCGGAGTGGACGGAGTTATAGGATATGCTGCCACAACATCTATTTGAGCCTGTCTCATAGCTTGGGCGAATGCCATATTGCCGTCCCAAACTTCAACCTCTTGCAATTCTAATTTCTCTGCCATTACTTTTCCTTCTTCTTTTTCTCGGGCCAATTTGCCAATGCTACTTCATTATCTTCAGTCTCTGCAAACATTATAAGCGATTTCGGATTGGTTGGACAAACTTCCGCACAAACCCCACACCCTTTACAATGCTCATAATCAATTCCTACCATCTTCTTATCTCTTGAAATGATAGCGGTGTCCGGACAAAAGACCCAACAATTTTGACAATCAATACAAGTATCTCTATTATAAACCGGTTTAAAAACTCTCCAATCCGCTACACTTGCGGTGTATGAGTTGGTTTTTGCATAATTTCTATCTTCCTGTTTTTTGCTTACTATGTCACAACTCTCTTCTTCGAAAGAGGGAAGAATTGCACCCATTTCAACTTGATCCCATCCTAAATATTCCATATCATTCCCCCTTTACTTTACTTCGTTATATGCTCGTTCAATTGCCGCCATATTTGCATCTATGATTTTTTGCGGAAATTTACTAAGAACCTTAAGCATCGCATTTTTAAAATACTCAAGCTCAAACATTCCGGAAACTTTCATCAAAGCTCCGAGCATCGGAGTATTTGGTATGGCTCTACCTATGGTATCCATAGATATCTTCATACAATCCACCACATACACCTCTTTTCTCTCAAGCTTTGGAACTAACTTTATAAGCTCCTCTTTAGGCAAGTGAGTAGTTATGATATATTTTGTATCTTCTTTTCCATTAGCGGTTATATCAGCAGATATCGCCAAAGCCGGATCTATAACCAAGACATAATCCGGTCTCATATATTTTTCGTGATTTATTATAGGTTTATCATCAATTCTATTATAAGCCGTCATGGCAGCCCCTCTTTTTGCCGAACCGTAAAAGGCGAAAGCTTGTACCTCTTTACCTGTATTGGCCACAACATCCCCTAAGCCTTTAGCTCCGGTAACTGCACCTTGACCGGCACGACTATGCCATCTTATTTCTAACATTAAATCTCCTTGCTCTTTTTTAACCCGATAAAAGTTATCTTATTTTATGCAAAGCTCACTTAACATATGCTTTAAATATGTTAAAAATTTGAAAATATTCTATTTTGTGTAATTTTGCAATATATATCTAACTGCAACAAGGGAGTTCTCTTGGATATTGTCACAATATCTTTTTAACTCCTCATATTCTCCATAACCGCTTAAAACACCTATGGCATTTACATCCGCACTTTTAGCACAAATAAGATCAAGTTTTGTATCACCTATCATCCATGTATTTAAAGTGGATGTATTCATATAGTGAAGAGCTTTTTCAATAGGCTCTTTATGGGGTTTAGGATGAAAAACATCTTCTCTGCCTATAAGTACTTCAAAATATCGCATGATACCGAGATGTTCAAGTATCTCCTTGGAATATCTGCCGGTTTTTGTGGTAACTATGCCGAGTCTGGCAAATGAGTAAGCTATCTCTACCGCTTCTTTGGCATCGGGTAGTAGATCGGTCATAGATAAAGACCTTTGTCTATAATGCTCTTTATATCTTATAACACACTTGTCAATATGCCCATTTGATACACCCAAAGATTTAAACATATCTTCAAGTGTGTAACCTATATATCTCAATATCTCTTCTCTTTTGGGCTTTGGCATATCAAAATCATCAAAAGTATCACAAAAGCTTGAAACTATAGCTTCAGTAGAATCTATAAGAGTTCCGTCAAGATCAAACAGAATGATTGGTTTTTTCAATGATCGCCTTTCTATTTTTGATATTTTATCTAAATTTTAAAACTCTCTTTTGTTATGGTTTTATCCAGTCAATTTCGTTATGCATTACTCCTATGATGGATGATGAGACATTTTTTATCTTTTTGTTTACTACAGTTATTGAGTTGGGTATATATAAAAACAGATAGGGTTTATCCTCGGCTATAAGCTTAAAAATCCTTTTGTATAACTTGCTAAGTTTCTTTTTATCCACCGATCTTTCTGCTTCTGTTATCAGCCTATCCACTTCTTTGTTGTGATAATGCACAAAGTTAAATCCGCCTTTTTTATCCGAATTCCCATGCCAAATACTATAAGCATCAGGAGTTAGCCCCAATCCCCAGCCCAAAAGTATAGCTTCAAACTTTCTCGGAGCTATAACGGTATTTAAAAAGGCTTGCCACTCCAGGGTTTTTATTTTCATCTTTACCCCTATCTTCTCAAACTGATACTGCAAAATTTCCGCTGTATATACTCTTATATTATTGTTTGAATTTGTCGTTAAAGTAAATTTTAAAGGGTGCTTTTCATCATATCCCACCTCTTTTAGCAACTCTTTTGCTCTTTTTAGATTTTGTTTTGGTATCCCAACCTTGTCGTTAAAAGCAAAAGTACCGGGCATAAAGGGACCTCTACAAACTCTTGCATGACCAAAAAAGAGTATATCTGCAAGCTCTTGTCTATCTATCGCCAAAGATAGAGCTTCCCTAACTCTTTTATCTTCAAATCTCTTATCCTTTAAGTTAAAACCCATATATGTATAGCCGTGAGATATATTTTCATAAATTTTGTAGTATTTTTTAAAATTTTTATCTATCTGCTTTTCATACTGCAAAGGAGTAAGTGAACCTACATCCAACTTATGAGACTTTAGCATCAAAAATTCTGTTGAAGGATCGGGCATAAAGTTATATACTATCTTATCAATATAGGGTTTATGTAAAAAGTAGTTTTTATTGGCTTTTAAAACTATATTTTTAGAGATTTGAAAATTTTTTAGAGTATATGATCCTGTGCCTATCGGTTTTCTATTTAACTCATCAGTCATCACATTTTTAGAATTTTTCCATAAATGATAAGGTAGTATCCCCATCATCCATATCTCAACCGCCTTGAAGTATGGGGTTTTATATGTCACTTTTATAGTATATTTATCGACCATCTCCACACTTTTAACATCTTTGAAATCATCGGCATAAGGGGTGAAAACTTTTGGGGATATGATAGTATTGTAAGTAAAAAGCACATCTTTTGCCGTAAAATGTTTGCCATCACTCCACTTAACATCATCTCTAAGATGAAATATAAGAGTTTTATTATCTGCAAATTCATAACTCTTTGCAAGTTCTGGCACCACTTTGCCATTTTTATCGTACTTTACCAAAGCATTAAATATCCATGAACTTATCTCCCCACTTGCACTATCAGTAGCCAAGATAGGGTTTATCCTACTTGGATTGGAAGATATAGAAAGATTTAGAGTGGAGGCACTTAGCACTCCTATATAAAAAATAAGATATATGATACTTTTCATAGATATAATTATATCATATCAATAATCATAAGCCACTTTATAGTTCGGATCATCCTCTTCGTATGTACAAAATTTTCCGGCATTTTTTAGTATCTTTTTGCACTCTTTGCTTAAGTGTCTTATCTTAATATTTTTTCCATTTTCTTGATATTTTTTACCTATAGCATCAATCGCCTCAACACCGCTGATATCCATAACTCTTGCATTTTTAAAGTCAAGTATGACATTTTTAGGATCATTTTGCACATCAAACTGTTCATTGAAGTATGAAACGGAACCGAAAAACAGAGGTCCTTCAAACTCATACACCTTAGTTTCGTCTTTTTCTGTATGTGTTTTTGCATAAACCCTAGCATGTTTCCATGCAAAAGCCAAAGCGGATATAATAACACCGCTGATAACTGCTATAGCCAAATCGTACTTTATGGTTATCAAAGTAACTGCCACCAAAACAAATGCATCGACTCTTGGCATCTTTGACAATCTTGCAAAACTGCTCCACTCAAAAGTTCCTATGGATACCATAAACATAATCCCCACAAGAACGGCTATAGGTATAACATTTAATATATCCGTAAAAGTCGCCACAAGTGTCATAAGCCCCACCGATGCTACTACACCGGAGAGTCTGCCAAAACCTCCTGAAGTATAGTTGATGATAGATTGTCCTATCATTGCACATCCGGGCATCGCACCGAACAATCCGCAAGTCACATTTCCGAGTCCTTGAGCTATACACTCTTGATTGCCGCTACCTCTTGGACCGTCTCCTATCTCATCAAGCACCGATAGTGTCAATAAAGATTCTATAACTCCGACCAAAGCAACTATAATAGCATAAGGAAATACCAACAACCAAGCATCCATACTTAAAAATGTAGAGGGGATATGAAATGTCGGCAACATACCTTTAAAAGTGGAGAGATCCGCCAAATCTCCTACAAGTTTTGTATCTACCGAAAAGATATATGTAAAAAGTGTAAAAGCGATGATAGCTACCAATCCCGCCGGAACAGCTTTTGTAAATCTCGGCAATAGATACATAGTGAGCATAGTTCCCATAATGATAAGATACATAGCATATCCGCCCCCTTGTAAAAACTTAAACTGGCTAGTAGCGATAACTATAGCCAATCCATTGACAAAGCCGTGGAGTGCTGGCTGAGGAACAAGTCTTATGAATTTTCCAAGCTTAAGCGAACCTATCGCTATCTGTATCACTCCTGCCATTATAGCAGCCAAAGTGATATACTGTATGATACCGATATCTATGTCTCCTTCGCTAAAACCCTGCTTTACCAATATAGCCTTGGCACTTAAGCTAAGCCCGACCAATACAACCGCCACAGAACCCGTAGCTCCACTTATCATACCCGGTTTTCCGCCTATCAAAGAGGTGATAAGTCCAAGTATAAAAGCAGCATAAAGTCCAACTATAGGACTCACATGAGCTATAAAGGAGAAAGCTATCGCCTCTGGAACTAATGCTACGGCAACAACGAGTCCGGAAAGTATATCACTCTTGGCAGATTTGCCTATAAAAGTATCTTTAAAATTTAACAATCATTATCCTGATTTTGAAATATGGGGTGAATATATAGGAGATACTCCGCCCAAAAGAGCGGAGTATATATAAAAAATTATCTTTTGCTGAACTGTGGGCTTCTTCTTGCTTTTCTTTTACCGTATTTCTTTCTCTCAACTACTCTTGAATCTCTTGTAAGTAGTCCGTTTGGTTTTAAAATAGCTCTAAAGTCATTATCATAAAGACATAATGCTTTTGATATACCGTGTCTTAAAGCATCTGCTTGAGCAGAATATCCACCACCAAGTGTTGCTGCAATGATATCTATGTTGCCAAGCTGCTTAGTCAAAAATAGAGGCTGAAGAACTCTCTTTTTTATAGCTTCATGACCACCAAGCCACTCATCAAGACTCTGTCCGTTTATACTCATTTTTCCTGAACCGGATTTTATCCATACTTTTGCTATTGAACTTTTTCTTTTTCCTGTTGCATAAATTTTTGCCATGACTATTTATCCTCTTTATTTTTATTTACTTGTGCTGAGTGAGGATGCTCACTTCCTGCATAAACTTTTAATTTTTTAAGCATCTCTTTTCCAAGATTGGTCTTTGGAAGCATACCTCTTGTTGCCAATTTATAAAGTTTTGTAGGATTATTTTCAAGCAACTTTACAAGCTTTTCGCTTTTTACTCCACCAAAATATCCAGTATGTCTATGATAAAATTTATCATTTAATTTGTTACCACTAAAATCCACTTTACTTGCATTTATGACAACAACATAATCGCCACAATCAACATGAGGAGTAAAATATGGTTTATTTTTGCCTCTTAGGATAGTAGCTATTTCTGTTATAACTCTACCAAATCTTTTGCCGCTTGCATCGATAACTACCCAGTCTCTTTGCACTTCATTCGGCTTAATCATTTTTGTAAATTTCATTATTTTGCCTTTGCCTTATTATTTGAAAGTGAGATTGTATAGAAAGTAACCTTATATACTACTTAATTTAAGCTATTTATAAGAGATAACTTGATTTATTGCAAACCAACATGTGATATTGACATTTTATTTTCTATTTGATAAACTTGATAATTCAAAAGGATTTGTATGAAATATTTTAGGAAAAATACAAATGATGACAAAATAATCTGTCTTTTATGTAGTCACTATTGCCATTTAAAAAATGGGCAAACAGGAATATGCGGAGTAAATAAAAATATTGACGGCAAACTTGTCAATTTAGTCTACTCTCACCCCATCTCTTTAAATGTAGATCCGGTAGAAAAAAAGCCCCTCTATCACTTTCTTCCGGGTTCATTGGCTCTTAGCTTCGGTACAGTAGGCTGTAACTTTAAGTGTCCGTTTTGCCAAAATTGGACTATCTCTCAAAATCACGACATAGATAGCTCCATACAAATATCTCCGAAACAGATGGTAGATATCGCTTTGGAACACGGATGTAAATCAATAGCCTATACCTACAATGAGCCGACCATATTTTACCCATATGCCAAAGATATAGGCTTGATAGCCAAAGAAAAGGGTATAAAAAATATATTTGTAACAAACGGATTTGAGTCAAAAGAGGTGATAGAAGATATGACCTATTGGCTTGATGGAGCCAATATCGACTTAAAAAGTTGGGGTGACGATTATTATAAAAAAGTCTTAAAAGGTGGGCTTGAAGCTGTCAAGGCAAGTATAAAAGGTATGAAGAAAGAGGGCATTTGGGTAGAAGTAACCACTCTTTTGATAGAGGGAGAAAACGATGATCCCGGTGACTTAAAAGAGATGGCAAAATTTATAGCAAATGAAGCAGGAGAGGATACTCCTTGGCATCTTAGTGCTTTTCATCCCGACTACAAGATGAGAGATAAAGGCATTACGACCATACCAACTCTACAAAAAGCATACGATATAGCCAAAGAGGCAGGACTTAAATATGTATATCTTGGAAATGTGACCATAGAGGCAGATACATACTGCCCCAAATGCAAAGAGATAGTCATAAGAAGAAACAGATATAACATCATAATCAACAGTTTAATTGACGGCAAATGTCCCAAGTGTCACACAAAGATAGAAGGAGTTTGGAAATGAGTGTAAGAAAAGCATCGGTAAAAGGGAGTTTCTATCCAAGTAGTCCTGAAGAGATAGCAAAAATGTTTGCATACTATAATGAAATATTAGATGAAAATTCAGATAAATTATCCATATCAAAGATCAAACCAAGAGCCGTCATAGTGCCACATGCAGGCTATATATACTCGGCATTTACGGCAAATATTGCTTACAGAACTCTACAAAACCGAAAGCCAAAAAGGGTGGTCGTCATAGGACCCTCTCATAAAGTTTATATAAAAGGGGTAAGCATAGCTGACTATGACTACTATGAGACACCTTTTGGGAATTTAAAGATAGATGAAGAGTTGAACAAAAGTTTAAAAAAAAATTTTAATATACCTTTTGTCCCTTCTGCTCACAATGAACACAGTACGGAAGTGCAAATGCCATTTTTAAAATACTACCTTAATGATGTAAGTATTGTTGAATTGGTATATGGCGAGGAAGATTCTAAAGATCTTAAAAAAATCATAAATTTTGTCCTAAAAGATAGAGAAAATGCTGTAGTCATAAGTACAGATTTAAGCCACTATTACGATATAAAAAAAGCAAATACATTAGACAATATCTGCCTTGAAGCCATATGGCGATTAGATACTAAAAAACTTCATCAAGGATGTGAAGCTTGTGGAAAAATTGGAGTGGAAGCTATGATACTATCTGCCAAAGAGTACAACTTAAAACCTATACTGCTTGATTATAGAACCAGTGCTGATGTTAGCAAAGATGATTCTCAAGTCGTAGGTTATTTAAGTGTAGCATTTACAGAGAGTTAAGATATATCTTCAATAACCTCTTTAAATTCTTCCTCTGTTTTATTATACACAAAACTTTTAGGTCCACTCTCTCCAAGCCACATAGCCATTTTGCACTCATTAAAATCTTTTCCTTTTTTTAAAGCTTTTTTAACCGCATCCTGCACAAATGCCATAGTATTTAAAAGAGGAGTAGAGGCTTTTCCTATATAGGCAAATTCTTCACCCTCTATCTCTTTTAGCCCCTCTCTTCTTAAGTGCTTATCAAAAGAGGTTTTGTCTTCAAGGTTTTCTACCTCAACAACAACCAATACATCATATTCTTTTCCCATTTTACACCTCTATAAACTCTATATTTCTTTTTTTCAAATAACACAAATATGCAATTACATTTTTATCTTTTAAATTCTTCAAAATTCTTTTATAATTTCCAACTTGTTCTTTGTGCTCATTTTGAACATATTCAGAACTTTTATAATCTATTACAATATATTTTTTTTCATCTTCAAGTAGCAAATCCAACTGTTTCAATTCTCCTTCGTAAAATAGAGGTAACTCCTGATATATTCTCTTATTTTTTATCAATTCTCTAAAAAATTCCATATCCAAAAGAGATAAAACTCTCTCTTTTATATCTTTCAAGTCTTCCAAACCTAAAATATCTTCATATCTATTTCTTGTCGATAGAAAAGCAGACTGTAAAGACTCTTTTTTGAAACCGTCTAACATTTCAAGCATATAGTGTAAAGCTGTGCCGAAAGCGATGGATTTGAAGTCTTTTTCTCTATTGTTCTCATTTTTGGAGACGATAGCATGTTCTTGTTTTCCAGTTTTAAAATTTTTATAAATAAAATCATCATACATTTTTATATCATCTTGAAAAAACTCTTTTTTATTGGGAAATTTTCCCATTTCGCACTCTTGCAAATCTATATCATCAAAACTCGAACTTTTTCTCTTCTTAAAGATAAAAAGAGACTCTTTAGCTCTTGTTAAAGCTACATATTTTAAATTAAGTTCATCCTCATACTGCATCTTTTTTTCTTTTTCCATAGCATCAGCATAAGAGTTATCCACACACTCTCTGCCTGGAACTTTAAGATAGAGTCTTTTTGTTTTGAGGTTATCCTCCTCTACAATAAAAGAGGATCTGTCTCCCCTTTTTGTTTTTAACCTATCGCACAATAAAAGATGCTTAAATTCTAAACCTTTTGATTTATGTATAGTTAATATCTTTACACCTTTTAATTCTTTAAAAGATACTTCATCGTTAAAATCATCTATGGCAAACAAAAACTCTTCTAAGTCGCTATACTCATAACTTTTTTGCAAAAATTCGAAAACCGCCTCGTCACAAAATCCAAATCTATCCATCATCATCTTTATAAAAATAGCGGGTTTTAAAGATGGGTAAAATTCACTTATATCTAACTCATCATCTATATCACTTCCCACAAGAGACAAAAAATTCGCTCTACATATAGGTTCCTTAAAATAGACATATTTCATGGCTTCAATGATTGCTTTTGCTTGGAGATTATTTTTAATCAAAACAGAAGTATCGGTAGAAACCAAAATTCCCTCTATATTCTCTTTCAAACCTGCCTCGACTAAAAAAGCATCATCATTAGTATATGTCAATATCGCAATATCACTTTCACTTATACCGACATCTCTTAACTCTATCACACTATCAATGATACTTTTTATCAAATCATCACTTTGGATAACTTTTACATATCCTCCACTAATATTTACTGCCTCTTGGTCAAAATAGCCCTCTATTTTTTCTTTAAAAACTGAATTTACAAAATCAACTATTACTTTTTTACTTCTATAATTTTTATATAACTTTTCTATATCCAATCCAAATTCATTGGCTACATGATAAAAAAGCTCCTTGCTTCCTCCTCTAAAACGATATATAGACTGTTTGACATCCCCAACATAAAAAAGCGATTTTTCTTCCGCTACACCTTCGCCTGAAACTATCTCTTCAAACAGAGGCTTGAGTATCTCATACTGCACTATACTCGTGTCTTGAAACTCATCTATCAAAATATGATCAAATTTCGCATCCAATCTAAAATAAAAAAAATCTTTATCTACCTCATCATACAACACCCTATGAGTAAAATTTGCTATATCACTAAAACTCAAATCATTTAATTTTTTTTTGATTTCATAGTTGGCTTTAACATAAAGTTTTAAAAAATTGTATAAATTTTGGATATATTTTGATTCTCTATATTTAAAATATCCACTTATATCCTCTTTTAATTTATAGAACAATTTGTCCATAGATTTTTCATAACACTTTTTAAAATCTCTATACTCTTCCAAAGAGTCTTTACAAAACCATCTACTTTTGAAAATTTGTAAAATATTCTCTATATTATTTAAAGATTCTCTGGCTCTATTTGACAACTTATCGCACTCAAAAAGTTTACACTTCATATCTTTAAAATCTTTCCAAACGATATCCTCGGAAAAATCATCCACATTTTCAACAAGAGGAATATCTATGGATTTTGCATAAAAATAGTCTAAAATCTGCAAAATAGGATTTAATTTTTTACCCTCAAAGTATGCAAATTTTACAAAATCTTCATAGCCTCCATCCAAAAGAAGTGTTTTAATAAAAAGAGTGATAAATTTATCATTTTCTTTTTTTCTCTCTATGGTAAAATCGGGCAATAACCCTACATAAAGAGAAAATTTTCTCAAAATCATAGTGCAGAATTTATCTATAGTGAGTATATAAATATCACTCTTTAAAAAATTATTCAATATCTCTTTTTGCTTGGAAAGAATCTTCTCTTCAGACACATTTAAGATATTGCTTATCTCTTTTAGTTCGCTTTTGCAACTCTCCTTGTGAAGATTTTTTATACTGTTTTCAACCCTTTCTCTCATCTCATTTGCTGCTTTATTGGTAAAAGTAAGTGTCAATATCCTTTCCGGTTTGGCACCCAAAAACAAAAGAGAAATATACCTTATGGTAAGAGCAAAAGTCTTCCCACTGCCCGCACTAGCTTCATATGCCACAAGATTTTCAAACATCACTCTTCTCTCCCGCACAAAATAACATAGGGACAATATCTACAAGCCTTCATATCCTCACATTTAGTAAAATTTTGCTTTTTCTCTCTGAGTAATCCCAACCTGTTTTTTAACAATTCAATTTTCTCGTCTAAAAAACTCTCATTTTTTATCTCTGCACTATTCAAATCATAAAAACCGATCTCTTTGACTATCTTTATGTCACTTGCCAACAAACAATAGAACTCCATTTGAAAATCTACTGTTTTTTCTAAGTTTTTCACATTCGTTGTTTTAATTTTACCAGTTTTATAATCAAGCAAACTAAGCTTATCATCTTTTATATCTATCCTGTCAATTGTACCGACTATATCAAATCCTTCAAATTTTTTTGTAAAACTTTTTTCCACATAAAGCACCCTGTACCCGTTTTTAAAACGGTTTATCTCTTTTTTTGCAAATATTTTCAATTTTTTAAACCAAATATCAAATTGTAATTTTAGCAATGGATCTCTTTTTGTATCGTTTTCTATCATTTTATATAAAGAATTTAATAAAATCTTTTCATTATCAAAAAAAGCTCTATCTTCATACAATTTTTTCAAATATGAGTGTATTTTTATACCTATATCTCTATCATCACACTTTAAAGTCGGGATTTGAAACTCATTTAATCTTTTGATGTATTTAAAATAATATTTTCTTTTACACTCAAGATATGTTTTTAGAAGGGTAGAAGATATTTGTACTTTTGAAAAGTCATACTCAAAACTTATCTCATCTGTACCAACAATAGGAAAACTACTCTTTTTAGAACTTAAGATATCAAATAATTTTCTATGCTCATATCTCTCTTCTAAAATATTTGATATATTTAATTCAAAAAGAAATCTCGACGGCTTTATATTGTCATTTTTGATAGCACTTATGGCTCCTTTTTTACATTTTAAAAGCATTTTATAATAGTATTGTTTTTGTAAATTTTCTCTATCTTTATGAGTTGGAAGTCCGACTTTTTTTCTTATAGCAGTCGATAAAAAAAGCTCTTTTGAACTCTTTTTAGGAATCACATCTTCATTAAAATCAACTATTATAACTCCGTCATATTCAATAAATCTACTCTCCAAAACACCCATGACAGTAACTTTCCCACCTCTATTGTCATCAATTTTTCTCTCTTTTATTCTTGAAAGAAAAAGGTAGAGCATATCTTTTGTATCGCATTTTTGCAACTCTTCAGCAAGTCTTTCAAAGTTAAAAATCTCCTCTTTAAATATAGAAATGTCTTCAAAAGAGTCACTCTCTTTTATAAATTTTTCTAAAAACTCTTTGATTTGATTTATGTTTTTCAAATTAGCAAAACTACTTTTTATATCTTGAAACTCATCTTCTTTAAAATATCTTTTGATTCTCATACTATTTTCTATATTTGGTTCGTCCATATATCTATACAAAGCATCTATCCTTCTATATGGCAATGTTTCAGAAAAAGGAAAACCCATCGCAAAGTTAAATATACCATCCTCATCAAAATCATTTAAAACAATCGCAAAACTTTCATTTGGTACTACAACTACTATATCTTGAGCAAATATTCCCTCTTGCATAAAATCATATATTTTCTTTTTTATATATGCTACTTGTTCTATAGAATTTTGAGGATAAAAGAGTGCTATATCATCTATTTTCTCATTCAATTTATGGAAATCAATAATACTTTTTTTACTCAAATCAAGCATGTATTTAAATCCAATTTTCAATTCAAAACCTAAAGCTTTAAATCGTTCAACCATCTTTTTATTGTATGGATTTGTTTCAAAAATGATTTCAAATTTTAATTTTTCCGATATTTTCAAAAAAAGTTCAAGTTCAAAATTACTCAAATAACCATCTAAAAACAGTTCTATCTTTTCAAATCTTTTAAGATATGAAAAATTTATTTTATAAATATCCGGTAGCGAAATCTTATCATAATAGTTATTTTTATCAAGCAATTCTTTATAATTACTCAAAAGTTTTTTAAGTATTGATAAATGTTCACCATATTCGGCATATGTATCTTTTGTATCTATATCGTCTATGTCAACTTTTTCTATCGCCAACTCTTCAAAAAAACCAAGTAAAAAGTCACTTGATTTTAAAAACGAAAGATACTCTCTTTTTATCTTAAGTTCGTCAAAATTTTTAAAATTTGCCGCCTCTTTTAAGAGTAAAACTCTTCTATCTTTATCTATCTCTTTTTTATTTTTTACAATTATTACTTTTTTTTCAAATTCACCGATAGTCAAACTTTTAGTCAAAAAAGAGTTTCCGTTTTTTAAAAAACTCTCTTTTATGCTTCTATTTGTAGGAAAAATTCTTAAGGTATTCATGTAACTCGCTTTCTATATTTTATAACCCAAACATATTATATCCTATTGACTTTTAAGTAATATAATAATATTATACCGAATGACAAAAAAATGACTTAATTTATAATAATTATAAGTTAAAATTAAAATAAATATAATAAAAAGGAAAATTTATGGCGGAACAAAAATTTAAAAAGCATATCTATAGATACAAGAGGTATTATGTATATATTACTATTACTATTGTGGCACTTATGCTTCCTTGGATCAGGATAAACGGAAATCACTTTTTCCTTCTTAACTTTGATCACATGAAGGTTCATCTCTTTTTTGTAAAATTCGATATGCAAGAGTTGTATTTGATGCCATTTTTGCTTATCATGGGATTTTTGGGTGTATTTTTTATGACTACTCTCGGCGGAAGAGTTTGGTGTGGCTGGGCATGTCCACAGACTACATTTAGAGTTATATATAGAGATTTGCTACAAACTAAACTTCTTGGCATCAGAAAGAGCATACAAAACAAACAAGCTCCCAACAAAAAAGGAGTCGGAGGCAAACAAGTCATAG
>Ga0256842_1001131_pt1 | contig 22035 bp, 18 predicted proteins | sample 4559240metaG_FD_185973 | JGI IMG/M metagenome (GOLD analysis project Ga0256842, IMG submission 185973) | Hydrothermal vent microbial communities from Guaymas Basin, Mexico - 4559-240 | ecosystem: Environmental > Aquatic > Marine > Hydrothermal vents | place: Mexico: Guaymas Basin | collected... | reverse complement strand
TTCCAGCGGTGTCGCTTAACAAGATCCCATAAATGTAGCTATGGCGGCTTGGGAGGTTGCCGGCAGAATCTTCACCAGCCCACTCCCCGTAGATTTTCAGCGGCTGGACGGTATTTGGAACGTACCATTCGATATTGAAACCACCTTTCTGGTCGCCAGGTTCGTTCGGTGTTCCGGTGTTTTCTTCCTGCCCGAAAGGGAAGAGTGCTTTTGCAAAAGTACCAAAACCCTGATCACGTCCGCCGCCGCCGAACATGGCTGTGCGATATAGGCCGATACTGAAAAGGTCCCACGGCCGGAAGGTAAACTGCATCCCCATCAGTTTGGGGTATCCGCTGTGAATCGTCCCGTCTTTTTTTACGATCGTGCCATAGCGGTGCAAACGTGAAACGAAAAAGTCGATATCCATTGCGCCGAATATTTTATTCAGTATATTGTGCCGGTAGGGGTGGAAGCGAAAAGGGCGCAGCGAAGAGAGTCGGATCATATCGAGCGATTTCGCGTTCGAAGAAAGGAGCAGGGTCCCTTCGCGTCCGGCACCCATCCAGAGCGCCTCCCGCCCCAGCGTGACATTCATGTTTTTCCAGGGAATGCGAAGGTAGGTGTCGCCAATGCGCCCTCCGCTGTCGCTTGCGTTGTCTCGAAATTCAGGTGTGAAAACCAGACCTATTTTCCTGTTTACCATCTGCATGCGTACCGACGCGTCCGCATTCGCTCCATCTTTCAAAACGCGCCCCTGGGCATTGGGCACTGCCGTCTCTTTATCGGCACAGGCAGCACCGATATTGGCTTCGACGATACCCGCGCGTACATAGCGCCCAAGCTCTTGTATCAGAGCTCGTTTGACTTCCAGCGCCAAAGGATTTTCGATGGAGCCTAAAAGTGCCTTTACCTCTTTGGTGTTGAATGGTTTCATTATCGGCAGCGCGACCTTTATGGCCCCGATACTCTTTAGGCGCTCGAGCTGTGCATAGATTGGAGAATCGAGAGGAATATCGACATTTCCACCCCAAAGAAGAGAGGCAGAGAAAAGCGAAAAGGCCAGCTTTCTCATGTGGATTGCGGCGTCGAGTCCTCATCCTTTTTGGAGTTTTTCAAAAACTCCAAAAAGAAAACGCCAAAGATCCCCAGAACGATCGATGTGATCAGTGCCACGACCAGAATGAGCCCGCGTTTGGGCTTCGTCTTGTCCATGACGTTCGCTACGCCGGGCATGATGACCGGCTGGACGTTATAGTAGCGGTTGCTCTGCGCCAGCACCTTTTTCTGGATGAGAGAAGAGATCATCTGGCTAAGCTGCTCTCTGAGCTGAACGTTAGCGGTGCCGTTTAGGGCTTTTTCGTAGTAATCGATCTTTTTATCGACATCGAGCATCTCGTTCTCTCTGAGCCGATTCACCGCTTCGTCGAGGTAGATCAGCACGAGATCTCTGGCGAAGAAGCGGTTGGGGTGTTCGGCGCTTATGGTGATGGCGCCGCTCTTTTTATCCGAAGATATTTTTACACTACCTTTGAGAGCTTTATAAACTTCAAAGAGTGTCTTCTCATCATGTGCATACTCCGGTTTTGAGTGAAAGAGTTTGAAGAGCCCGTCGTAGCCCAGCGCGAAGACATACCCTTTGGTCAGGTTCTCGTCGTACCACCGGTCGATGAGGTCGTGTTTTTCTATGACATACTTTTGAAAGTCGTAATCTTCCAGAATCGTTTTGAGCGAAGTGAATGCATCCATTTGGCCGCCGCCAAGCGAGATGCCCGCCATGCCGGCCAGTGCTCCGAGTCCGCCCCCGAGCGAAACCCCTTGTTGCTGCTCCTGAGGCGCCAGGACCGCTTTGGAGCTGTAGCTGTTGGGTGTTGCGAGAAGATAGACCAGTACCAGGGAGACCACGGCAGCGGTGAAAAGCGCGATCTTTCCTTTATATCGGCCGATCGTGGCGAAGAGTTCGCGCAGGTCGATCTCGTCCTCCTCCGTACATTCGGGAGGCATCGTATAGTAGGGCTGTTGTGGCATCGTGGTGTTTTCTTTCATCAAAGCGATCCTATGGCCGCGATGCTCACAGCTGTCTGATATATGATTTGAGTCGCATCTTTGGCGATCTGCATGTTCGAAGTGGTTTTGATATGGATCGGCACGACGATCGTATCTCCTTTTTTGACTTTTGCGGAGCCTACTACGAACATACCGTTGTCGAGCTTTTCCGCTTCCCCGTTTGCATGGACGATATATATGGAATCTTCGTTTGCATTGTCGGTGAGCCCTCCGGCGCGTTCGATATAATCCCATGGACTCATCGATTTTTTGTAAACCACCGCCGTAGGATTGAGCACTTCGCCAAGCACCGCCACCGTATCGTTTTTGGTCGGAATATAGAGTGCATCGCCATTTTTGAGAACGATGTTACTGTCGCTTTTTTTGAGCTTTTTGGGATCTTTTTCTAGATTTATCGCGATACGGCCTACAGGCTGGGCCTCTTTTGCCTGCTGGATGACGGCGTCGATGCTCGTCAGAAGATCCTGTGGCGCCATCTGTCCCTTTCCAAAGTCGGAGGGCTGCGCGGCGACGATCATCGCCTTCTTTTTCATATTGTTCAGCGCTCTCATGAGCTGCTTGCGCTGCATCCGTCTGACGCTCTCTCTGGTAAAGACCGCCCCTTCGATGAACGCGGTGTCGGTAAAACCGCCGGCACGCTCGATGACATCCGCGAGTGTCTCACCCTCTTCGATGATATATGTACCGGGATATTTTACCTCTCCCTTGAGAGTGACGCGCATCTGCTCGTTCCAGTTTGGAATGCGGAAGACCGTCACGATGTCGTGGTTGTTCAGCGGCTTGCTCAGAGCATCGTCATCCAGTCGAAAAGGAACGATTTTTCGTTTGCGCTCCTCGTTTTCTACATGGTAGCGGACGATCTCTCCTTTATTCGAGGCGCGTTCCGTCAGGCCGCCGGCAATGCTTATGATCTCCTGCAGTGTCGTCTCTTTCCCTATGGCGTATTTGCCCGGTTTCACGACCTCTCCGCCCACGGTCACGGTCGCTTTTCGGTGGGTTTTGTAATAGTCGAACAGATATACTTCGTCATAGGCATGAAGCGGATAGTTGGGGTATTTTTTCATGTCCACGACCACGGTTTTTGGTAGATGGTCCGGTGTGGCGTAGGTGGTGATTTGCACATTTTCGTCTGCAAGACGCCTGATGCCCGCCGCATGGATGAGGTCGCTGAGTTTCATACCGTCGATATAGCGATAGAGCCCCGGTTTGAGCACCTGTCCGCCGACGGTGACGTAGGGGCTCTCCATGACATCGTAGCGGTTTAGGAAGTAGATTTCATCCTCTTTGTGCAGTGCGATATCGCTTTTGCCTTCATAGACTTTCATCGGATCGAACCCTATGATGCGCTCTTTCAGGTCGGGGAGTCGCCGTTTGATGTAGGCGTATCTGAAGTAGGTGTCGGGCAGGAAGAGCTGGCTGAACACTTCGGGTGCTTCACGGCGAAGCAGGGTATGCAGCGTCATGCCCGCTTTCTGCAAGGCGCGGGGACCCGGCTTGAGGACGTTGCCGAAGAGGTAGACATTCTCTTTTTTTGCACTGTCGAGCGGGTAGATGCAGACTTCGTCTCCGTCTTCGAGGCCAAAACGCTTGAAGGCGTCGAGGGTGAGGCGGTAGGTTTTAAAGGTACGGTGGGCGTCGTAGCGTTTGACGATGATGGCGTCACGCCCCGCTTTTGGCGTCAGACCACCTGCGTAAATGAGCAGCCTGTCACTTTTTTCTCCCTTTTTTAGTTCGTAGATGGCTGGCTTTTTGATCTCTCCGTAGATGGCCACTTCGCTTCCGGATCTCGTGATATGGACGATATCGCCGGAACGCAACAGCGTCTCCCGTTCGGGTTTGCCTGTCAGAAGTGCATAGAGATCGACCCTGTCGATACGTTTGCCGTTGCGGTAGATCTCGATGTTTCGCAGGCTCCCGGTCGGCAAAACGCCATGTGCCTGCACAAGAAGCGTCTGGACCGTCGAAAGGGAGGGGAGGTTGTAGATGCCGGGGGCTTTCGCCTCTCCCGTCAAAATCACCTGGATCGTCGAGAATTTCTGGATGTTGACGGTCGCCTCGATACCCGGAAGTGTCTTTTCGATCGTGACGGCCAGCTCTTTTTTGACCTCGCCGAACTCTCTTCCTCCCACATGCCTCGGTCCGATGACAGGGATCATGATGTTCCCGTTGTTGTCGATAGGAAGCGAGTAGGTTTTGTTGGTAGAGCCATAAACCTGGACGATCAGCTCGTCACCCGGTGTCAGGACGTAGTAGTCTGGTGTCGGAAGAATCGTGGGATCGAAGGTGTTGGCGTTGGCGAAAAAGTTGAAGCCGAAATGGGGCAGCCCTTTGGCTTCGAGCGGTTTTTGCTGAAGCTTCATCACCTTTTTTATCAGCGCATCGCCGCCGATGTAGGCGAGGGGGTTCTTTCGTGTATCTTCCATTTCCGCTTTTACGGTGGGTGTTTGGGTGGTTTTCATCACCGTCGTGTCGATCTCCTGTGTGACTGTAGCGCTTTCGACACGCTGGCTCGCACTCCCGCTCTTTTGCAGCAGCGCTTTAGCATCCTCTTTGCTCAGGCCGTACTTTCTCAGCATCACCTGACCCTGCGGTGTATCGAGCAGGGCGGGATTGGCTCGAATGGTGTCGAGAGCGCTTTTTGGGATCTCGGCCGCGAGAACCGAGAACATCATAAGTAGTAGCCAGAAAATTCTCATAAAACGATGTCTCCTTGAATATTGTAAATTAAAGTATAAAAAGTCAGTAGGCGCCTTCTCGCACCAAAACGGTTTTTACCGTTTTAAGCAAGATAACGATGTCCATCCAGAGGTTCCAGTTTCGGATATACCAGATATCCATGTCGATCCTGTCAAAAAAGTCGATTTCGCTGCGTCCGTTCACTTGCCAAAGGCCAGTGATGCCGGGCCTGACATTCAAGATGGTATCGACGCTTTCACCCATTTTCTCTTTTTCGTTGAGCATATAGGGCCTCGGCCCGACAAAACTCATCTCCCCTTTCAGGACGTTGAAGACCTGGGGCAGTTCATCCAAAGAGGTCTTTCGTAAAAAAGAACCGATCTTCGTAACTCTCGGGTCTTTGAGATATTTATGATATTTGTCATAATAAGCCGCTTCTTCGGGATGCTTTTTGAGATACTCTTTCAAAATCTTCTCGCTGTTTTCCGCCATTGTCCGGAATTTGTAACATACGAATGCTTTACCTTCTTTTCCGAGGCGTTTCTGCTTGAAAAGAATGGAACCATCAGGTTCTTCTTTTTTGATGCGGTATGCGATGATTCCAAGAATCGGTAGTAGAATCGGCAAAAGAAGAATTGCCATGACAAAGTCGAATAGATATTTGAAAATACGGCGCGCCTTGCTTTTAAGCCGGTTTTGCAAACTGACGAGATTTGTCCTGGTGTTCGAAAGTTCGTAAATATGGGAGTGTGTCAGGTCGAAATCGTTCAAAAGAGGAATAAAGAGGACTTCATGTCTTCTTCTCAGTTCCGAATCGATGGTCTTTTTCAGAGACGGCTGGCTCATCCCTCTGGAGCTTACAAAAACCGTCTTCGGTTCCTTGGGTGAAGCATCGATATATCCGAGGTAGGGATTTTCAAAGACTTCCCGGCTCAAAAATGGGTCGTTGCCAAAAATTTTTGCCTCCTTTTTCCAGATGCCGAGGTGGTAGAGTGAAAGCTTCACAATGCGTTTGAAAGTGGGGATAAGAAAGGCCATGAAGCCAAAGCTAAGAACGATGACAGTCCTGGAGTAGTTTTCAACGCTTTTATTCAGTGCGAGATAGGCAAGCACGATAATCAGACTGAAAAAAATCGCTTTGATGACGAGCCGCGTTTCGTGCCAAAAGTCGTAACGGTAGGAGTAGACTCCTTCATAAGCCAAAACCGCGATCGTCGTAATGTAGATGGGGTAAAAGGCCAGATAGTTCGAAAGCGGCAATGTGTGGACGGTATCGAAAAGCCCGGAGACACCTCTGAGCTCATACGCCAAAACGATCGACAAGGCGATAACCAGCAGGTCGAACAGGATAAATAAAAATTTGGAAAATATTTCTTTCATGGGACTCTGTTCAACTTTTTTTCTAATTGTATCTAAATTTAGTTACGTTTGAAGTCGTCGTCGAGGCGGACGATGTCGTCTTCGCCTGTGTACTCTCCCACCTGAGCCTCGATGAGCACGACGGGTATCTTCCCTTCGTTGGCGAGGCGGTGGACTTCACCCATCTTGATGTAGGTCGACTCGTTGGGGCGTATCAGCTTGGTTTCGTCTCCTACCGTTACCGTAGCCGTACCGCTTACGACGATCCAGTGTTCGTTCCTGTGGTAGTGCTTTTGCAGGCTCAGGCGTTTGCCCGGTTTTACGACGATACGCTTGATCTTATAGCCGGGTGTGTCTTCCAGTACCGTGTAGGTTCCCCAGGGACGGTGGGCGGTCAGGTGAATCTTCGGCAGTTCCGAGCCTCTCTCTTTCAACTGCTTGACGACATCTTTGACTTTCTGGGAGCTTCCTTTCTTCGAAACCAGCAGCGCGTCTCCCGTATCGACGATCATCAGGCCTTCCACGTCGATCGTGGCGATTGTTCTGTCGTCGGCGATGACGAGGTTGTTTTTCGAATCCAAAGAGATGTGGTTGTCGTTGAGGGTGTTGCCGTTTTCATCTTTCTCCAGCTCATCGTAGAGGGCGTCGAAACTTCCCAGGTCGCTCCAGCCGATGTCGCAGGGGATCACTTTGACCTTTTCGCTCTTCTCCATTACCGCATAGTCGATGCTCTCATCGGGAATCGCCATCATATCTTCATGCCGTATGCGCAGCTGCCCTTGGGTAATCCCCTGTTCGTTTTCATACGCCTCGAGGCACGCCTCGTAAATCTCGGGCGCGTACTTTTTCAGCTCATCCAGAAAGAGGCCGGCTTTAAAACAGAACATGCCAGAGTTCCATAGGAACAATGTTGAATGCTGAGTGTTGAATGTTGAATTTTTTTCCAGATATTTTTTCGCCGTTTTCAGATCGGGCTTTTCGTGAAACAATTCAACATTCATCATTTTCAATTCATCATTTTCAGGCTTCGCCTGAATATACCCAAACCCCGTTTCCGGATAGGTCGGTTCGATGCCGAAAGTGACCAGGTTTCCCTCTTCGGCGGCAAGCTTCGCCGTGGCGACCGCGTCGAGATAGGCTCTTTCGTTTTTGATGAGGTGGTCCGACGGTGTGACCAGAACGGTCTCCTCCGCATCGATGTTCAGGCACGCCAGGGCGATGGCAGGTGCCGTGTTACGCCCTACCGGCTCTAAAAGAAATTTTGGATTTTGGATTTTGGATTTTGGATGATTGATCTCTTCGAGTTGATCGATCGCCAGAAAGTACTGCTCGGCATTCGAGACGATGAACTGGTGGTCACATGCTTTGGCATTGCGCTCCACCGTCAGCTGAAAAAGCGATTTGTCATTGAAAAGTTTGACGAACTGTTTGGGCATCAGTGTCCTGCTGATAGGCCAGAGTCTCGTACCGCTTCCGCCGCATAGAATGATGTTGGTCATCGTATTCCTTTCCCGTCGAGGAAGTAGTTTTTCGTATATCGGTGCACCATGGGGTCCCTCAGCAACGTTTCGACATCGAACCACCGGTACGCCTCGTGCTGCACTTTCATTCCCTTGGGTACATCTTCGAGCGATATCTCGAAACCCATCACAATGTAGTGGGTCGAAAAGTCGTCGTTGAAGACATTGTTGTCGTAAAAATGTTCATAGACACCCAGGAATTTTGATTGACCTATATTATATTCTATACCAAGTTCGTTTTCGCTTATGCGTTTAAATGCATTTGCAATCGATTCATCTTTGAAAATACGGCCACCGGGAACGAACCAGAAGCCTTTGGCTGGTTCGTTTTTCCGCAGGCCCAGCAAAATCTCCCCTTTGCCGTTTTTCACGATAAGGTCGATAGAGACAAGCGGAGTGTTTTTGATGATACATTCAAATAGATCGTTACTTAGCATCGATAACTTTCTGCACTTTTTGCTCAAAATCATGTAAAACTTTTTCAGATGCAAAATACTCGATGATATATACTCGTGCGTTTTTTCCCATTTTCTTTGAAAGCTCTTTGTCTTTAGAGAGTTTTTCTATGGCTTGCACAACACCGTTGAAGTTGTCGGAATCGAAAAAAAATCCACCTTTTGATTTTTCAAAAACCTTTGCGACTTCGGATTTTAGATTTCCAGTGACTACAGAAGGGATGGCACTTGCCATCATGCCCAGGAGTTTGGAGGGCATGACAGTATCGATAACATCGTTTTTTTGAAAAAGGATATGCAAATCGGCACTGCATAAAAGATCTGAAAGAGTTTCGTAAGTGACTGGCATATGATGGATTACATTTGCTAAAGGAGCTGTTTTTTCTGCAAGCCACTCCTTTTTGGCTCCGGCACCGATGACGATAAATTCGATGTCGTTGTTTTCCTTAAAATGTTCCGCGACTTTGAGAAAAAAGTCCCAGTCCTGTTTGGCTCCAATGTTTCCACTGTAGAGGATTTTAAACTTTTTCGACTGCATCAGAGGGTGCAATTTCGCTTTTTCAGGATCAATGAAATTTTCATCGACCCAATTGGGGAAAAAATATGTCGAAGTGTCCGTTTTGCTTTTTAGTTTTTCTAACATGCCATAGCTGATGGTGCTCACGATATCTGCTTTGTCGAGCAGTTTTTTTTCGAGCCGGAAAAGCCCTTTGAAAACTTTGGCTTTCATGCCTTTTCGCTCACCCGCCAAGCCGGACTCGATTGCGGCATCGAACTCAAAATCCTGTATGTGCACCCAAATTTTTGCACCACGCATTTTGGCAAGCAAGAGACCCAAAGCGATGGAACTCGTAAACGGGACAACACATATGACGAGATCGCACTGTTTAACTTTGAATACATTACGGATACTGCCTAATGTAAAATCCAAAAGATGCAAGATTCTATGCTTGAAAGTCGGATTCTTTGGTACATATTGCTTATACCGGTAAATAGAGATATTCTCTTTTCGTTCCGTTAAATATTTGGATTTGTCACGATACTCTTCGCGAATTTGCCATTCGGGATAATAGGGAAAACCAGTTATCACATCTACATAATATGTTTTTGCAAGGTATTCAGCCATCTGTGTGCTGTAAAGTCCGGTCGAACTGTCTTCTGGGTAAAAGTTTATCCCAATCAGGGTGATATTACTTTTCAACGACTCTATCCTTCATCGGTTTGGCGGGACTTCCAACACACACTTTTTCGGGTGGAAGATCTTTAAACACACTGCTTCTCGCGCCTACGATCGTTCCTCTGCCTATCGTAATGCCCGGAGCGACATAAACATCGGTAGCAAGCCAACACTCATCTTCTATGGTGATTTTTTTCGACCAGATTGGGAAATCCTCTTTCGTGTAATCGTGCGAAGCAGCACAAAGGTAAGATTTTTGAGAAATGACGACATTCTTACCTATTTCAATCTCTCCCAAGCTATACAGTTCTACATTGTCTCCTATCCAGCTATAATCACCGATTGCTACTTTCCAGGGGTAAGTTATAGTCACGGATGGTCGGATAATAACTTTTTCGCCTATTTTGGCACCAAACAGACGAAGTAAAAATCTACGCCAGCTGTAAAAGATTTGCGGGGATGGTTTGAAAAAAACAGATTGGATGAACCACCATAGCTGCACATACCATCCAGCACGGCTTCTAAAATTTTCAGGAAGTTTGAATTTATTGAGTTGCTGCATGTCAGCTTTCCAATATTTTATCGAGTTTTTCAATAAAGTTTTTGACACGATATTTTTCTTTTGCTTCTTGTATATTACGTTCAGATATTTTTTTATAGTTTCCCAGATTTTGGTTCATTTCTATTAGCTTCGATGCTATAGAATCTGGAGATTTTTTTTCGATGTAAAAGCCATTGATCCCTTCTTTGAATACATCTGGAATTCCGGCATGGTTCGTTGTTAATATTATATTGCCTGTTGCCATTGCTTCAAAAATAGAGATAGGCTGCCCTTCCATCGCATAATAAGTGGGAAAGACAAATACGTTCCCCCATTCCAAGAGTGTTTTTTTATCATGACCATAGGTCAAACCAAGATATTTGACATGGTCATCTAATTTATCCAGATACGATCCAATCTTTTCTTTCATAGAGTCATCCATTCCACCTGCAATTTGAGCTTCGAAATCAACATTGTTTTGTTTCAAAATGACGAGCGCTTCAAGAAGATCCAGGATACCTTTTTCTTGCATTAGGTTACTAAGATAGATTATTCTCAATTTATTAAAATTTTTTTTCGATTTAGACTCAAATAAAAAATCTTCAACGAAATTTTTCAAAATAAAGATTTTATTGTCGGGCAGGAAAGGAACAAGATTCTTTTTAAGTGATTCAGAGAGAACAATGCCTTTGTCACTCATAGCCAAAGTTTTATGAAACAGTTTTTTTTTCAAGCCAGAGAGATTTTTATACTCTTTCCATAGATGATTGCCGTGAATATGCACAATTATCTCTTTTTTGAATAATGTTGCTGTTAGAAAATAAGGGTAATACTTTAGTACTCCGAAAAATGTTTGACCGGGTGTCATATATACCTTATCAGATTTTTTAATTTTATATAGTTCTTTATATTGTTTAACATAATGAAGTACTTTTTTAAAATTAAATTTGCCTATATCTTCTTTAAGAACAGAATAATTGGTATTGATGAAATCGACTTTGTTTTCTGTATATTTTGGTAAAAAATTCAATACTATTTGATTTGCCAAACTTACCCCTGTTATAGGGTTCGGTAGAGGACCTATTAATAACAAGTTCATGTAATTTGTACTCCAATCTTTTTTATAATCAATATAGATTTGTAATAACTAAATACAAAAAAGGACAATAATAATATATCAGAATATGGCATTCTAAAAATCAATAATCCGAAAATAAATAAAATTATCGTTGTAAAACTGTATCCATTGAAGAGTTTTTCTAATAAAATTTTTGTAATTATTAAAATAAGTGGTAAAAATATTATGCCAAGAAAATAAAAATTCATATGTATTTCTCCTATCAAAGTGGTTACAAGAGATAAATGTTCTGCTTGTGGTGCGAAATATTCTCCTGCTATCTGAGTGATACTTAAAGGTTTATTGGGCCAATATGATCTTGGGATAAAAAAAACAAGAGATTTAATAAATGTTTCACCCCATAGTGTATTTTGATATGATATAAAATGAAATATTTCATATAGAACATTGAAATTAACAGATTCACTTATACCCAATAAAAAATCTCTTATAGCAGGTGGCTCTTTTTCGATCGTTTCTTTGACCATTATGAGTAAATCACCTCCCGTTGGAATCCCCTCAATAAAAAGATTTCCCCGAATATGTCTATAAATAGACATCATATAACCAAAAGGGATAAGGACAATACTAATCCATAATATCTTTACACCATATTTTTTTATTAACTCAATAAAAATAGTAGCGAATAAAACAAATACGTATATTCTATTTCCAGTCATTATAATATCGATTATAGAAAATAAAAAGATAATTGTGATAAAGGTTATGATTGAAAGTTTCTTCTTACTATATTCATGCATAAAAGATGCAATAAATAATATTTTCATAGCTGCAAAACTATCTACCAATAATAGCCCGAAGGTTCCACTTTCTTTAAAAAACTCTTCTCGACTGATATACCAGTTTCCACCTTTTAGAATACCAGCAGCTAGAAAAATTGCTAATCCAAGAAAAATAGAGATCGAAAAATAAAATTTCCAATTTAAATTTAATGGAAGAGAATTACTCAAAAATTGAACTTTTTTTCTTTTATAAAATTCAGCAAAATAAATATAAATTAATATTGAATAGAGATAAGAAATTAATATTAATGAAGTATAAATATTTTCAGGCAAATTCACATCAGTTAAATTCGTATTTGAAAAATCTGCTAAAGAAATTTCAATTTTTTCTGTAAAAATAAAAACAATAATAGGTATAAAAATAAAATATAAAATTCCAAACATTATGCCAAGAGAAAATCCAAACCTCCGTTTTATCAATTTTTTAAATATATATAAATACAGGAATAGTAAAATAATAAATTGTAACTTTATGAGTAAAAGCATAGTTAGTTGTATAGATCCAAAAAAGTTTTCGCCATAGCTTCAATAGAATAATTATTTTTACAATTTTCACAAATAGATTTTCTTTTTTTTATCCAAATTTTTTTTTCATTATAAAAATTTAAAATTTTTCTTGTTAAATCATGGATGTTATCAGTTTGAAAAAAGATACTGTTTTCTCCTTGTTCAGCAGCTTCAATTTCTGGTGAATGATTTTCATTCCTGGAGATAAGCATGGGAACACCAAATCCAAAACTTTGTGTAATAGAGAGCCCGACATACCCTGGAGATACGCTGAACAGTGCATCCTCATAAAGTTTTTCCAATTTGTTGTAATCTCCAATATGCCCCAATAATTTTATCTTGTTTTCTATTTTGTACATTTTGATGATTTTTCTAAGATTTTTTCTCTCTTCACCATCACCAACAATAATTAAATTTGCATCTTTTGGCAATTTATCATGAATTTGAGCAAATGCTTCTACAAGCAAAACAGTTTTTTTCTTTTTTGTAAGTCGCCCTACATAAATAATATTAGTCGGATTGGTATTCTTGCCTACTCTCATCTCATGGGTGTAATAGAGTGAATTGGGTGCATGGACAATATATTTGTTAGGTATTTTTTCTCGAAGTTCTTCTGCTTGAGTCTTGGTATAGGTTATAATCGTGCTTGCCATGACTCTCATACCGTGTCGTAGTATGTCACTTCGGCTATCTTTACCGCCACGTGGCCATGCATGACCCCAAAGTACCGTTTTTTTCCTAGTGAATTTTCTAACGAGCAATATGATCCAGTTAGACAATATCCGCGGATTCATTTCCATGATAACAATATCTGATCCTAACGCATCCGGCCACATACCTATTTGAAATAAAACTTTTCTATTAAACAAAAAGCAATTTTTTATATTTTTGCGATAAGAAACTGATTTATCCGTCTTTACAGTGTGTTCGAAATATTCTTCGCCTGCAGCCAATATAAAGTTGTCTCCAAGGTTATTTTTTATAGTATCAAAAAGTTTTTTTCGATAGTCGGGTGCGACAGTTTGCAATAAAAAAAATTTAGCCATTTTTACTCTTTTTCATAAAATGATATACCCCCAGCAGTAAAAGTAAAAATTCTGTTGTCACGGCCGAGAAAGCAGTTCCATGAATTCCAAATGATAATGTCAAAAGAGTTGTTGCGAAGATGCTATATAGACCACTAATCAGCATTATATCCATACGTTCTTTATAGGCTTTTATTGTAGTTAAATAAAGCATATTGAACAGCATGTTCAATGATGCAAAAATTGAAATAAGTGAGAAAAGTTTGAATATAGAGGCATACTGGTTTATTACAGGGCTGTGGTATAACGTATTCAGAATGTTTTCGGCAAAAATAAAAAGCAAAATGAAAAAGAAAAAACCCAATAAAAAAATCATAGGAATCATTTTTTTAGTAATGACACCGATTTCTTTTTTAGATTTTTGGGAAAGCCATGGAAAAAGTGCCTGATAAAGAGGCGCGTAAAGATTTTTTATGGCCACTATTACTTTTTCAATACTTGCATAGATGCCTACTGTGTCGTTATTGGTAAAAATTCCCAAAATAAATGTATTACTGACACTGAAAAGTGTAACAGAGATGTTGGATATGAATAAATGTGTACTTTCTTTGAATAAATGAATCATTAGGCTTTTTTTGGGCTTTATGAAATGGATATTGAAATTTCTGAATACAATGACTAATGATAATATTCCTGCAAGAATGAAGCCAAAAGAGTTAAGGATTGGAACATATAAATAATCTGTCGTCTTGTGAACAAAAACAAAAATGGCAATGGTGAATATTAGCTTTGCCATGATATTTAAAATTGTAATATATTTCATTTTTTCCATACCTTGAAAGAACCAAACAGGAAATATGGTTTGGCCTATCACCATTCCAAACGTTAGTATATAAATCAACCAATTTTTTTCAAATTTATCAAAGCTGAATATTATTGCAATTAAAAAAAGAAATGCAAAAAGCAATAAATAAAGTTTTATTGTAATAATGGCTGAAAAAAGTTCAGAAATTTTCTGTGTATCGAAGCGCACAATCGAAATTTCTCGTGTAGCGGAGAGATTGAACCCATAATCAATAAAAATTGTAAAATACATTATAAAAGCCTGAGCAAACATCACAAGACCAAATTTATCTGTCTCAAGTGTCCGGACAAGATATGGTAATGTCAATAAAGGTAATATAAAATTGGTACCTTGTAAAATACCTAACGAGAGAAAGTTTGAAATCAATCTTTTCTTTTCGTTTATCAACATAGATTGATCCAATTCTTACGAATCTCTGCCAAACAAATCTCTCGTATAAACTTTGTCTTTAACATCTTCAATTTCCGATGTCATACGATTTGCAACAATAACGCTAGATAGTTTTTTGAACTCATAAAGATTTTGAATAACTTTTGAATGATAAAATTCATTTTTTTTCAAAACGGGTTCGTATAAGACTACATCTACTCCTTTGGCTTTGAGGCGCTTCATGATGCCCTGAATGGCGGAGCTTCGGAAGTTGTCGGAACCCGCTTTCATGACGAGGCGGTAGATGCCGAGCGTTCCGGTTGGAAAGCCGTTGGCATCTTTGGGAAGTTTTGAGATGATTTGATCAGCAATAAAGTCTTTTCTGGTGCGGTTGGCGTCGACGATGGCTTGAATAAGATTATTAGGTACGTCAGCATAGTTGGCCAGCAGTTGTTTGGTATCTTTTGGGAGGCAGTAGCCACCATAGCCGAAAGAAGGGTTGTTGTAGTGCATACCAATACGAGGGTCAAGACCCACCCCTTCGATGATCTGCCGGGTGTTTAAGCCGTGGGTTTCGCAGTAACTATCGAGCTCGTTGAAAAAGGCGACCCGCATGGCGAGGTAGGTGTTGGAAAAAAGTTTGATCGCTTCGGCTTCGGTACTATCGGTAAAGAGTACGGGTACATCTTTTTTGATGGCACCTTCTTTTAAAAGATCTGCGAAGACCTTGGCCCGTTCACTGCGCTCGCCCACGACGATGCGGGAGGGATGGAGGTTGTCGTAGAGCGCTTTACCCTCGCGCAGGAATTCAGGAGAGAAAATGATGTTATCGGTGCCAAATTTTTCGCGTACGCTTTTGGTATAGCCGACAGGGACCGTCGACTTGATCACCATGACGGCGTTGGGGTTGACGCTTAATACATCTTTAATAACCGCTTCGACGCTTTTTGTGTTGAAGTAATTTGTTACCGGGTCGTAGTCGGTCGGCGTGGCGATGATGATAAAATCGGCATCTTTATATGCCTCTTCTTTGTCGAGTGTGGCCTCGAAATCGAGAGGTCTGGTTTGGAGGTATGCTTCGATCTCCTTGTCTTCTATGGGACTCTTTTTACGATTGAGCATTTCCACCTTTTCAGGGACGATGTCCAGCGCAACCACTCTATGGTTCTGAGCCAGAAGAATGCCATTGGAGAGTCCGACGTAGCCGGTGCCTGCGATAGCTATTTTCATATTGCAGATTCCTTGTACCAATCGTATATTCTTTGGATCCCTTCATCCAGTTCGACAGTATGCTTCCATCCAAGACTATGCAGCTTAGACGGGTCAGTCAGCTTTTTCATCGTACCGTCCGGTTTTTCTGTGTTGAAAACTAACTCTCCTTGGAAGCCTACAATCTCTTTGATGAGATGAGCTAGATCTTTGATGGAGATATCTTTGCCGGTACCGATGTTTATATGAGTGTTTCGAACTTCGTTCGAAAACTCATTAATTTTGAGTGTTGAATTTTGAATGTTGAATTGCTCTTTTACAATATCTGCAAAATCGATCTTTTCCATGAGAAAGACGCAGGCGTCGGCCATGTCTTCGCTCCAGAGGAATTCTCGCATCGGTTTGCCGGAGCCCCAGATTTCGATTCTGACGGAGTCAGGATCAATTTTGAACGTTGAATTTTGAATGTTGAATGAAATGCCGTATTTATTGAGAATCGATTTTATTTCATCTTCGCCTGCTTCGCCGGTGACGCCTTCGATGGGGAGGTTGTTCAGGTCTTTTCGTATGGTTTCCCAGTCGTTTTCTTCGAGGGCTTTGCCGAGGTGGATCTTTCGGATGAGTGCCGGCAAGACGTGGCTCTTTTCCAGGTCGAAGTTGTCGTTGGGGCCGTAGAGGTTGGTGGGCATGACGGAGATGTAGTTGGTGCCGTACTGGAGGTTGTAACTTTCGCACATCTTGATGCCGGCGATCTTGGCGATGGCGTAGGGTTCGTTCGTATACTCCAGTTCACCGGTGAGTAGGTACTCCTCTTTCATCGGCTGCGGGCAGTTTTTGGGGTAGATGCAGGTGGAGCCGAGAAACATCAACTTTTTGACGCCGTTCAGGTAGCTTTGATGGATGACGTTGTTCTGAATTTGGAGATTTTGGTAGATGAAGTCGGCGCGGTAGATGTTGTTCGCCACGATGCCGCCCACTTTGGCTGCCGCCAGAAATACGAACTCCGGGGACTCGGACTTGAAAAACTCCTCCACTGCCGCCGGATCCAGCAGATCCAGTTTGATATATTTAACTGAGTTCGTATTTAATGTTGAATTGTCTGGGAGGCGGTTGTGGTAGTTGGCGACGATGTTGGTGTAGCCTTTTTCCAGTAGGTTTTTGACGATGGCTGAGCCTACGAGGCCGGTTCCGCCGGCGACGAAAATTTTACTCTCTTTTTTCATTCTGATCTCTTCTTTTTGATGGTGTGTTTGAATTTCAATACTGCAAAATTGAGTTCGATGGTCGTTTCCGACTCGTCGGTTTCGAGGTCGTCATCCAGTATTTCGGCGATCAGTTCGCCGCTATGCTGCATCAGCTGACGTTGTGTACTTTTGTCCGGACTGTTTGAAAGTTTTTTGATCGTGCGTGTAAGCTCTTTGATCTTGGCGAAAGTTTCGATGATATTTATGGCAGTTTGTGTGGCGATAGGGCTCTTTATAATCGTTGCGAGCATGTAAAGCCCTTTTTCGGTAAAGGCTTTGGGGTTGACCGACGAATGCTTCAGAGGTTTGAACCGGTGAAAATTTTTCACCAGTTCAGCTTTCTGTTTGCTGTCGAGTTCAATGATATAGCCTTCGGGAAATTTGTCCGGATTGTTTTTGACGGCTTTGTTGATCTCCTTGGTTTCAACACCGTAGAGTTGTGCCACATCCCTGTCCAGAAGGACTTTTTGCCCGTCGACATCTAGTAGAAGTTCTTCTATTTTCTCTGTTTTTACGATCTTAGGCATCTATTTTGCGCTCGGTTCGAAATAGTTTATGATCGTAGCCACCTGTTCGAATCATTTAAAATCCTGTAACTAAAAAATCGACAGCCGCTACGATTTCATCCCGCCTGCCGGCGAGAGATGTTACCTTTGTCCTGCAAAGCTCCCTTGGAACGGCGGCCATCTCTTGGATTGCCATGACGAGACTCTCCCCCTCTACCGTTAAAACGGGATTGAGGTGGGTGATCGGCTCCATATCTTTGACCAGCGGTACGACGATGCGTGTCACCAAACCGTCGTGCAGGTTGTTTTGCAGATCCAGAAAGTAGGGTACGCGTTTTTTTGTCCTGGCATTTCTGTTTTTGTAAACGTCGAATTGTGCCACTAAAAGGTCCTGTACTCTTCGCCGAAGAGGCCGTTCGTTTCGATATGCCGATTGTACGCTTCTATGGCGGATCGGTTGCTTTTGAGCCACTCCTTTCGGCGCTTCTCTTTTTGAAGGTTCGAAAGATGGGCATTTAGCGCGTCTCTGATGATCTGAGTCTTTTTTAGCCCCGTTTTCATGGCGGTATCGCGGAGTGCCTCAATCAGTGACTCTTCGAGCGTGATTGTAATTTTACGCATCACCTTGTTCTCCTTTTGGCAAATACCATATTTTACCATATCTCTATTGAGACAAATCCGTTCAAAATTTATCATTCAACATTCGGTCATGAATCACTCGAAGTAATTCATGATCGTATAGCCGCCGTTTTTGAGGTATTCGTCCTTTTTCATCAGTTTCAGGTCGCTTTCCATCATCTCGTCGACCAGATCGTTAAGGGTATGTTCGGGTACCCAGCCCAGTTTCTCTTTCGCTTTGGTCGGGTCGCCGATGAGCAGGTCGACTTCGGTCGGGCGGAAGTAGCGCGGGTCGACGGCGACGACCTCTTTATCAAGCAGTTGGGCCGGGTCGAGGCTGCTTTGGGTGCGCTCTTTGAACTTCGTTTCGTCGATGCTGACGATGAAGCCGGTCTCGTCGACCCCTTCTCCTTTGAAGGCCAGTTCGATACCACAGTAGCCGAATGCCATCTTGACGAAGTCGCGGACGGAGGTGGTCGTTCCGGTAGCGATGACCCAGTCTTCCGGTTCGTCGGCCTGCAGGATCATCCACATCATGCGGACATAGTCTTTGGCGTGGCCCCAGTCGCGTTTCGCGTCGAGGTTTCCGAGGTAGAGTTTCTCTTGAAGTCCCAGTGCGATCTTGGAGGCGGCACGGGTGATCTTGCGTGTGACGAAGGTTTCGCCGCGGACCGGGGATTCGTGGTTGAAGAGGATGCCGTTGCAGGCGAACATATCGTAGGCTTCGCGGTAGTTGATGGTGATCCAGTAGGCGTACATTTTGGCGGCGGCATAGGGTGAGCGCGGGTAGAACGGCGTCTTTTCGGTTTGGGGAATCTCCTGTACTTTGCCGTAGAGTTCGGAAGTGGAAGCCTGGTAGACACGTGTCTTTTCGGTCAGTCCCAGAAGGCGGACCGCTTCGAGGATGCGGAGTGTTCCTGTGCCGTCGGCGTTAGCCACATACTCGGGCATCTCGAAACTGACGGCGACATGGCTCATGGCCGCAAGGTTGTAGATCTCGTCGGGTTGCACTTCCTGGATGATGCGTGTCAGGTTCATGCTGTCGGTCATGTCTCCGTAATGAAGAATGAAGTTTCTGTTTTCGACATGCGGGTCCTGGTAGAGATGATCGATGCGGTCGGTATTGAAAAGTGAGGCGCGGCGTTTGATGCCGTGGACCACATATCCTTTTTTAAGCAGAAATTCTGCGAGATATGAGCCGTCCTGTCCTGTGATACCGGTAACTAGTGCTACTTTCTGTTCCATGTGTCGTAAAAGCCTTTAAGTATAACGTCAAGTGAAAAATAAAGTATATTTTATACAAAAAATAATAAAGAAGAGCTAAAAGCTATTATAGATAGAGATAAATGCAGTCAAATCCAATGAAATATAAACCATCCTTAAGTACAACACTCTTGCTCAAACAATCGGCTGGTAAAAAGGTCGTCATGCAGGCAAGTTCTTTTTATTTCGGCCATCGTGGTTTTGCCGGTAGGCAAGACTTTTCTCTCCTTGTTGGCATTGAAAAAGATTTGAAGAAGATTCAACGCGAAGCTTCGAAGAATGGCGATGGAAAAGGGATCTTTGCAGGCGATGTGATCATCTTCGTCAAAGAGCATGTCCAGATGGTAGTGGTAGGTCTCGACATGCCAGTGCGCCCGTATCTTTTCATGAAAATCCTTGGCGGAGGTTCTAAAGTTCGCCATGAGATAGTCGGTGTAGAAGGTCTCTTCTTTCGTCACGGGGCCATAGAGTCTTTTTTTGATTCTCACCAGAGATTGGATGTTTTGGAATTTCTCATGGTAGAGCGCCTGTTTCATGGAAGGGGTATAGAAGATCTCGATCTCTCTTGTGACATACTTTTTGTCATGACTGAGTTCTGGCTCCTCTTGAATGTAGCGATCCATCGGCTCTTTCAAATCTTCGATCGTCGCCACGATTTTTTGCTGTAGCCCTTTTTGGTTTCCTTTGACTTTGGCGATATATTTGTCGGCCTGGGCATCGAGCCTGTTGAGTATCTCTGCTTGAGTCTGTATCGCGTCAAACGAGAAGATCTGTCCTTCGTCGCTGAAAATATCTTCGTCGAAAGCCTCTTTGAGCGCGCTTATCTCACTCTTTTTGTTTTTGGACAAAAACTTATGGGCAAAGACGATCCGTCTATTCTTATCCAGGATATTCAAAACAGCCTTATGGCAAGCCTCGACATATTGGCCATTGGCGTCGCTGCCGTTGAGCCATTTGCCGTCTATAGCGATCTCCTCTTGTTTGACGTAGTGGGAAAAATAGTCTCTAAAGACGCTCTCCAATGCATTGTTGTCGGTATTGATCAGTATATTGTGCAGTGTCGATCTGGCTGGAATAGAGAGCTTCTTTTTCTCGAAAATCTCTTTAAGAATCGGATTGTGTTCGTTGTATACCATCCAGCCCCATATATCTTTGAAAGTTGTGTTCCCCTTAAGCAGGGCAAACAAAACCATGAACAAAACTTCATGCAGCGGATATTGGATCTTTCCTTTATCCACACGGTAATCGGGTATACTCTTAAGCGACGCCAGCAGCGCTTTGGCTTTGGTGTATTGCCTCATTTTTATCCTTTATGCTTCTTTGAAGCACAAAGGCAAGCAAATCTCTTTCCAAAGTGGATTCAGGAAGATTTAACATTTCATTGGATTTGGCTGCCGCGCAAGGCCTCCCGCAGGCTTTTTATATCCGTCATTCCGCATAAATCCAACAATATTTCCAAAGACACGAAAACCAAAGGCATGGAAATTGCTTGAGAGTTTCCAAAACATTGGGAGTTTGCCATGTCGATGGAGAATATTGTCGTCAAGAATATGGATCATCTGGATCTCGTGGCGGGTATGGTTGATGAATTGAAGATCGCTGAGAGTATCGACAGTCGTCTTCCCTTAAGCGATCCGCGTAAACTGCTGAGCTTTGGAGAGCTGGTCAAAGCGATGATTCTCAATGGATTGGGATATGTCAACAAACGGCTCTACCTAACCCCTCTGTTTTTTAGGGACAAACCCCTTAAGCGGCTGTTTGGCCGTCACGTGGACACCGCATGGATTAACGATGACGCCCTTGGGCGGACACTGGACGCCCTTTATGCCTATGGGGTGAGCGAGCTGTATGAAACGATCGCCGCCACGGCGGTGCAGACTCTTGGACTCAAGATCGATACTATCCACCTGGATAGCACCAGCTTCCACGTCGACGGCGAATACGCCAATCAAAGCGAAGATGGCGAAGATGAACCCGTTGCTGTGCGTATCACCAGAGGCTATAGCCGCGATCACCACCCAGCATTAAATCAGGTGGTTCTCAACCTGATCGTCGAACATGAAGCGGGGATTCCCCTATGGATGAAAGCGGCCGATGGAAATCAGGTCGATACGCAAGCATTCGCCGGCATCGTAAAAGAGCATATCGCCTCTTTTCAAAGGATGGAGAGGAGCCGAATCAAAGTGATTGCGGATGCGGCCTTGTTTACGGCAAAAGGGATAGAACATATCCGGCAAAACGATATCTTTTTCATCTCCCGTGTGCCGACCAGACTCAAAGAGGCCAAACTCTTGTTGAAAACGCACAAGGCTAAAGATTTCATCAGACTCGATGACGACTACGAGGCCATCGTCAAAGAGATCACCTACGAAGGCATCCGCCAGCGCTGGATACTCTACAAAAGCCGCCCCGCGACACAAAAAGAGAGTAGAACCGTCGAAAAGGAGCTTACACAGATTGGCGACAAAGAGACAAAACAGGTGCAAAAACTGATGAAAACACCGTTTTTTTGCGAAGCGGATGCTTTGGCGGCCCTTGAAAAGATTGAAAGAGAACTCACGACGATCGAAATACTCCAGGCCACGCTTGAAGCCGTCGCAAAATTCAAAACCAAAGGACGCCCCAAGCCCGATGCCATTCCCAATCGCTACGAATATTTCTGGAAAATCGTGATGGCTTCACCCATCGAGACGCTTCAAATCCGACGCCATGAGAAGAGCGGTCTTTTCATGCTG
>Ga0256842_1001130_pt1 | contig 22073 bp, 21 predicted proteins | sample 4559240metaG_FD_185973 | JGI IMG/M metagenome (GOLD analysis project Ga0256842, IMG submission 185973) | Hydrothermal vent microbial communities from Guaymas Basin, Mexico - 4559-240 | ecosystem: Environmental > Aquatic > Marine > Hydrothermal vents | place: Mexico: Guaymas Basin | collected... | reverse complement strand
AATTCTTGCCATGGAATTGTAAAAATAGCAGCTATTGCAACAAGTAAATTCAGCCCTATACTTATCAGCATAGAGAGCTTCATTGCCTTAGGAATGGTCTTTTGTGGTTCTATTATTTCATCTGCATTATTAGCAATAAGCTGATATCCAAAAAACGAAATATAAATCAACGAAATAGCTCCAAAAGTCCCACCTATTCCTTTTGGGAAAACCGGAGTTGCAATTTCCGGTCTTAAATAAAACATAGAAAAAACAATCAAAAGAAGAAGTATAGCAATATTTCCCCAAATAATCCAAGATTGGAAATCAATTTTCTTCTTTGATTTTGAAGGCCTTAGCACTGGCAATACAATAATTAATGTAATACCTACAGCTACCATTTTAATACCCCAAACACCAACCTTAAAACCTAAAAGAGCAACAATATATTCGGCAAAACCTATAGCATAAATTCCACTGGCAAAAAGACTTCCTAATGCTAAAAACCAACCGGTAGTAAAACCTCCAATACTACCCAAAATATCATAAGCATATGTATAACCACCTCCGGATTTAGGAAGTATTCTAGCTAACTCAGCATATAATAATGTGGTGGCATAAGCAAGAAATCCACATAACAAATAAGATAATATTAAAGATGGACCAGCTTCCATAGCAGCCTCACCTATAAGCACATAGATGCCTGCTCCCATAAGAGCTCCCACGCCAATTGTAGTAGCTCCAAATAATCCAATAGTTCTTTTAAATTTCTTGGGGTTTATTTTCTTTTCAAAAAGAGTTTGAATATCTGATTGCATTGCTATATTTATTATAATGCAAAGATAAACTAATAAAAGATAAACTAATATATATTCTGTGCTATTATTACATAGTAAATTTTAAACAAAAGAAAAAACAGATTTAATCATTATTCTTTTATCAAAAGACTATCTTTGCAAGCGCGAAATTTAAGATTACTGTTATGGCAAAAAACTTTGTTGAAGAACTAAGATGGAGAGGCATGATACACGATATTATGCCGGGAACAGAAGAGCTATTAGAAAAAGAAATGAGCTCTGCTTATGTAGGAATTGACCCAACTGCTGATTCATTGCATATTGGTCACCTTGTAGGTGTTATGATGTTAAAACATTTTCAATTGGCAGGTCACCGTCCAATTGCTTTAGTGGGAGGCGCAACAGGGATGATTGGTGACCCTTCCGGAAAATCGGCAGAAAGAAATCTTCTCGACGAAGCTACTTTACGCCATAACCAAAATGCACTTAAAACTCAACTTGCTAAATTCTTAGATTTTGATAGTGGCGAAGAAAATGCTGCTCTTCTTGTAAATAATTACGATTGGATGAGTAAATTCTCTTTTCTTGATTTTATTCGTGATGTGGGAAAACACCTTACCGTAAACTATATGATGGCAAAGGACTCTGTAAAAAAACGAATTGGTGAAGAAAGCAAAACAGGAATGTCTTTTACTGAATTCTCTTACCAATTGGTTCAAGGATACGATTTCTTACATTTATATAAACAATACAATTGTAAACTACAAATGGGTGGTAGCGACCAGTGGGGAAATATTACCACAGGTACAGAGCTTATTCGTAGAAAAGAAAGTGGTGAAGCTTTTGCTATGACTTGTCCTCTTATAACAAAAGCGGATGGAGGTAAATTTGGAAAAACAGAAAGTGGAAATGTATGGCTCGATCCGGAAAAAACTTCCCCTTATGCCTTTTACCAATTCTGGTTGAACACCAGCGATGATGATGCTAAAAAATATATTAAAATTTTTACTCTATTAGAACAAGAAGAGATAGAAAAATTAATAGAACAACATAATGAAGCACCACATCTTAGACTTTTACAAAAAACTTTGAGTAAACATATTACAACCATGGTGCACTCAGAAGAAGCTTTAAATGCTGCCATTGATGCTTCTAGAATTTTATTTGGAAAAGGAACAACAGAAATGCTTAAAAAATTGGATGAGAGCACTTTCTTGTCGGTATTTGAAGGCGTACCACAAAGTGAAATTACTAATAATGACCTAAACTTACCTCCATTGGACTTATTAGCCGATAAAACCGGTATTTTTTCTTCAAAAGGCGAAGCTCGTAGAATGATAAAAGACAATGCTGTTAGTGTAAATCAAGAAAAAATAAAAGATAATTTTGATTTTTCTAAAGCTGAATTGCTAAATGGTAAGTATATTCTTGTACAAAAAGGCAAGAAAAAATATTTTATTCTAAGATTAATATAATTTAGCTTTTAACCATGATTACTAAAAGTTTTATATTTACTAATATGATTATTTCAGTATGAAAAATATTTTATAATGCCTATTTTAAGTTTAATCTTTATACATCTACTGAATTACCAAAACTTAGAAATATTAGACTCTATCACAAATAATTCTCATAGAAGATTAACCCACATCATTCATACAAAAACAAAGCAAATTGTATGAATAAGCCATGAATAGCAAGGTCATTCATTATACGCACGAATTACAAATCCGTACAAACAAGTAATAAGGCTGCCTAATTAAAGACAGCCTTTTTTCTATAAATCATAATTACTATAAAGCTTTTAAAACTTCCTCATAATCAGGTTCGTCAACGATTTCGGGAACTTGTTGTGTATATACAACATTTGCATCCTCATCAAGAATAACTACTGCACGGCTTTCAAGTGCTGCTAATGGCCCATCAACAATCTCAACTTGATAGGCTTTACCAAAGTTTCCATCACGAAAATCTGATAACGTATGTACTTTATCTAATCCTTCTGCGCCACAAAAACGTGCTTGAGCAAAAGGTAAATCCTTTGAGATACATAAAACTACAGTATTGTCAAGTTTTGATGCTTCTGCATTAAAACGACGAACAGATGCTGCACATGTAGCAGTATCTAAACTTGGGAAAATATTTAAAATAACTTTCTTTCCTGCAAAATCAGATAATGTTTTAATTGATAAATCATTTGCAACCAATTCAAAATTAAGAGCTTTTGTTCCAATTTTAGGTAGACTACCTAAGGTATTTATTGGATTACCTTTTAATGTAATTTGTGCCATTACTTATAACTTATTTTATATTTAATTTTAAGTTACAAAGATACTTAAATAATGCTTATTTAGAATCATTCTAAGATAATTATTGCTAATATTTGTTAAAAAGAATAATATTTCAAATCTTTGATATCCATATTCTCTAAGAAGATATTAAAAGAAAAGTCCCAATAAACTAAACATTCAATCTAAGCAATTGTTAAAGCACTATTTCATTTCCCCTCTTTAAATTTCGATTTTAATATAACAAAAGTATATTATCAATTTTTATCTGTAAACCACAGAAATCAAGTTGAGTGTATCATTTATTATCACTAACCAATTTCATTGAACCCAATCATTCAAGTAATCAATAATACCGAAAAAAAAACTATGCTAAATAAGTATCTACAACTCTAAAGCTAATTTATATGCATCATAAATAGCTTCTTGTGCTTTACCTACTTTTTTTGCGTCGCCTATTTTATAAACTTTCTCATTTTGCAAATCAAAAGGTAAATAAGATTTCATTCCTGTCGCAATTACAATACTATCAATATTATTTAACTCTATTGTTCTACCATTTGACTCTAAAAATATTTTATCATCAATAACTTTCGTAAGTTTATGATTTGTAAGAATTTTTGTATTCTTCTCTTTTAATTTTTTTACAGTCATCACTTTCTCAATCATTTCCATGCCACGCGCAATATCATCTAACATTTCAACAATAGTAACCATATTGTTATTTTCAACAAGTTTTGATGCTACTTCTAATCCTATTAAACCACCTCCAACAACAAGAATGTTTTTATTTAAAGGCAATAGTCTATCATCAAGAAATTCTGTCCAATAATATTTAGTTAATCCCTCAATTTTTGGCACAAAAGGTTCTGAACCCGTGGCCATAATAACGCCATCATATTTTTTACTTATAACATCTTCCTTAGTTACTTCATGGTTAATTATATTAACATTATTATGATTTAATTCATTTATAAGATAATCAATAATTTCTTTTAAACTTTCCTTTTTGGGAGGCAGATACGCTAAATTAAATTGACCCCCAAGTTTATTCTTTTCATATAAATCAATATCATGTCCTTTTTCTTTTAATAAAACTGCTGCTTGCATTCCGGCGAGACCTCCTCCTATTACCGCATATTTTTTGGGATTATTAATTTTATCAATATCCGGCAAACCTGTATTAACTTGTGGATTAACTACACATCCCAGTCCTTTTCCTGCTTTAACACCTCCCAAACAACCTTCAGAACATGCCATACACGGACGAATTTGCTTTTTAATAACTCTAAGATATTTTCCTACAAAATCCGGGTCTGCGACCATTGCTCTTCCAAGCGCAAAATATTCACCATTATATTTTTGCTTTATTGTTTCAATATCTTTTGCTGAATTAATTTTACCTACAAATATTACAGGAATACTTATATTTTCTTTAATTTTAGAAGCCAACTCCCAGGTTTTTCCTTTTGGTACAAACATATGCTGAAAAAACCAAGGTGGTGTATAACATGCTGATGCTGAAACAACGTGAATAGCTGAAGCTCCTTTTTCCTCTAATCTTTTTGCCAATTTAATTGCTTCGTCAATATGTATTCCGTTTGGAGTAAAATCTTCTGCTGATAATCGAATTATTACAGGAACATTTATTGATTTTTTAACTTCATCAAAAACTTCCAAGGGGAATTTTGCTCTATTATCAAAACTTCCACCATATTCATCTGTTCTATCATTTACTGCAGAAGATAAAAATTGCGAAAAAAGATAGCCGTGTCCGTATTGCAATTCAATATAATCGAAACTTGCTTTTTCCGCCCGTATTGCTGCATCAACTATCATTTGCTTTACAGTGTCCATCATTTCTCTGTCCATTTTTTCGGGTGTCTTACCTCCATTAGGACATGCTTTATCAGTTGACGACCACCAATAATTACCCGGTATCATAGGATTTGCCATACGACCAGGATGGTTTATATGTGCAATAACTTTAGCACCATTGCTGTGTATTAATTTTGTGATTTTTTTAAGCTCTAATATTTTTTCATCACTATCTATACCTAGTTGTGTAGGTAATTCTCTTAATCCGGAATCCATGTACAAAGGCTCTAAAGTCACTGCACCCACATGTTTACTCCTTCTATTATAAAAATCTAAATGTTTATTGGTGACATTACCTTTTCCGTCACTATAGCCTAATTTAACAGAGGCCATAATAAAATTATTGCGCAAATTTTTCATAATTATAATATTTAAAAGAACGCTATAAAATTAATAAATAATTATAATCATATGTGCATAATTAAAAAATATTTTTTTGAGATATTTGATAGCAGCCATAAAATAAAAATACAGAATTTTATGTAATCAGGGAATTATTGAAATTCTATATTTCGAAACGGTTAATTTCCTTTATTTTTTCCAATCATTTTCTTCTAATTCAAAAATATTCTCAATAGATTTATTAAATATATTAGCAAATTTCAATGCTAATAGAGTAGATGGAATATATTTCCCAGATTCAATAGCTATTATACTTTGTCTGCTAACTCCCGCTTTTTCGGCTAATTGTTGCTGAGTAATTCCTATCTCTATCCTCGATAACTTTAATCTATTTTTCATTATTCATCCTCCTAGATTTAATATAAAGAACAAGATTAAAACGAATTACAAAGAAAATAAGTACAGTAAACATATTAGCCATCATTACTGTGATAAAATCAAGACCCGAAACTAATATAATAGCTAAAAATAATATCGCATAGTTTAGATATATTGACCATGCTAAAGATTCTAAACGCAGTTTTGAAATATATTCATCTTCTATTTTTTCTTTAGAAAACCCGGCCATTATCCCTCCTATAATTAATAATAAACTAATTATTTCGTCTAAATAATTATTAATATTATCGAGAAAACCTGAATTTCCAAATATATTAAATGCTTTGGCATTCAAAAATACTGGTTCCCAGGCATAAAACAAATCAATTAATCCAATAATTAATGAACTAAAAAAGATAATTAATCCGGGAACCTTTAATTTATTTGATAATAAAAATCGTGTCATAGTAAATGAATTTAATATTAGAAAACAAAGGTAATGTTTTCTTTACATTATGTCAAGTTAAATTTACATAAATATATATTTTAAACAGTTCTTTAACTTTTACCCTCTTACCTCGCATTACAAAACTTTATAAAAAAATATCCACATTTATTAATTTCACTAAATCGTTAAGATAATTTATTACCAATTTTTTAAATATTACCTTTGCAAAATTAAATTACCAATACGACAATAATATGACCAATGAATGCCCTTGTGGCTCAACACTATCATACGATGAATGCTGTGGAGCAATAATTAAAGGAAAGAAAGAAGCAAAAACAGCCGAAGAACTAATGCGCTCAAGATATACAGCCTTTGTAAAAGTAAATGTTGAATATCTTATGAGAACGCAATATAAAGCCAGTCGCTCAAATAAAAACAAGAATAAAATTAAACGCTGGGCTCAATCTATACAATGGCTTAATTTAGCAATAAAATCCGTTAGCGGTGGCACAGAAAATGATGAAACCGGTGTAGTTATCTTTAGAGCCTATTATATTGAAAATGGCGAGTATGAAAATTTGTATGAAGAGTCATACTTCCAGAAAATTGATGGAAAATGGATGTACACTAAAGGTATAGACTTGAATATGGAAAATGAAGAAAAACTATTTTCTGAAAGATAGTTCTATTAAAAAAATTTATATTCTTATTATATTTTACCTTAATTAGAATCAAAATTTATTACCTCCTTATTTTCTATTTAGGACTTAATATATAACTAATGAATGCCAGTTAGTTCTTGATTTTCTTACTAATATGGTGTGTTCATTTGATAAAAAAATAATAATTGATAAATAATCCGGGCTAACAATATAAAGCATACCGTTTTATAGAATTATTCCTTTTGGGACATCATTAATAATAGAACTAAGGAACGCTTATATAAGTACTGATATTATTGTTGAACAATAGATATTAATCTATATTTTTGCTTATTATATAAAAATAAAACAATTCGTTTTTAAAGTATATATTATTTATATTATTTTAAAATTATATATATGATTAATATTGGGAAGGAATCATTGCGATTATCGAGTTTTTATGAAGTCCTAATACACCAACAAAAAGTAAATTTGGATAATAGTGCTGTTGATTCAATGCATAAAGGCTTCAATTTCTTAAAAGAGATATCTGGTCAAAAAGTAGTTTATGGGATAAATACAGGCTTAGGTCCTATGGCTCAGTATAAAATTAATGAAGATGAACAAATAAAACTACAGTATAATCTAATACGTTCACATGCAAGTGGTAGTGGTGAGCCTCTAAGTCCTATTCAGGTAAAATCAGCCATGATTTGTCGTCTAAACACAATTATCCAAGGCAAATCAGGCATCTATCCTTATGCCGTAGAGCTACTTAAAAACCTTATTAATAATGATATAACCCCATATATCCCTTCACATGGAGGTGTTGGTGCAAGTGGTGATTTAGTACAATTAGCTCATTTAGCTCTTGTTATGATTGGCGAAGGCGAAGTATTTTATAAAGGAGATAAAATACCAACAAAGCAAGTTTTTGACAGTTTGAATATTAAACCATTAAAAATAAGACTTCGTGAAGGCTTAGGTTTGATAAATGGCACTTCTGTTATGAGTGGCATTGGAGTGCTAAACATTATCAATTCATGGAAATTAACCAATTGGGCTGTAATTATGTCCTCTATGATTAATGAAATAGTAGCTTCATTTTCAGATCATTTTTCAAAAGAGCTTAACGAAGTAAAGCAACATAAAGGGCAAGAACGCATAGCAAACGCAATGCGCCAAATTATGAACGATAGTAAATTGATACGCACACGTTGTGATTTTCATTTTGAAGAAGAATTACACGATAATGTTTACAATCAAAAAATACAAGAATATTATTCCCTAAGATGTGTCCCTCAAATACTTGGACCCGTTTTAGACACTCTGGAATTTACACAGAGAATACTTACAGATGAGGTTAACTCAGTAAGTGATAATCCTGTCATTGACTTTAAAAGAAAAAAAGTATTACACGGTGGTAATTTCCATGGCGATTATGTTTCTCTGGAAATGGATAAACTTAAATTAGCTATTACCAAGATGTCGATGTTGGCAGAGCGTCAAATTAATTATTTAATGAATGATAAACTTAATAAAATATTACCTCCTTTTGTAAATTTGGGCAAATTAGGTTTTAATTTAGGTATGCAGGGAGTACAGTTTACCGCAACTTCTACTGTGGCTGAAAACCAAAGTTTATCCACATCTCTTTATATTCATAGCATCCCTAATAACAATGACAATCAAGATATTGTTAGCATGGGGACAAACTCAGCTCTTTCAACTGCAAAAGTTATTGAAAACACCTTTGAGGTATTTTCAATAGAAATATTATCATTAGTGCAAGCCGTTGAATATTTACAAATCAGCAATAAATTATCAAAGAAAAATCATGAAATATATAAGGAAGTAAGAGAAATAGTACCTTCTTTTAAAGATGATAGCATAATGTATCAGCGATTGAGCAAATTAAATGAATATATGAAATCAAAAGAACAACATTTAATATAGGCATCAACAAATAGAGACTATCAGATTACAAATTGATTAGTCAAAAATATTTTAGAATAGAAATTATACACAAATGGATATAGCTTTAGTAACAGGAGCATCAAGAGGAATTGGAAAGGCAATAGCAATTCAATTGGCAAAAGACGGATTTTATATTATTATTAATTATAAAAATAATGAGGTAGAAGCTATCAACACTTTAAATGAAATTTCTAATATAGGAGGAAAAGGTGAATTATTGAAATTTAATGTTTCTGATAAGGCTGATGTTAGTTCAACAATTGCAACATGGAAAAAAGATAATAAAGACAAATACGTTAAGGTCCTTGTTAATAATGCAGGAATAACTAAAGATAATATTATGGTATTTATGGAGAACTCACAATGGGAAGATACTATAAATACTAATTTAAATAGTTTCTTCTATGTCACTCAACCTCTTTTACAAGATATGATTATTAACAAATCCGGCAGAATAATAAATATTGTATCATTATCAGGGCTAAAAGGCCAGTCAGGACAAGTTAACTATTCTGCAGCAAAAGCAGGGGTCATTGGTGCAACAAAAGCATTAGCCCAAGAGCTAGGGAAGAAAAAAATTACTGTTAATGCGGTAGCTCCGGGATTTATTTCTACTGATATGACAGCAAATTTACCAGAAAAGGAGCTTAAGAAAATGGTGCCGCTAAATAGATTTGGCAAGCCAGAAGAAGTAGGACATTTAGTTTCTTTTCTAGCTTCAGAAAAAGCTTCATATATTACCGGAGAAACAATTCAAATCAATGGTGGACTATACATAAGATAACGAAAAACACATTAACAATGTCAAGAAGAGTAGTAATAACAGGCACTGGAATTTATTCAACTATTGGTAAAAACCTTGATGAAGTAAAAGATTCATTATATAACGGCAAATCAGGAATAGGCTATGACCCAAAACGTAAAGAGATGGGATTTCATTCCGCACTAACAGGAATTATTGAACGCCCTAAACTTAAAGGCATTATTCCCAGACGCAACAGAATTGGGATGGCAGAGCAAGGCGAATACGCCTATGTTGCGACTATGGAAGCCTTGAAAAACGCAAAAATAGATCAAGATTTCCTTAATACTAATGAGGTCGGTATATTATATGGTAATGACAGCTCTGCTGTGCCAATAATAGAGGCTGCAGACATAATAAGAGAAAAGAAAGATACTACTATGGCAGGAAGCGGTTCTATTTTTCAATCAATGAACTCTACTGTAACAATGAATCTCTCTGTACTATTAAAATTGCGAGGCATTAATATGACTATCAGTGCAGCTTGTGCAAGTGGTTCGCATGCTATTGGCTTAGGATATATGTATATAAAAGAAGGCTTACAAGACATTATATTATGTGGTGGAGCACAAGAAGTAAATGCAATGTCTATGGGTAGTTTTGATGCTTTAAATGCTTTTGCAAGCCGCGAAGATACACCTACAAAAGCTAGCCGTCCTTTTGATAAATCCAGAGATGGACTTGTTCCTAGTGGTGGAGCAGCAAGTTTAGTATTAGAAAGCTACGAATCAGCAGTAGCTCGTGGAGCAAATATTATTGCTGAAGTAATAGGATACGGTTTTTCTTCAAATGGAGAACATATTTCTGTTCCCAATGTATTGGGACCACAAACTTCTCTAGAAAGAGCATTAAAAGACGCAGGCATCAAAGCAAAAGAAATTGACTATTTAAATGCACATGCAACATCTACTCCAGTGGGTGATTTGAATGAAGCACAAGCTATTTTTAATGTTTTTGGCAATACAATTCCTGTTAGTTCTACCAAATCTATGACCGGACATGAAATGTGGATGGGTGGAGCAAGTGAAATTATTTACTCTATATTGATGGCTCAAAACTCTTTTATTGCGCCTAATATTAACTTTGAAGAAGGTGATGAGTTTTCAAAGAAAATAAACATAATAGCAGAGCGGATTTCTAAAGAAATAAAAGTGTTTGCATCTAATAGCTTTGGGTTTGGAGGTACTAATTCTTCTTTGATTATCAGAATGTTATAAGAAAACAACAGTAATTTGTTTTTGTTTATTTTTAATTTGAATTATTAAATTTATATTTTATATAATTCGCCAATTATTTGTGCATCAAACCAATAAATTATATACATAATTTTTTAATTATACTTTTTAACAATTAAGTGTGAATTATTGAAAAACCACACAAATGTTAAAGTATAGACTATTTTGTTATCTTTGTACTACAAACTTTAAAAATATTTACTATGAGAAAAAATTTATTATTTGTGATTGCGATGTTATTCGCAACAGGACTTTCTGCACAGTTATATGTAGGAGCTAAATTAGGTTATGGTTTTGGTGCACAAAAAACTGCTTTTGGTAACACACAAACTGCAACCAGTAACACAAACATCTATGCTTCGTTGGGACAAGGTATTCCTTTAGGTTTAAAAGTTGGATATTTCTTTAATGATAACCTGGGTATAGAATTAGGAATGAACTATTTCTTAGGAACAGAACAAACTGTTGCTGATGTTAACATGACAGGTTATACTAACAACACTACTGCTAAATCAAACCAAATTCGTCTTTTACCCGCTTTAGTTTATAAAACAGATATGGGACTTTATGGTCGTTTTGGAATGGTTGTTCCTGTTGGTGGTTCTACTACTATTAATAGTACTGAAGTTACGGGAAATACTACTACAGAAAGTGAATTACTTGCAAAAGGTTCATTGTCTTTCGGTTTTGTAGGTTCATTAGGTTATGAATACGAGTTAAGCGACAACCTTAAATTATTTGGTGAGTTAGAATATGTTGGTTTATCTATTAAATCAAAATCTCGGGAATTGACATCATATGAAGTTAATGGTAGTGATCAATTAGCAGCAGTTCCTGAATATTCAAAAATGATTAACTATGTTGATGAATTAGATGCTAATTCTAACAATACTGCTTACAATTCTAATCCTGATATGACTAAAGCTCAGGACGATTTAGCTAATTATACTGGTTATTCTTCATTTAGAATTAATATTGGAGTATCATTCTACTTTAATTAAAATTATAATTTAAGATAAAATCTTATTCTAAAAAGCTGTTTCATTTATTTGGGGCAGCTTTTATTATACACCTTGGAATATATAATTCTTAATTCAAAATTACTATAACCCGCATTATTCACAAATAAACCTAACGATTAAGCAAAATTAACAAGTTTTTGGGGGTCCTAATAAATCTAAACAAACTATACAATGCAATCCGCTATTCATCACTCATTTATACAATTCGTTTTACTTTAAAATGAATAAGGCGGGATAAACAACTATCGTTTATTGACAACAGTTAATAATGAAAGATGACACAGAAAAAACTCTTAAGTTATACTTAATGCTCTATCGAACAGCACTTAGTGTAACACTAACACTCTCAATCTGTCCACCAAGAGGAGGATTCATTTTGCGAAATTTAATTTCAGCACTTTCAATTGTTGTAAAAGAACTCATTACAGAATCAAGAATTCTTCGTGCCACATGTTCTATTAGGTAGCTAGGATTTTCCATTTCCTTTTTTACTACTTGATAAACAGCTAAATAATTAACAGTATCATTTAAATTATCTGATTTTTCAGCTATTTCAGTATCTGTTTCTATATACAAATCCAGGTTGAACTTAGTACCAATTACAGATTCTTCTTCAAAATGGCCATGATAGGAGTAAAACTCCATTCCTTCGATTGCTATTGTTGACATTAAATGAAATTTTTAAATGTTATTTATTTAACCTCGCTACCATTTTTAACATCACTTACAGGTGCAACAAAAACAAGCTTACCATCGGCATCCTCAGCCATAAGAATCATCCCCCTGCTTTCAATACCGCGCAATTTTTTTGGAGCTAAATTTACAATTATACTTACTTGTTTTCCAATAAGTTCCTCCGGTTTATAGTACTCTGCTATTCCGGAGACAACCGTTCTTTTATCTATTCCTGTATCAATTAAAAACTTAAGGAGTTTTTTTGTCTTAGTAACTTTTTCTGCTTCAAGAATAGTTCCGGTACGTATATCCATTTTAGCAAAATCGTCAAACTCAATATTTGGTTTTGCAGGCTTCGCTTTAGCTTCGCTTAATATATTTGCTTTTTTTGTTTCCATTAGTTTATTGATTTGGTTTTCAATAGCTTTGTCATCTATCTGATCAAAAAGCAAACTAGGCTTATTAAGCTTATGCCCCTCTTCCAACAAATCTAAATCACCGGATTTATTCCAATCAATAATATCAAAGTTTATCATTTTTCTAAGCTTATCCATAGAAAAAGGTAAAAACGGATTTCCAAGAATACTAAGGTTCGCAACTATTTGAAGTGAAATATTTAAAATCGTTTCAACTCTTTTTGGGTCAGTTTTCCACACTTTCCAAGGTTCTGTATCAGCAAGATATTTGTTTCCTAATCGGGCAAGATTCATCAATTCTCTTAAACCCTCTCTAAAATGGTAAGTTTCTAATGCTGAACTAATTCTTAATGGAAAAGTTTTTATCTCTTCAAGAGTGGTCTTATCAAAATCTGTAAGCTCTCCACGTAAAGGTATATGCCCATCGAAATATTTCTTTGTAAGGACAAGGGCGCGATTAACAAAATTTCCAAGTATTGCTACTAACTCACTATTGTTTCTTGTTTGAAAATCTTTCCATGTGAAATCATTATCTTTTGTTTCAGGAGCATTGGCAGTAAGCACATAACGCAAAACATCTTGTTTATCCGGAAATTCTTCAAGATATTCATGAAGCCATACAGCCCAATTTCTTGAAGTAGATATTTTATCTCCCTCAAGATTTAGAAATTCATTTGAAGGAACATTATCAGGTAAAATATAACTTCCTTCAGCTTTAAGCATAGTAGGAAAAATAATACAGTGAAAAACAATATTGTCTTTGCCAATAAAGTGAACCAATTTAGTATCCTTGCTCTTCCAATACTTCTCCCAATCAGGAGTTAACTCTTTGGTAGCAGAAATATAACCTATGGGAGCATCAAACCAAACATAAAGCACTTTTCCTTCGGCATCTTCAATAGGAACTTTAACTCCCCAATCAAGGTCACGAGTAACAGCTCTAGGATGTAATCCGCTGTCAATCCACGATTTACACTGCCCATAAACATTAGGGCGCCAGTCATTTTTATGACCGTCAATAATCCATTCCTTTAGCCAGGGTTCATATTTATCTAAAGGTAAATACCAATGTTTTGTTTCTTTCATTACAGGAACATTTCCACTAACCGCCGATTTTGGATTTATCAAATCTGTAGCACTCAATGAAGTACCACAACTTTCACATTGGTCACCATAAGCTTTTTCGAAACCACAATGCGGACAAGTACCGGTAATATATCGATCTGCCAAAAACATTTTATTATCAGCATCATAGTATTGTTCATTGGTTTTAACAATAAACTTATCCTCATCATATAATTTCTTGAAAAACTCCGATGCAGTTTTATGATGTGTTTCACTGGATGTACGAGAATAGATATCGAAAGATATACCAAAATCTTCAAAAGATTTCTTTATAATATTGTGATATCTATCTACAATATTCTGAGGCGAAAGACCTTCTTTTCTAGCTTTAATAGTAATAGGAACACCATGCTCATCGCTGCCACCAATAAAAGCAACATCTCGATGATTAGCACGAAGATAACGCACATAAATATCAGCAGGAACATAAACTCCCGCCAAATGGCCAATATGTACCGGCCCGTTTGCATATGGTAAAGCAGTAGTTACAGTATATCTTTTTATATCTTTATTCTCCATAATAGTATTGACTTATAAATTGGCTGCAAATTTACAAAAAGCTGTGGCTTTCTGTAAAAATAGTTTTATAATCAAAAAATGAATAATTTTATTAAACACAACTTACATTCCAGGGATAGGAGCTACGCGTTTTAGTTTAAAATTTTAATAATAAAAGCCCCAAACTTTCTTCTTCCGGTGTCCAACAATTGGTAGCGGAAGATTAAATTCAGATGTTTTACTTTTCAGATGTTTTAGTTCGTTTTATCAAGACTGCTCCATCACCACTATCTATCACACAAATAATATTTACGTTTCCCCATACCACGTATTTCATTATGAATATTAAATACCGCTGTATCAGTCATTAACCCAGCGATATGTATTTGCTTAGCTTAATAGCCGTTTCAACTCCTGTAAACCAACCTGCTAAAATTAAAATAGCATCCTTAATCGACCATTAATTATCTAAAAATATTAATCGACTCAACAATTTTTAAAGGATATTTAAACTTTGCTCTTTTATTTTCTCTAATTCATCCTTCATTTGGACTACTATTTTTTGCATATTAGAATCATTGGATTTACTACCTATAGTGTTTATTTCTCTTCCAATTTCTTGTAATATAAATCCTAATTTTTTACCTTTTGATATAGATTTATTATCTAATGTTTCTATAAAATATGTACAATGTTGTGATAAACGAACTTTTTCTTCAGTTATATCCAATTTTTCTATATAGAAAATTAACTCTTGCTCTAATCTATTTTTATCAATTTTACTATCGTTAATTTGATTATTTAATGCTTGTTCAATTTTGTCTTTTATTTTTTCTATTCTTGAAGATTCAAATTTATCTACTTGAGATAAAAGTTCTTCAATATTAGAAATTCTTGTTCTAAAATCTTGTTCTAAAACAGCTCCTTCTTGAACTCTAAACTCATCAATCTTATCAATAGCTTGTTCGACCGTATTATTGAATTTTAGAAGATCTTCTTTATCAAATTCTTCATTTTCAGATTTTATTACATTAGGCATATTCATAATTGTAGGAAGCAATTCTTCATCATGATTATTTCCTAAATCTTTAGCCAAATCTGAAAGTTTTTTATAATATTCTTTTATTAAATCTGTGTTAATCTGTATTTTACTATCTGTTGAGGTGTTTTCTATATTAACAAATACTGAAATTTTACCTCTTTGCAGTTTTTTTGAAATTAGAGACCTTAATCCAAGTTCCTGATCATTAAATGCATATGGCAATCTGATATTTAAGTCTAACTGTTTACTATTTAACGACTTCATTTCAACTGTCAATTTTGCTTTGGCCAATTCTATTTCTGCCTTGCCATAGCCCGTCATGGATCTTATCATTATAATTGCATTTTAAATAAATAATTGCAAAGATAGTATAAAGCCACTTTAAGTATATAATTAACCCTAATTATTCACAAATAATCCTAACGATTGAGTAAAACCCGCTTATGAGAATTTACGATTTATGCATATAATAATATAAACAATCCCGTTATTCATTGCTTATTCATACAATTCGCTTTGCTTTTGTATGAATAATACTGGTTAATAAAAAGAAAATTGGTGATTTATAAATTCAGAATCAGGCGACAAAGTAACTAATAATTCTGCTAGAATCATTGCTGTCGCACCCCATATTTCATTATTATTTATTTCAAAATATGGTGCTCGATGACCTTTTTGAGATGTTATTTTTGAGAATACTTTTTGTTTTATATTTTCTATTGATATCAAATCATCAAAAGGAACTAAAATCAATTTCTCCACCTCATCATTATTTATTGTAAATTTTGTTGTTTCATTGGCAAAAGCCACTATTGGGTACACTTTGTAACCAGTTACGGGGATAAGCAAAGGGCTTAATTTACCTAAAATCTCCACATTGTTTCTGTTAATACCTATCTCTTCTTCTGCTTCACGAAGAGCTGTTTCTTCGATAGTTTTATCAGCCTTATCCATCTTTCCACCGGGAAAAGAAATCTGACCACTATGTTTTCTTAATTTACTTGAGCGTTTTGTCAACACAATATGAATTTTTTGTGAAGGTTTATCTATATATAAAAGAACTAAAACTGCACTCTTTTGCTTATCAACAAACATATTATAATTTACTAATTCCTCTTTTCTTAATTCAGGAGCCATAAGTAACTGTGCTTGTAAACCAGCTGGTTGACTAAGTTTTTCCTTCCAAATATTTTTATCGTATAACATTAATTTAAAGTTTGACTATATTGAAAACATACATCACAAAGCTATAATTAATACTTATAAAAATAAATATTTTTTGTAATATAATATTTATCATATTTGTGCAGGAATTATAAAACAAATTTTTACATTAAAAATTATCGAGATGAAAAACTTAATGAAGATTGCTATTATGCTGTTTGCCATTGTAGCTTTTACAGCATGCAACAATGCTCCTGCAACTGAAAATACTGCTGAAGAAGTAGCTCCTGCTACTACTGAAGAAAATGTAGAAACAGTAAATGAAGAAGTTGCAGACACAACTACTGTGAATGCCGTTGATACTAATGCTGTTGAAGTGGCTCCTGAGGCAACTGAAGAAGCAACTGAAGAAGCAACTGAAGAAGCTGTTCCAGAAGCAACTGAAGAATAAAAAATTCTATTAAAACAAAAGGGGCTGATAAGAAATTATCAGCCCCTTTTTTATTTTATGTAGAATGTTTTATTTCAAAGCATGAATTGAATTATCGAAACTACCAAAGAAAATCATTCCTTTACAAATGCTTGGGCTAGTATGCACTCTATCACCTACAGTATTTCGCCACATTTCCTCTCCGGTAACCTTATCAATAGCATATAAATTAAAATCATCAGAACCAATATAAACAATATTATTAGTAAGAGCAGGGCTTGAATGAATAGGGCCATCGGTTTCAAAAGCCCATTTCATAATTCCTGTTTTGGCATCTAAACAATAAAATTTATAGTCGTAGCTGCCAAAATACAATCTATCAGCATCAACAGATGGACTTGAATTAATTGCTTGTGCACTTTCGTATTTCCATATAACATTTCCGTTAACTCTGTTTAAGGCATACATGAAATGATCGTCGCTACCGAAGTAGATTTTATCATTTGCTAAAGCCGGGCTAGAAGCAATTGCATCACCAGCTTTAAAAGACCATTTTTCTTCTCCATTTAATTTATCAAGAGCATACAAATAACCATCAAATCCACCGAAATACACATTTTCATTACCTAATGCAGGGCTGGTATAGATAGCATCCTTTGTCTCAAATTTCCATTTCAACTCTCCTGTTTTTGCATCTAATGCATAAAAATACTTGTCATAACTACCTACAAATACAACTCCTTCTTCAATATTTGGTGATGACATTATAATATCTCCTGTTTCAAACTTCCATTTCAACTCTCCTGTTTTTGCATCAACCGCATAAAAGTTATTATCAGAGCTTCCAAAATATACTATTCCATTTACAATTGTTGGGTTAGATCTAATTTCATCAGCTGTTGAAAAATGCCACAATAATTTGGACTCTTTAATTGAAACAGCATACATATTATGGTCTGAGCTACCAAAGTAAACTATATCATCAAATAAAGATGGGGAAGTTGTAATTCTATCTTTTGTTTTGAAATTTAAAAACTCTTTAGGATTTGTTTTTGGCATATCAACATTTACGTAACCAGTATTACTAATATTAGCTCTAAATTTATACCACTTAGCATACTCCATTTTTGCTTTTGCAATGGGTTCTTTAAGTTTTTTTGTCTTTGTATCAACATTTGTTTTATTCTCATTTCCACATGAAATTACAAATAAGCTGATAATACTAAGTATTATTAATAGTTTTTGCATTGTTTGGTTTATCTTATTTAAATTTGTTTATTATTTTCTGTGCTAATATTTCAGCGAGTTTTATTTCGCTTTCATAAGTCCAACCCGCGATATGTGGACTTAAAACAACTTTTGATGATTCTTTAAGATACTTAAAAGCTCCTGTTTCATCACTATTGTTAATATTATCAAAACTCATTCCCTCAAATTCTAAAACATCTAAACAAGCTCCTTTAATTTTATTATTTATAATGCCGTCAACCAAATCACCTGTATTTACAACTTGCCCTCTTGAGGTATTAATAATTATTATTTGTTTTGAAAAAGAATTAATAAAATCTTGATCAACCATATGGAATGTATCCTCTTGTAAAGGAGTATGTAAAGAAACTATATCTGCCTTTTCAAAAATATTATTTAGTGACACCTCTGTGGCATATTTGTCTCCATAATTTTGTTTATACTTATCGTATGCGATAACATTTGCTCCAAAACCGGATATTTTACGGGCAAAAGAACCTCCCATATTTCCATAACCAATAATCCCTACCGTTTTGCCTTCAATTTCTAATCCTCTATTTTCTTCTCTTTTCCATATTCCTTTTCTTACTTCTGCATCAGCCTTAATAAGATTATTGAATAGCATTAATAACATTCCCACAGCCTGTTCACCAACAGCGGATCTGTTTCCCTCAGGAGAATTTACAACCTCTATTCCTATAGAATTTGCATAATCTACATCAATATTTTCAAGCCCTGCCCCTAATCTGCCAATAGCTTTTAGTTTTGTGCTGGCATCAATAATTTCTTTATCTACTTCCAAAGCACTCCTCACTATTAGTATTTCATAATTCGGTAAAATATTAATTAACTCATCTTTACTAAGATTTAAAATGGTATCTACAGCAAATCCATTGCATTCAAACAAATCAACAATTACCGGATGTGCTTTATGAATAATTAATACTCTCACGGAATTAAAAAAAAGAAGCCAAAAAGTTTTCTAATATTCGAAAGATAGTCCCAGAAACCATTGGAAATAAGATAATCCATTGTCAAAACCAAAATTAGTATTTTGATATGATATTAGATTGTATCTTATACCGGTATTAACACCCGCATCACTATCAGGACCAAAAGGAATAAAGACCCCTAATTCAGGAGCGAACTGAAACTGCCAATTTTTATCTTCAATATAGTATCTTCCTACTTGTACAGCTAAAGTCTGGTACACAGGCCCTAAGTTCACACCGGCATAAGGTTTAATCCTGCCGCTGGGAAAAGGGTAATAATGTGCATTAACACCCATATTAAAATTATAATATGTTGAAGATGCTACTCCAGTAATAGAACCATTCTCATTTATAAAAGTCTTACGTGGATATTTTTGATAAAATCCTGTCCATCCCATATATCCACCGACAGTAAAATTATTGCTTATAAACTTACGACCATCAATATTAAATCCTCTATAAGAATTATCCTTTATAAAATCACTCATCCTACCAGATGTGAAACCAAGGTTATAATTAATATTAAAATAACCGCTTGGTAGTAAGAAGTCCTCGTTATCAGACGTATAACTCTTCGGCGAATTCGTTGTGTTTGTAACAATGCCATCTGCCATTGCAAATAAACCAATCAATGAAAACGCTATTGATATAAATATATTTTTATTCATTATATAATGTATTTTAAAATTACTGACAATTAATTAATTTTCAAATAAGATGAATTATCAAAAGCTTCATCAATACCATTTAGCACTCTATCAGTAGTAGTACCATCATCAATAAGACCATCAATAAATGCTGACCAAATAAATTTCAATTTAGGAGCATTAGGATCACTAGGACTTCCATCAGGATGATTAATAATATAGTCTCTGAAAGCTCTTAATGATTCACCCTCTGCAAATTCAATCATTAAAGTCCCTGTTTCATAGGTGTAAGAATATCCACCACCATACCAAGGATAAAAACCACCATAACCAGCACCCCAGCCATAGCCATAATCATAACCCCAGCCGCCGTAATATCCACCCCAATATCCAGGATATCCACCCCAGTATCCAGGATAATAAACATATCCGGTTTGTTGCATCATAGTTGCAACAAGGTTTACTCCAATATCAGCATCTTGCAATGAGTCAGTAATCTCAGTATAACCAAGACTTAATAAATGCTGGCGAACCCTATTTCTAATAACTTTTGAAGCGCCATTTGCTCCGTAAAAAGCTTTCCATACCTTATCACCCGGTTCAACATAGTCACTAATTAATCCTACAGAATCTCTTAGGAAGAAAGTTTTATTTGTTGAAAAATCAAATGTATTGTCGTAATGTGTTATTGTTAAATCGTAATCCTCTGTGTCATAATTGTCCTGTTTATAACATGAACTAACAACAAATCCAAGTATTACAAATCCAATAAGTAAAATAAATTTATTTTTTCTCATGAAATTATTTTTAAAGTTTAAAATTGTTTGCTAATATTTTATTTATAATAGTGACCGCAAAAATAATAAATATATATACATGATTAACAGCTATTAATATTATGTACAGAGAGGGAACCAAAACTCCAACCGATTTATCAAAAATATTGAGCAAATAAGTGGTTTGTTTTAGTATAATTAATTTTGTCAAGAAATAGAAATCTATTCTGATTTTAATAATTAATAGTTACAGATATTGATATACTCTACTTAATACTTCAGCTGCATATTTTTTAGCAAATATCCATTCTGAATTGGGAATGCCTGAAGGTGATGTTGTTATTGTACTCGAAACTATTTTAAACCTATCGACATCGGGTTGATACTTTTGGTAATAAGTATTAATCATATTTGCTTGAGAAATATATCAATACTCATGAATTGAATGCTCAATAGCGCTGCTACCGCACGAATCCTTTCGTGTGGTATGTATAACAGGCTATTAAAAGAATAAAATAATTAACCAATAGTATATGCATTATGAGCAGAAATTACAAATTCCATAATCCTGACGGAGCATATTTTATAAGCTTTGCTGTTGTAGAGTGGTTAGATGTATTTACTAGAAATGGGTATAAAGATATTTTTCTTGAGAGTTTGGCGTATAGTCAAGAGAATAAAGGGATGGAGATTTATGCATGGTGTATTATGGCCAACCACGTACATTTAATTTTTAGAAGTATTAATGGGCAAAAGCCAGAGCTATTGATTGGAGACCTTAAACGTTTTACTAGTAATAAAATAGTAAAAGCTATAATTGATAATCCTAGAGAAAGCCGCAAAGAATGGCTACTTGAGCAGTTTCAAAAAGCAGCTTCTAAATCTTCCAATGTAAACAAGCATCAATTTTGGCGACATGATAATAAACCAATTGAACTATGGAGTAATAAGGTTATCTTTGAAAAAATTAATTATATCCATAATAATCCAGTAGAAGAAGGTTTGGTTTATAATCCAGAGGATTATGTTTATAGTAGTGCTAGGGATTATAGTGGAGAAAAAGGAATATTAAAAAATGTCGTTGTTTGCTAATTTACTGAACACCACACGAAAGGATTCGTGCGGTAGCGGGGTGCGGTAGCGGGGAAAGAAGCCCTAAAACAAAAACATGACTTGTCCTGAAATAGGTTGACTATAAAAGTCAATAAATTTTAGGATTATGAGAAGAAAAGTAAAGAGAATTCCGGATGAAGAAGCACTAAAGATT
>Ga0256842_1001129_pt1 | contig 22075 bp, 20 predicted proteins | sample 4559240metaG_FD_185973 | JGI IMG/M metagenome (GOLD analysis project Ga0256842, IMG submission 185973) | Hydrothermal vent microbial communities from Guaymas Basin, Mexico - 4559-240 | ecosystem: Environmental > Aquatic > Marine > Hydrothermal vents | place: Mexico: Guaymas Basin | collected... | reverse complement strand
TAGTAATCAGGCAGAGAGAAGAAGGGAGACAGAGGAGACTTTTTCCTCGGTATTATTTTATTTTAGTAAGTCGTGAGGATTTAGGAGTGAATGAGCTTGTGAGGATGCATCGGCAGAAACAGGGGCAGGAGAATGTTTTGAAAGGACCGCTTAGGGATTTAGGGCTACATCATCCACCGTGTCAGAGGTTTGTTGCTAATCAGGCATATTATATCTTGGGGCAGATAGCTTACTTATTGCTGGTAGGAATGCAATATAATCTTTTGCCAGAGAAAGCCAGAAGATGTCGTCCCTGCACAATAATTAAGCATTTTTTAAGAGTGGCAGCCAAAGTAGTAAAACATGCTCGGCGATTAAAGATATGGTTTACCAAACAGATAGTGCATATTGATTGGATATATTTTGCTGCTACTCAATTAGAAAGGGGATTAGTTTTTAGATAGTTTTTATTTAAGATTTGAGAGTAGGAGTAAAAGGGGTTTTATTTAAAAAATGGGGGTATTGTGCTTAGAAAATAATTAAAGTAGGGATTTTAATTGGGTTTATTTTTAATTTTTACGAATTTTTTAAGAAGAGTTAATTTTTGGGGGAGATTTTTTTAAAATTTTTGGATAAACTTCACAATAAAGTTTACTCCTTCAACCTTAAGCGGGAATTTTGGGATATTATTTAAAAATCTTTACGAATGTATTTTTTGTATTATATTTATGAATTGGAGGAGTGCCCGAGTGGACGAAGGGGGCGGCCTTGAAAGCCGTTGAGGGTCTTCACGGCCCTCCGGGGGTTCGAATCCCTCCTCCTCCGCCAAATTGTTTTTTACACTTCCTAAATATTTAAAAATTATATTGGATCTTTTTAATGCTTAAAAAATTTTTTAAAAAATTTAAAAAAGAAGAAGATGTCCAAACTCAAGAAGTTAAAGAATCTTTAGAAGTTCAAACTCAAGAGGTCAAAAGCGCTGAAACTCCTCAACCTGAAATAGCTGAAACAAAAGAAAAAGGAGGTTTTTTTGGCTTTTTTAAAAAGGAAAAAATTTTAGAAAAGTTTAAAAAAGGACTCTCTAAAACAAAAGAGAAACTTTCAGAAAGTTTTGCAGAACTTTTTGAAGTAGATAAAATTGTTGATTTACAAACTCTTGAAGATCTGGAAGAAAAACTTATTTTAGCAGATCTTGGAGTAGAAACCACTTTAGATCTCTTGGAACCATTTAAAGATAAAGTTCTTAAAGGTGAGGCACTTACTACTAAACAGCTCAAGTCTTTTCTAAAAGAACAAATGCTTTCTTTTTTAAAAGAAACGGACAAACCTTTTCCACCAGATGGGAAACCTTCAGTTTTATTTTTTTTAGGAGTTAATGGAGTAGGGAAAACTACTACTATAGCAAAAATAGGTAAGAAACTTAAAGATAATGGCTATTCTGTAGTTCTTGTAGCTGCAGATACTTTTAGAGCTGCTGCTATAGATCAATTAAAAACCTGGGGAGAGAGAATTGATGTTCCTGTAGTAGCTCTTCAAGAAGGAGCTGATCCAGGAGCTGTAATTTATCAAGGAATAACCTATGCTCAAAAAAATAATATTGATGTAGCTCTTATTGATACAGCAGGAAGGCTTCACACTAAATATAATCTTATAGAAGAGCTCAAAAAGATGGTAAAAGTTATGAACAAACTTATTCCTGAAAAATATCAGGAGATTATTTTGGTTTTAGATGCTACTACTGGACAAAACGCCTTGAGTCAAGCTCAACATTTTTCTTCTGCTATTCCCATACACAGTGTAATAATTACAAAAATGGATGGAACTGCTAAAGGTGGAATAGCTATAGCTGTTTCCCATAAATTTAATCTTCCTATAAGATTTATAGGATTAGGAGAAAAAGCAGAAGATTTGGTACCTTTTGATAAAAAGGCTTTTGTTTCTGCTATTTTACCAGATTAGTTTATTAAGGGAGATGGCGTCCTCCCTTAATAACTGCCCAGCAGGGCTGATGACGCCTGCAGCTTTAAAAATTAAAGCTGAGGCGTTTTATAATGAAATGGTTTTGTCCTTTCTGCTGGGCAGAAATTCAAAAAAATACCAAGATCTGTCCAAAATGTAATAAAAATCTGCAGGAATTTCAAAAGCTTTCCTTTGAAGATAAACTTATTCTCGGTTTAAAAAACCCTGTTACTCAAAATAGAAAATTTGTTATTCATGTCTTAGGAAATATCAAAAGCTATAAAGCTGTAAAAATCTTAGGAAAAATGCTTTTAGAAAATAGAGATACCTTTGAACTTTGCGAAATTGCAAGGACTTTAAAAAAAATAAATACACCTGAAGCAATAAACTATTTAAAAGCAGCCAGTAATACCAAAAATCTTATCTTACGAAAAGTTATTTTAAATCTTTTGAAAGAGACATAAGGGGGTTTTTTTATGAAAAAAGAAATAATAAAAAATGCTATTGAATTTGTTTTAAAGCGAGAAAAGGAAGAAGGAGGATTTGCTGGAACGCCTCTTTTACCTCCCACTATAGAAGATACCTATTTTGCTATAAAAATCTTAAATATCTGCAATTATCCTATAAACATAAAAAAACAAAAAAATTTTTTATTAAATCAGAATATATTAAGTCTTACTTTAGACCCTTTGGCTAAGTTTTTTAAAATTTTGAATAATCTTTCTTTATTAAATCAGTTGAATAAAGATAGCTTAAAATTTTGCTATAAAAACCTGAAATATAAAATTCAAAAGAAACAACTTTCTTTAAAAGAAATAAAGGACTTGACAGAAATTTTTACGATCTTAAAAGATAAAGCTATTTTGTCTTTTTTAAAGGAAAAGACATTAAAGGAGTTATCAAAAGGATACTTTAGAACCATTAAAGATTTATATTTTTTATATAAAATTCTTCAACAGGATTTTCCTAAAGATTTTTTTGAGTTTATTTTAGAAGCTCAAAATTCTGATGGAGGTTTTGGATTTTTTAAAGGCACCACATCTTATATGGAAAATACTTATTACGCCTGTTATGTTTTGCACTGTTTTAATCTTTATCCCAAAGATTTAGATAAACTAAAGGAATTTGTTTTATCCTGCTGGAATAAAGATGGAGGTTTTGGAAGAAATTCTCAAGGAATTTCTTTTTTAGAAAGCACATATTATGCTTTATGGATTCTGAAAAAATTTTAATCTTTTAAACGAAGGATCAAATGTTTAAGTTATTATTAATAGCTCTTGGAGGATCCTTTGGTGCCTTAGCCCGTTATGGAGTTGTTTTATTATCAACCAAACTAATACCTGATACTTTTCCTTTTGGCACTTTAACAGTAAATGTAATCGGTTCTTTTTTAGCATGTTTTTTATCTTTGCATTTTTTATATTCTGGAATAGATCCACTTTATAGATATTTCCTAATTATAGGATTTTTAGGTGCTTTTACTACTTTTTCTTCTTTTACTTTTGAAACCCTTTCTTTATTTCAACAGGGATACTTTTTATTAAGCATTTTAAATGTCTTTTTTAATTTTTTTATTTCTTTTTTATCTGGATTTTTAGGCTTTGCCCTTGCCAGATTTTTATTTTTTAAATAAAATTTTTTATAATTTATTTTGGAGGTTTTTAATTATGCAAGAATATAAAGAAGCTTATATGATAAAAATTTACATTAGAGAGGAAGATAGAATTGAAGGAAAACCTCTTTATAAAAAGATTTTAGAAATAGTAAAAGAAAAAAATTTAAGCGGAGTAACTATATTTAAAGCTATTATGGGATATGGACCTTCTAAAAAAATAAGAGGTATTTCTTTTTTAGATTTGGGATCTAATCTTCCTATTTTAATAGAAATTATAGAATCTAAGGAAAAAATAGAAGAATTTTTAAAAGAAATAAACAGTCTTGTCCAACATGGTTTGGTTATTGCTTTTCCTGTAAAAATTGTAAAATATATTCCTTAAAAATAAGTAGGGATTAACTTGTCTTTAAGATCTCCTTTTTTATTAGTTATTTTGCTTGGTTTAGTTAGTCTTTTAGGAGATATAACCTATGAAGGTGCTCGAAGTATTATAGGACCTTATTTTGCTACCTTAGGAGCAAGTGCTACTGTAGTTGGATTTGTAGCTGGTTTAGGAGAGTTTATAGGTTATAGTTTGCGTTTATTTTCTGGGTATTTTACAGATAAAGTTAAAAAATATTGGTCTGTTACTATTATAGGTTATATTATAAACCTATTCTCTGTTCCTTCTCTTGCCTTGGTTAAAACCTGGCCTCAAGCTGCTATTTTAGTATTAACTGAAAGGATAGGAAAAGCTATAAGAACTCCTGCAAGAGATACCATATTATCTTATGCCACTTCTAAAATAGGAAGAGGTAAAGGTTTTGGTTTTCATGAAGCTATGGATCAGATTGGAGCTATAACAGGACCTTTAATAATGGCTTCAATTTTATTTTACACTAAAAATTATAAACTCTCCTTTTCTATCTTATTAATACCTGCTTTTTTAGCAGTTTTTATACTTTTTATTTCTATTTTTCTATATCCTCATCCTCAAAAATTTGAAAAAGAAGAATCTCTTACAAAATCAAAAGGTTTTTCAAAGTGTTTTTGGCTTTATGCTTTGGCTATAGGAATTTATGGAGCAGGTTATGCAGATTTTGCTCTTATAGCTTATCATTTAAAAAAAACAGAAATTTTAAACAATGAATGGATACCTCTTTTCTATGCCATGGCTATGGGAGTTGATGCAGTAGCTGCATTGATTTTTGGATATCTTTTTGATAAAAAAGGTTTTTCAGTATTAATTTTTTCAGTTTTTATTTCAGCATTATTTGCTCCTTGTGTATTCTTAGGAAATTTTTATATAGTTCTATTAGGAATGATTCTTTGGGGGGTAGGAATGGGAGCTCAGGAATCCATTATGAGAGCTGCTATATCTTTTTTTATACCAAAAGAAAAAAGAGCTACAGGTTATGGGATTTTTAATGCATTTTATGGATTTTTATGGTTCTTAGGAAGCTCTCTATTAGGAATTCTTTATGACTTTTCTATTTATGCTCTGATTATGGTTTCTATAATCTTGCAATTACTTTCTGTACCTCTGTTGATAAAATTGTCTAAAATTAAGTTATAATTATGTTCAAAACCATGTAGAAACTTTTTTAAATTTTCTACATAAAATTAAAGCAGTTTTATAAAAGTTTTAACTATAAAATTAATAGTTTAAAAACTTGATAAATTCTTAGTTTTAAAAAATTTTGTTTATATGAAACAATTTTAATAATTATCCTCTTTTATTTTTTCTTTTTTATAATACAATAATTTTAGAAACTAATAAACAAGGATTTTCAATGTTAAAGAATCTTAAATATCTTAAAAGTATTGATTACGATCCAACTTCTCTTATTCTTGAAAAAATAAAAGTCGCTCAGGAACTTTATGAACACTGGTCTGATTATTTTTTTAAAGATGAAAAATTTATGGATCTTTTAAAAAGATATGAAGAAGCTGTTTTAAAATCTAATAAAACCATGGAAAAATTGGGAACCTTTAATGAATGTTATATTTGTTCTGTATTAGAAAAAAAAGGATGTTGTAAAGCAGGTTTAGAAAATGAAGTAACTATTAATATATTACTTATAAATATGTTCTTAGGAGTTCAAATTCCTAAGGAAAGAGAGGTTCCTTTAAGATGTTTTTTTGTAGGTCCTACAGGTTGTAAAATTTTTGCCAGGCCCTTTTTATGTAGAGATTATTTTTGTAGAAGGTTACTTGATAAACTCGGAGAAAAAGGTTATATATTAGTTACCCAAGTATTAAATGAAGAACTCACTTTACTTTATGAAATATGTAGTTATATTAAGAAAGAATTAGAATTTTTATTAGGAGATTTTTTAATTGAGCTTGATTTAACAGGATATGCTTAAAAAAAGGAGTATAAAATTGAAATATATTTTTTATGTTTTTATGTTTTTTATAAGCCTTTTTTTATGTAGCTGCGCTAAAAAGGAGGCACCTTCTATTATAGAAATTCCTTCTTATGAAGCACCTGTTAAAAAGATTCCTTCTTACAATGAGACTGTATTTATAAACAATCAAACTGAAGAAAAACCTTCTAAAGATGTTGTTTCTGAGGTTTTTTCAGAAGAAAAAAATAAAAAAGCAGGAAAAGAAAAATGGGTTTATTGGCAACTTTATGGAAGAGGAACTTCTCCTCTTTTAGCTATTTTTTTTGATTATGATGATTATAGTATTAGGGAAGATATGTGGGATAGAATAAAACAAAATGTAAAATATCTTTTAGAACATCCTCAAGTAAATATCCAGCTTCAGGGAAATTGTGATGAAAGAGGAACTAATGAATATAATATGGCTCTTGGAGCTAAAAGAGCTTTAGAAGTTAAAAAAATGCTGGTTAAACTTGGAATAAAAGAGGGTAGAATCTCTACCATAAGTTTTGGAGAAGAAAGACCTTTAGCTACATGTCATAATGAAACCTGTTGGGCTGTAAATAGAAGGGTAGATTTTGTTATCATAAAATAAAGGAGGTTTAATTTATGAAAAAAATAACATTTTTTTATTTTTTTATTTTTGTTTTTTTATTTTTTACAGGAATTTCAAAAGCAGAAAATTTAAAAATAGGTGTTGTTGATATTAAAAAAGTAGTTAATAATTCTAAATATGGTCAGGAAGTAATGAAAAAATTGCAAAAAAAATATAATGAACTTTCTGCTAAAATTCAAGCTAAAGCTAAAGAATTAAAAGCTTTAAAAGATGAGATAGAGAATAAGAGTTCTCTTTGGTCTCAAGAAGTAAAAGATAAAAAACAAGCAGAATATCAAAAAAAACTTAGAGAGTTAAAAAGTATGCAAGAAGATGCTCAATATGAAATGCAACAATATGAAAAGCAAATGTTAGATCCTGTATTTAAAGAATTAGAAAAGGTAATAAAAGATTTTGTTGAAAAAGAAAATTATGATTTAATTTTAGAAAAAAATCAGCCAGGTATATATTACACTTCTTCTAAAATAGATCTTACATCTAAGATTATACAGCTTTTTAATAAACATTACGAAGAGATGAAGAAATCTAAAAAATGATTTTAATAGCAGATATTGGAGGTACAAATTCTCGTTTTGGTTTATTAAAAAATCGTAGAATTTGTAGTTTAAAAATATATAAAAGTAAAAATTTTAAAAGTTTTTATCAGGTATTAAGGCAGTATTTATCAGACTTAAAAATTGAGACAAAGCCTGTTACTGCCTTTTTTGCTGTAGCAGGTCCTGTTTTTAAAAATATAGCTTATCTTACCAATTTAAATTGGAAGATTTCAGTTCCTTATTTAAAAAGATCTTTTGGTTTTAAAAAGATTATTTTGGTGAATGATTTATATTCTCTTTCTGCAAGTTCATTACTTTTAAAAAGGCAATATATTTTAAATTTAAAAAAAGGAAAAGTTAAACAAAGTGTTCCTAAGGCTTTTATTGCTCCTGGAACAGGGCTTGGAGAAGCAATTCTTGTAAAAAAAGATCCATTGATCATTTTACCTACAGAAGGAGGACATATCTTTTTTTCCCCTTTAAATGATGAAGAATTTGGATATTTAAATTTTTTAAAAGAAAAAGAAGAAGAACTTAGCTGGGAAAAAGCTTTATCAGGAAAAGCTTTAAGTTATTGGTATGAATATTTTTATAAAGAAATTCTTAAACCAGAAGAAATAACAGAATTTGCTAAAAAAGGAGATAAAAAAGCTTTAAAAGTAATTCAAAAATTTTTAGAGCTTTTAGGAAGAAAGAGCTCACAACTTGCTTTGTATTCATTGCCTCAAGGAGGAATTTATTTAGCTGGAGGAGTTATTCATGCTTTAAAGATATTTTTAGAAAAAAAAGAATTTAAAGAAAAATTTTTAAAAGGTTATTTTGAAAATAAAAAGATGCAAAAAGTTTTAGAAGAATTTTCTATTAATATTATAACTCATCCCAATCCATGCCTTTTAGGAGCTCTTGCTATCCTTCGTAATCAAATATAGAATGTTAAAAATCAAGTAATGGTGCTTTCTGTGAAAAACTCCATTTTAATTCTTATTTTTTACTTGTATATCAAATTTGAAGATTTTTTCCATTCTTTTAAAATATCTTGCCATTCTCCGTAACCAATTAAAGTGATTTTTCTCTTACTAAAGTCAAAATACTCAAATTTTATTTCCAAAAAATTCTCTATAGGAATTCCTGATAATTTATCTGCCCATTCAATAATTACAATACCGCTATTTAAGTATTCCCAAATTCCAAGCTCTTCTATTTCAAACTCTTCCAAGCGATAGAGGTCTACATGATAAATAGTATATTTGCCTTCATAGATATTAATCAAAGAAAAAGTGGGGCTGGTTATATAAATATCTGGGTCTACTTCCAGCCCTTCTGCTAAACCTTTTACAAAAGTAGTTTTACCACATCCAAGATCTCCATAAAGAAGAATCAGATCTCCGGGTCTTAAAAATTTTGCTAAATTTTTTCCTATATTTATAGTATCTTCTTCTTTATTACTTATTATTTCTATTCGCATTTATAAAATTATTTTCCCAAAATAAACAAAACTGCTTTATCTTTTTTAAAATATTTACTAATTAAGTTTTTTATATCCTCTTGTGTAATAGATTTTACCAGATTTTCATAAATTGAGCTATAGTTCCATCCTAATTTTAAGACTTCATTTACAGCCATATCCTCAGCTATAGAAATATTACTCTGTAAACCAATCTTGAGTTTTCCTATAAGTCTATTTTTAGCCTTTTTTATTTCTGCTTCTGTAAGTCCGTTTTTAGAGATATTTTCAAGTATTTCCCAAAATCCAGAAATTGCCTCTTTTTCTTTTTCAGGAGAGCATCCTATATAAAGAACAAAAGCAGATTTTTTAGGATAAAAAATTACAAAAGAGGTAACAGTATAAGCCAAGGACCTTTCGTCTCTTAAAATTCTGAAAAGTCTTCCATCTTGACCTGAAAGAGCAGCATTTAAAACTTCTAATGCAACTTTTTCCTTAGAATTTAACCCTGGAGTTTGAAAACCAAGTAAAATCTGAGTTTGAAAAGTATCTTTTTCTACTTTTTTATATCTTTCCTTAGGTTCAGGAGGCTCTTTTTCTTCTATTTCTATTTCTGATGAAGGTTTTTTCCAATCCTTTAAAAGATTTTCAATTTTTTCTTTCATAAAAAGAGGGTCAAAATTTCCTACAATTACAAGGGTTCCTTTTTCAGGATTTACAAATTTTTTATAAGCTGAGATTAAATCTTTAGAAGTAAACCTTTGATAAAATTCTATATTTCCTGCTATATTTAAACCATAGGGATGATCAGGGAAAATCTCTTTTAAAAAGTCATTAACAGCTAAAGAAATGGGTTGATCCTGTTGCATTAGAATTAAGGAAATTAGCTCTGGTTTTCCCTTTTCGCATTCCTTTTCATTAAAAGATGGATTTAAAAGAATATCTTTGAATAGATTTAAAGATTCATCAAGTTTAGAAGAAAGGAAAGTTGCTTTTAAACCAAAAGTATTTCTACCTGAAAAACCTTTTATAGTAGCTCCTATAGATTCAAGTTTATCAGCAAGTTCCTCTGCAGTATAATTTTTTGTGCCTCTTGTCCAGAGTAAACTTAAAGCCTGAAAAAGACCATTGGTTTCTTTTGTTTCAAACCTTAATCCTCCCGGAAATGCGAGAGTTAATCCTATAGTAGGTAAATCATTTTGAGGATAAAGAATCACTTTTAACCCATTATTTAGAGTAAAAACTTCTGCGGTTTTTTTAACTTTTATACAATTTATAATATTCTGAAACTCTTTTTCATTAAAAAGCTCTTTTTCAGAAAGAAACCCAGCTACTAATTTTTGAAGATTAAAATATTTCTGAGCAACTCTTTTTATATCTTCTGGAGTTGCGGTTTTTATTTTATTCTCATACCATATTATATCTTTATAAGTTCCGCGAGTTAAATAAAAACTTGATAAAGTCCCAGATAATCCATCTGAGGTTTCAGCAGAGAAAATAAAATCAGAAAGAATTTGAGTTTTTGCTTTTTCTAATTCATCTTCTAAAACACCACCTTCTTTTATTCTTTCCAGTTCTTCTCCTATTTCTTTTACAATTTCTTTAAAATTTTTAGGATCTGCTGTTCCAAAAATTTCAAAAACTCCAGGTCCATAAGGTGTAAAAGAAGAAGCGGATATAGTTTTTACTAAATTAAGTTCTCTTTTTAATTTTAAATAAAGGCGAGAAGATTCACCACCTCCTAAAATTTGAGCCAAAAGATCTAAGTAAGGAGCATCTTCATTTCTAAAAGAAGCTCCTGGTAATGTAAAAGCAAAATATCCCTCTTTAACAGGTCTTTTTACCCATACTAAAGTAGGTTTATCTGTATATATCTCCTCTGGAAACTTTACTATCTTCAGCTTTCTTTGAGGAAGATCTGTAAAATATTTATTAATAAGGGAAAAAAGCTTTTTTTCAGATATATTTCCTACTACTGTAAGAACCATATTTTCAGGAACATAAAATTGATTTACAAACTTTAAAAGATCTTCTCTTTTAAAGGATTTTACATTTTCTTCATAACCTATAATAGGTCTTCTATAGGGATAAGTTTTATAAGTAGCTTTCATAATATTTTCAAATAGAACCACAAAAGGATTATCTAAACGCATTTTCATTTCTTCTATAACAACCTCTTTTTCTTTTTCCAATTCCTTAGGATCAAAATAGGGATGAAAAACCACATCAGAAAGAATATCCAAGGCTTTTTCTGTAATAATAGAAGGCCCTTCTGCATAGTAACAGGTGTAATCATAAGAAGTAAAGGCGTTCATATAACCACCCAGAGCCTCAATAGCTCCTACAATATCTTCAGGTTTTTTAGTCTCAGTTCCTTTAAAAATCATGTGTTCTATTAAATGAGTAAGCCCTGCTTCTTTTTCTGTTTCATAGGCACTTCCCACTTTAACACAAAGTCTAACTGTAACTACATCTCCTCTTTCATAAGGATAATAAAGTACTGTAAGACCATTGGAAAGTTTTTTTTCTACCACTTTGTTTACTATTGGTTTTAAATCCTGGGCTTTCCCTTCCATAGAAAATCCTCCTAAAAGAAAAAGAAATATTATTAAAATATGCATAATTTTAGAGTAAACTATAGATTTGTAAAGCATAAAAACCTCCTGTAATGTCAAAAATCTATTTTCAATTTTACCACTTATCTAATAAAAGTTAAAAATGCTATCAAAACTAAGATTCTGGAAAAAAGAATAAGATTTAAAGAAATAATTCCACGTAAAAGCCCTAATCTTAAGCCAAAAATAGCTATCCACTGAGGAAAATATAAGCGTAAATATATAATGGGAAGCATAAAAATACTTCCTATAAGTAAAGCAATAAAAGCTTCTTTATCCATAATTTCTCCTTTTTGAAGTAAAGAGCCAAGAGAAGCATAACCTATAATAGGAGAAAATATAAAAGTAGATAAAGCTGGAATAACCTTAGGAGAAAGATGAGTCCAATTTATTATAGGAAAAAATAATTTTCCCAGTTTTTTAAAAAACCCCAAATTGCTTAATAAAAATACTAAAAAGGTGGTGGTAAAAAATAAAATAGATATTCTTTTATAGATTTTTAAGATTTTTTTAAAAGCAGAAATCAACAAATTTTTAAAATTTTTAGGAATTTTTTCATAAAAGAGATTCTCTGGCAATTTTATAAATTTATTATAATCTCTTTTTGGGAGAAGGATTCTACCTGTTATAACCACAAATAAAAATAATAAAAAATTTCCAAACCAGAGAGTTAAAATATAAAAACTACCTATTTTTAAACCAAGAGCAGGTAAGATAATAGGGAGATGATAAGTAAAAGTTTCTCTTAAAGGACCTATAGAAGAATTTAAAATAGATCCTAAAAGGACTTCTCTGTCTGTAAGTTCTTGATTTTCTCTTAAGTTTTGCAAAATAGTATTGGCTGCTACATGGGAGCCTAAGGATACTATAAAAGGAACCATTATTTGAGGAGGAAGATTAGCAAGTTTGGTCATAATTTTCCCTAATGGTTCTAATTTTTTGAAAAGACCTAATTGAATAAATATCTGACACAAAAAGAGGCTAATAAAAATTAAAAGAAGAATAGGGCAGATAAATTTTAATGTTTCAAGCCCAGTTTTAAGAAATAAAGAAAAGATCTCATAAATTAATATATCCATTAACTTTTAGCTTCATTTCTATATAAAAAATTTTTAGAAAGATTAACAATATTTAAAAGACTTTCTGATTTTATTTCTTCTAAAGCGAAATAAAGAGCTCCCAGCCATTCTGCAATCTCTTTTGCCAGATCCATTTTTAAAAAATCTTTTTTTATCTCTGTATCTACCACTACTGCATCTACATAAGAAAGATTTTTTAATTCATAACAGATATTTTCTGTCTCTTCTAAAGGATCAGATGCTATTTTAATAGGAATATTTGCTTTACCATCTGTAACCAGCATAAGAAGGATTCGGTCTTCAGGAGATTTAAGATGATACTTTTTGATAAGTTTATAAGCCTCAAAAAGGCCTGCAGATAAAGGAGTATTCCCTCCTGTAGGAAGATCTTTTAATTTTTTATAAGCAAGTTCTACAGAAGATGTGGGAGGTAAAACCACATCTGCATTAAATTTTCTAAATAAAATCATAGCTACTTTATCTCTTTTTTGATAACAATCCATTAGCAAAGATAATATAGCACCTTTGGTAGCTATCATTCTTCGTTGGGCCGCCATAGAACCTGAACCATCTACCACAAAAACTACCAAATGGCTTATTTTTCTTTCCTTTTCTTTATACCTTATATCTTCTTTGTAAATAATAAGCTTATCTTTTCTTCCTCTTAACTTTTGAAAAGGAGAAGCTGTTTTAATTGTTCCAAAAAGGTCTATATCTTTATCTTTGCTAAAGATTACACTTCTTACAAATCTTCCTCCTTTAAGGTGGGTTTTACTTTTAGTTCTTCTTCCACTTATACTTCTTATTATGCGGTCCTTTTTAAGTAGAAGTCTTTTTGGTTTAAATACATCTCCCAAATCAAAAATTTCTTCCTTAGGAGCTGATGGTAAAAAAATTTCTAAACTATCCATATCAGGCTCTTCATTTTCTTCTTTATTTTCCTCATTTTGAGAAGAGGATTTTTCTTGCTCTTTTTGAGGGAGCTTTTCTGGTTTATTTTGAGATTGATTTTGTGGCTCTTCTTGATTTTTCTGAAATTGTTCTTGATTTTCTTTTTTTTCTTGTTGAGGCTGAAGTTTTTCTTCTACATTTTTCATTCTGTGTAAAAGCACTAAAGGCGCTACAAAATTAACATAATCTGGCTTAATTATAGAGTCTCCTTTCAAAGCTGCATAGGCACGTGAAGCAAAAAAGAGGAAAATCTCAGCTCTATGCGTGAAAGCTCTATTTTTTAAACAAATCTCAACTATATAATCCCAGATAAAATCCTCATATTTTACATTGGTTCTCCAGGACTTAATAATCTCTATATATTTATATAGATTAGAATAACTTTCTAAATAAGAATTTTCCAGATCTTTTTCTTTTTCCCAAAACCTGAGAAGTTCAAAATAAGCCTTTTTGTCTTCCAGTTTTTCTAAAAATACACACATGCCGATTTTATCCAAAAAGTGAGAAGAAATGAAACCCTCTTCAGGATTAAGAGTTGCAATTATAGTGTAATTATAAGACCTTTGGAAAATAAGAGATAGATATTCTGCAGGAAATAAATTAATTTCTTCAATGAGAACATAAGCATTTTTGGCTTTGTCTAACAAACCTTTTTGATAGACTCTATAACCTATTTCCAAGGTTTTTTCTACATCTATTCCTCCTACTAAGTTTTCTTCTGTAACATTGAGAGGGATTTCCACATAAGGAATCTTAAAGAGATTTAAATACTTTTTTAAAAGCTTTAAAAGAAGAGATTTTCCTAATCCCCTTTTTCCTGCTAATAAAACTCCTCCACAATTTGGATCTATTAAATTTAAAATCAAAGCAAGTTTGGCAGGATAATTACCAATTAATTCTGGGAAAGCCTCTTTAAATTCTGGAAAGGATATCATAAAGTCGTTTCACCTCGCTTTCAGGTTCTTCAAAGGGAAGTCTTTTTAATCTGTGTTTTAAGGCAAAATAAGCAACTCTTTTTATATCTTCTTTTTCAACTTTTTTTCTGAGATTAAAAGCTGCATGTGCTTTGGCTGATTTAAGAAGCACTATGTCTCCCCTGTGACCATCTAAACTGAGTTCAGAGGTAAGCTCCACTACTTTTTCATAAATTTCCTCAGAGACTTCTATTTCAGAGATTAATTTTTTAGCCTCAAGAATTCTTTTTACCAGTTTTTTTTGTTCAGGTTCCCATTTTTGCATAAATTTTTCAGGATTTGTATCAAATTCTATTTTTCTTTTTAAAATTTCTTTTCTTAAATTTTTATCTGTAATAGCCTTTATTTCTACACAAAGACCAAATCTATCTAAAAATTGAGGACGGAGTTCACCTTCTTCTGGATTCATAGTTCCAACCAGAATAAATCTTGCAGGATGGAAAAAAGAAATACCCTCTCTTTCAACTCTATTTATTCCCATAGCTGCTGAGTCTAAAAGTAAATCCACTATGTGATCCTCAAGTAGATTTACCTCATCTATATAAAGAAAATTTCTATTGGCTTTGGCAAGAAGTCCTGGCTCAAAATGTCTTTTACCCTTTGTAATAGCGTACTCTATATCTAAGGTTCCTACGACTCTATCTTCTGTAACTCCGAGAGGAAGTTCCACCACCTCCATCTTCTTTTTTTCAATTTCTATGGATTCTCCATTTTTGATTTTCTCTAAACATTCTATGCAATAAGGTCCTTCTGGTGCACAATTAAACTTACAACCTTTAATAACCTCTATTTCAGGAAGTAAATCTGCTAAAGCTCTAACTGCTGTGCTTTTAGCTGTTCCTTTTTCTCCCATAATAAGAAGACCACCAATAGATGGATCTATAACATTAAGAATAAGCCCGAGTTTCATATCCTCTTGATTAACTATAGCTGTAAACGGAAAAATCACAGTAACCTCCTTTAGACATTTATTATTTTTTGCATTTTCTTTTTCCAGTATTTTACTTCTTCTGCAGTTACAATGTCAATACTTCCTCCTTGAAAATCACCTTTTACATCTCCAATGCTATCTTCCAGCCAGCCTTCAATTTCTAAGTAAACTTTTTTAAGGGCTTTTTTAACATCCTCTGCAGGATCCCACAGTCCCCTTTCCCAAGCTTCTAAGAGTCTTCTTGCTATTTCTTCCAAAGCCCAAGGGTTGTTTTCTTTAAAAAACTCCCTATTTTCTTTATTCATAACAAAGGTTCTTGCAATGTCATCAAAAATCCAGTCATCCACTTCTTGAGTAGTAGCTTCCCAGCCGTAAACTCTACCAATTCTTTTAGATATATCTCCTGCACCTTTGTAACCATGTCTTTTTATCCCTTCAATCCATTTAGGATTTAGAAGTTTAGTTCTTACCACTCTTCTTATTTCATCTGCTAAATCTCTCACTTCTACATTTTCAGGGTCTCTGGTATCTCCATAATAGGTTTTTACATTTTTTCCAGATAAGTATCTGGCAGCTGCAGTCATCCCTCCATGGGTTCCAAAATAACAGCAACATCCGAATAAATCATATTCATCTGATACAACTTTATTGTAAGTAATATCCACACTTCTTAAAACTTCTGCAAATTCTTTATGTTTGGCTTCTCCCCAGATACCTTTGCCATAAGCATATCCATTCCAGTAAAGGAATACTTCTGCAAGGTCCTTTTCTTCTTTCCAGGCAGAGGCATAAACTGCTAATTGCGTTCCTGCTTGATAAGTTCCAGGCATGGAGCAGTAAATGCGAAGAGTTCCTGCTCTAAAATCTCCTCCATTTTTATTCATAATTTCCAGAGTATGCTTTTTTACAAAATTCTTTTCAGGTGGTTCATCAAGACTTGCTACTTTTTGAATGGCTTCATCAATTAGTTCTATACAATTAGGGAAGTTATCTCTTGTTATTCCTGAAACCCTTATAGTTACATCAATCCTTGGACGTCCAAGGTTTTCCAAAGGAATTACCTTAAAACCTTTTATTCTTCCGTTAGGAAGCCAAATAGGTTTAACTCCAATGAGGTGCATAATCTGAGCCATTCCTTCTCCATCAGCCCACATTACATCACTTGCCATCCAAAAAATAGCCACATTTTCAGGATAACGACTTTCTTCATTTAAATGTTTTTCTATAAGTTTTTCTGCAAGCCTTTTCCCAATTTCATAGGCAGATTTAGTAGGAATTCTATAGGGATCAAGACTATAAAAGTTTCTTCCTGTGGGTAAAACATCATCTCTTCCACGAGTAATAAGCCCAGAAGGCCCAGCTGGAATATATCCCCCACTAAATCCATTTAAAAGAGCTTTTATTTCTTTAGATTCTTCAATCCTGCGATTTAAATCCAATATTTCTTCCTTTATTTTTTGCCAGACCGGGTCTTTCCAGTTTATCTTTTTAAGAACTTCTTTAATATTCACACTTCTTCACCTCCTTGCTTTTAAGATTTAACTTTTCAGCACCTCTTTTATCACTTCTTTTCCAATTTTATCTATCATTTCCAGAATAGCTCCATAAGATTTTTTTAGCCTTGAATCAAATTTATTCTGATTCTGTAAAAGCTCTTTCAAATCATAACCTAAAAGTTTAGCTATTTCTTTTCTTAAAGAAATTTCTTTTCCTGCGTCATATCGCATAATAGCATAAATAAAATCAATCCTTCTGTCTCCCTCTGGAAGCTTACCAAAAATATGCATACCATCCTGAATTTGAGTATTTCTAATTAAAGAGAGTCTTCCATGAATTTCATCCACTATAGTGTCAAAGGGAATTTGATGAAGTTCTTCATGAGTTAATTCTGAAATAGCCAATCTTTTTTCCTGCCATCTAATTTTAATTTCCTTATCAAGATTGGATTTTTTTAAAGCTTGAAAAATTAAGTGTTGAAGGACATGGAGTTTTTCTGGATCTTTAACTTTAGATTCTTCATATTCGCCTATCAATCTATCAAGCTCTTCCAGTTCATCATAAACTCCTGATTCTGTCATAACAGTTTGCATGTGGTCAACAAGCACAGCATAAGAGCGTCTTTTAGCAATTGTTCCTTCAGGAGGATTATCTGCATTGTATATGTAAAGATGTGGTATAGTATTAATTGCTATATCAGGGAAACAGGCTGAGGATAGGGCTACCCCTTTTCCAGGTAAAAATTCCAGATTTCCATGAGTTCCTACATGAACTATAGCATGAGCTTTAAATTCCCTGGAGATCCATTTGTAGGTAGCTACATATTGATGAGGAGGGGGCACATCTGGGTCATGTAAAATCTTACAGACTCTTCCATCGCACCTTGCTCCAGCACACCCTCTTTTAGGTTGCACATGCACTGTTATATTCCCGAACCTGAGCCCAGTTATTACTATCTTTCCATTATAAACCATAGCAGGAGGAATACCTTCTTTCCATTCTCCAGGTGGATTTCCCCAGGCTTCACACATCCTTTTTTGAGTTTTTTCTGGAAGCTCAGAAAACCATTCTAAATACTTTTCTACTGGCACCAAAGCCAGAGCTCCTCCTTTTTCTACGATCTCTTCCACTGTGGTCCATCTAAATTCAGAAATAGCCTTTTTCTGCATAATTTTTTCAATAAGAGCCTTTCCAGATTCTGGAATATTTTCTACTTTATACCCCGCTTTTTCCATTTTACGCATAATCTGAACCACTGATTCAAGGCTATCAAGATGTGCAGCAGAACCAATTGTAGCTTCAACAGAAGCGCAAGGGTTATTATGTAAAATAAAAGCAATGCGTCTTTCCCCTGGAGGAATTTTTCTAAGCTCTATCCATCTCTCTATACGGGAGATGAATTTTTTTATTCTTTCGGGAATAGGCATTCTTTTTCTTTCATCAGCCTCTCCATTTACCTGAGCAGAAATTATAATGGGTTCAATTACTCCCTCAAATTCAGGAAGAGCAATAGACCATCCTATATCCAAATTAAGCTCTTCTTTTTCCCACTCTTCAATAGTTTTATAATAGGAGCTAACAGGGCAAAAACAGGGAACATTCAGTTTTTTAAGAATTTCAATTCCATCAAAGGCTGTTTCTTTTTTATCAAAACTTTTTTCTCTGCTTGTTCCTAAGAAAAAAGAAATAAGTTTAATAAAAGCATCTATTCTTGGGTTTCCTTCTTTATTTAAAAACCATTCTAAAACAACTTCTCCAGAACCTTTAGTTCCCAGAGATTCATCTTTAACAGAATAAGCAAAACCTGAAATCACTTTAAAACCTTTTGCTTCAAACTCTTTAATTAAAATATCTTCTACTTCAGTATTTCCATTTATCCAATAATGTCTTGAGAAAAGAATTCCTATGGTGCCTTTACTTTCTTTAGCTCCCCAGTATTTTTCATACCAGTTTAGATAGTCATCTACACTTTTAAAAATACTTTTAGCAGAGGGATGATAAAGTGCTTCCCAGGGAATTTCCTCAGGCTCCTTATAGTTTATTTCCATACCAAGGGTTTCTTTAAGCAAAAATTTAAGCATATTAGTAAGATTCTTTTCTCCATTTATAACTAAATACTTATAAGCCTTGCTTAACACATCTACTGAAATATTGGATAAAAGCCAATAAGAAGTATCATGTCCTAAACATACAATTTTAGTTTTTATTTTTTTTATTTCTCTTTCTAAGGTCTCCCAAAAGGGCTCGTTAGAACGGTAGAGGAAAATAAGATCAGCTTTTTTCAAATCTTTTAAAACCCTTTCAAATCTTTCATAATCCATATCCAATGCTCTTGCAGAATGGACTTCTATATCTACCAGATTTTCTAAATTTTTAGAAGCTTTATAAAGCATGTTATAATAAGATTGCCACACAATAGCTATTACCTTCATTTTTGTGCCTCCAAAGGCTTGTTTATACATGAAGTTTCTAAAATAGGAAATATTAATCTAAAGCCATTGTTTTGCACAATTCGCACTTTCACTCCGTAAATCTCCTCTATAAGTTTTTCGTTTAAAATTTTTTCAGGTTCACCTTCTGCCACTATTTTACCATTTTTAATCAGTATAATTTTGTCTGCAAACAGGCTTGCCAGGTTTGGATCATGTAAAGTAACCAAAGCTGTAAGCCCTTTTTCATAAGCCAAATTTTTTATTTTGGAGAGCACTTTTATTTGATTTTTGAAATCTAAATTAGAAGTTGGTTCATCAAGAAGCATAAAAGGTGCTTCTTGAGCTAAAGCTCTTGCAAGAAGCACCAGTTGTTTTTCGCCTCCACTTATTTTATTATAGGGTTTATCTCTCAGATGATAGATTCCCAAGCTCTTAAGAGCTTGTTCTGCCTTTTTATAATCCTTTGAATTAGGTGAAGAAAAAAGCCCAACATAAGGAGCTCTGCCTATTAAAACTATATCAAATACAGAATAAGGAAAAGCTGGCTCATGCTCCTGAGGAACAACTGCAAAAATTTTAGCTCTTTCCAAGTGAGAAAGTTTGTTAATCTCTTTTCCATCTGCCAAAATTGAACCTTTGTAAGGTTCCCATATCCCTGTTATACATTTAAAAAGTGTGCTTTTTCCAGAGCCATTAGGACCAAGTATAACTGTTAGTCTTCTTTTTTCTGTAGTAAAACTCACATCTTTTAAAATATCCTCCTTTTGCCCTTTATGTTTAAACCAAAGTTCTTTGATTTCCAACATATTTATTTTCCCCAAGCTTCTTTTCCGCCTTTTTTCAAGAGATATAAGAAAAAAGGTGCACCTGTTAAAGCTGTTATAATACCAACTGGAATATCAAAATTTGTGATGGTTCTTGAGATAGTATCCGCTAAAATCATAAAAGCTGCTCCAGCAGTTAAACTTAGAGGAAAGAGAACTTTATGATCAGGTCCTATAGTCATTCTAACTAAATGAGGAACCATAAGACCTATCCATCCGATTATTCCACAAACAGAAGTAGCAGTTGCTACTGCCAAGGTGGAAAAGACAATTAAAATCAATCTTTCCCTTTTTACATTTACACCTAAGGATTTAGCCTCATCTTCTGATAAACTCAGGACATTTAATCTCCATCTCATAAAATAAACAGGTAAAAGGCCGATTAAAGCACCCAAACCTGCTATTTTTAAAGTTTGCCAATCAGCCAAACTGAAGCTACCCATAAGCCAGAAAACTATAGCTTGCAACTTATGAGGATCAACCAGAAATTTTACTATAGAAACCAGAGCCTGAAAAAAAGCAGAAACAATCACTCCTGAAAGAATAAGAGGAAGACGGGAAATTTCTCCTTGAGTTCTTGCTATGAAATATGTCAATGCTACTGCTAAAAGGGCGAAAATAAAAGCATTAAGCTGAATAGACCAATGAGGAAAAAAACCAACAGTAATAGCACATCCAAAAGCAGCACCTGCAGAAATACCAAGAATGAAAGGGTCAACCAGAGGGTTTCTAAAAATTCCTTGCAAGACCACTCCAGATCCAGATAGACTTGCTCCCACAATTCCAGCCAGTAATACTCTCGGAAGTCTTATATCTATAATAATAGCCTTTTCAGCAGAATCCCTTAAGTTAAAAACATGAAAAACTTCATTTAAAATAATTTTAAGAACCATTAAGGGATTAACTTTATAAGCTCCCAAAAATAAAGCAATCCAACCAATAACTAAAGGGGAGAAGATAAGAAAGATAGCTTTAAAGTTCTTCATAAGGTTTAACCTGTTTATAAGAGATACCAAAAACCTTGCAATAAAAATTATCCGCTATTTTTTCAAAATTTATATCTTTAAAATATTCTGGATAAATTTTCATAGCCATATAAAGAGCAACAAGAGCTACTCTTGGAGACCAGGTTGACCAGTGGGGTAGTTTATAAACCTGTTTATTTTTAACAGCTTTAATATGCTCCCACTGAGAATTATTTAAAATCCATTCAGGAGTATATCCTGCATATCCCCAGATAAAAATAACATCTGGATTCCACAGCAAAATCCGTTCTATAGAAACATCAGCATATCGCTGTTTTATAAAACCAGGAGGATTAATACCTCCTATAAAATTAATTATTTCATCAGTAATTCCAATTCCAGCAGAAACTGTAGTAGGTTTTCCTAAAAGATAAATAACCTTTTTTCTTTTCTCAGGAGGAATTTTGGCTACTCTTTTTTTAATCAAGTTAAAAATTTTATCCATTTCTTTGATGACTTCTTCAACCCTTTTTTCTTTACCAAACAGTTTACCATGAATTTTTAAAACCTGATAAAATTCTTTTAAACTATCTGGATAAATAGCAAAAACTTTAAGTCCTTTAGATTCTAAATATTTAATTACCTGAGGAGCATAGGTCCAGGTAATAATCAAATCAGGTTTTAATTTGATAATTGCTTCTATATTTAAATTTGTGCCTACTCCTACAGTTGGTTTTTTTAATTTGGGATTTAAGCTTATAAAAGCTTTGTAAATGTCACAATGCTCTTCAGCCCAGGTTGAAACACCTGCTACCTGATCCCAGAGATTCAAAGCAGGAATAAGCTCATAGCTTATAACAATTACTGCTCTTTTTACAGGGACATTAATAACAATTCTTTTTCCTCTTTTATCAATAAAGGTATAAGGGGTAGCAAAAGCTACCCCAATCCAAAGGTTAACCAAAATCCACAAAGTTAGAATTTTATGGAAAGCTCTGCAAACCATGATCTACCAGGGGCCTTATAATATTGATAATAATCTTCATCAAAAATATTATTTAAGGTAAGAGAAAGCGTTGTGAATTTATTAAATTTATAAGAAAAACTGGCATCAACTACAAAGTATTCATCATAGGAACCATATACATAAGATTTTTTATCTTTATTTTCATCATTACCATACATCTTGTCCACATATCTTCCTACGATATAAGCTGAAAACTTTCCTCTTTTAAGCTCTGCTCCAATATTTCCCATCCAAAGAGGGGTATAAGTGAGCCTTTTCCCTT
>Ga0256842_1001128_pt1 | contig 22137 bp, 14 predicted proteins | sample 4559240metaG_FD_185973 | JGI IMG/M metagenome (GOLD analysis project Ga0256842, IMG submission 185973) | Hydrothermal vent microbial communities from Guaymas Basin, Mexico - 4559-240 | ecosystem: Environmental > Aquatic > Marine > Hydrothermal vents | place: Mexico: Guaymas Basin | collected... | reverse complement strand
TAAGTAGTAATAAAGCGAATATTAAAAATATATCTATTACCGGTAATTATATTACTAACAGAATAGAATTGTTTTCAGGTGGTAATAGTAATAATTCGGGGTGGATAATAAAAAACAATTATTTGGAAAGCAATATATTAGTTTATTACAATACTTCTTTGATTATTTCAAATAATGTTTTCAGGTCTGATTATTATGCGATTAGATACAGTAATTCATCATCGGTTATCATTTCTCATAATTTATTTATGAATTGGATATACTTTGACAATGTGCAAAATGCCACCGTGAGTAATAATATTTTTATTTGTAACACCAGCTCCTATACTGGAGGAAGTATGAATAATAATACTTTTACCAATAATATTAGTTTTTGTTCAAATTCAAGTTATACTTACACACTTCCTCCCACAGGGAATACAGGCACGGGAAACAAACAAAATCAAAACCCTGTTTTTGTAACGGGCTCAACGAGTGGAGCTTATGATATTTCCTTAGACTATCACTTGCAAGCCTCCTCGCCAGGCAAAAATGCAGGAACAGACGGTACGGATATAGGGCCTTATGGTGGTACTAAACCATTTGTTTGGGGTGGAGCATTTTCTATTCCTAAGGTTACACAGATGACTATTTCTAATCCTATCATTAACTCAGGAACCAATATTAATGTAAATGTAAAAGCTAAGAAAGCTGAATTATAAACCTAAAATCAAGAAATTATGACACGACTTATCCGAAACACACTCGGAGTAGTGCTTTGCCTTTTCTTTGTTTTGCCTCAGCTTGAAGCCCAACAAATAAAATACGCAGAATATTTCTTCGATAACGACCCCGGCAGGGGAAATGCTACTTCGGTAAGCATTACCCAAGCCAACACCATTGATGCTAATTTTAGCATCTCAACAGCCGGCTTAAGTAGCGGTATTCACTTTCTGTATTTCAGATTTAAAGATACTGATGCTAAATGGAGTTTAAGCGATTTCCGTTTATTATATATTACAACAAATACTTCTAATAGCAATATTACAGCGGCAGAATATTTTTTTGATAACGACCCCGGCAAAGGAAATGGAACTTCTGTGTCCCTAACGTCAGGAGCCACTATTGATATTAATAAATCCATTGCTACCTCAGGCATAACTGCAGGGATTCATTTTTTATTTTTTAGAGTAAAGAATGCAGATGGGTTATGGAGTTTAGCGGAATCAAAACTGCTTTATATAACAGAAAACTCCACAACCTCCAGCATTACAGCGGCAGAATATTTTTTTGATAACGACCCCGGCAAAGGAAATGGAACTTCTGTGTCCCTAACGTCAGGAGCCACTATTGATATTAATAAATCCATTGCTACCTCAGGTATAAGTGCAGGGATTCATTTTTTATATTTCAGAGTTAGAAACGCAGATGGATTATGGAGTTTAGCGGAATCAAAACTGCTTTATATTACAGAAAACTCTACCATGTCCAATATCACAGCAGCTGAATATTATTTCGATACTGACCCCGGATTTGGTAGTGCCACAGCATTCTCTGTTACTGCCGGTGATACTGTAAATATAAATTCTGCAATCTCCATTGCTTCTCTAAGTTCGGGATTGCATTATCTCTATGCCAGAGTAAAGAATGCCAATGGAAAATGGAGTCTTTCAGAAGAGCGTTTGCTTTATAAATCTCCTGATATTAATAATGGACAGATTACTGCTGCAGAATATTTCTATGATACCGATCCTGGATTTGGGAATGCTACTTCAATAAGCGTTGCGGCAGGAGATACAATAAATCTAACTGCTATACTTTCTACAACGGGATTAAGTCCGGGGATTCATCATTTTTATGTAAGAGTTAAAAATGGGAATGGACGTTGGAGCTTGAATTCACATCGTTTGATTTATGTAAAAGCAGGAAACCTTTCTATCCCCAGAATCACCGAAGCAGAATATTTCTTCGACAGCGACCCCGGGCAAGGCAATGCTACGGCTTTTTCGGTAACTGCCGGAAATACCATAGATGTTACGGCTGCTATTGCTTCTTCTTCTTTATCTATTGGGTCGCACCGTTTTTATGTACGGGCAAAAGATTCTCTTGGAAGATGGAGTCTTAATGATCAGAGACTTGTGTATGTTTCTCCGGCTTTGGCCAATCAGAAAATTTCTGCCATTGAATATTCGGTGGATACCATTATGCCTTTCGGACAGGGAAATATAGTGAATTTCTCCCCAACCGACAGCCTTGATTATACTTTTACTTTTACCCATGGTCTCATCGATACCTTTTATCATGCACTTTATACCAGAGTAAGAACTGTGGGAGGTCAATGGAGTCTTGTGGATTCTATTATGTTCCGTATGGAAAATTGCATTATTCCCACAGCACAATTCAACATAAACGATCTGTGTTTTGGAGATTCTATAATTCTTTATAACAACTCCCTTGATACCGATACTTCAACGGTTTATGCCTGGGATATAGGTAATGATGGTTTTGTGGAGTCCACAGATTCCACGAGTTATACGGCAAAGTTTACGCAGACAGGGACTTATAAGATCAGTCTGAAGGTTACCAACTACGTTTGTATCGATACTATGATACAAACGATGCATGTATATCCTCGCCCCGATACTACACTATCAATTTTTGGTTCAACGGCTTTTTGCCCGGGTAGTTTTGCGGTACTTTCGGCCAATACGGGAGTTGGATATCAATACCAATGGTTGAAAAATGGAGGCTTGATTGCCAATGCCACATCAAATTTTTATCAAGCACAGGATTCGGGGATTTATGCTGCTGCTCTTACTAATATCTATAATTGTAAAGACACAACTTCTACTATAGCCTTATCAGTTTATAATTTACCCTCAGCTTCCATAACTAATTCAGGTGCAAATGCGTTTTGCCAAGGCGATTCGGTTCTGTTGACAGCTAATCAGATGGGCGGATTGACCTATCAATGGTATAAAAACGGCGATACTATCGCCGGCGAAACGGCGTCCTCTTTATGGGTAACTCAGGCAGGTGATTATAAAGTGAAAATTACAAATATAAACGGCTGTTCGGATATTTCCGCTCCGGTGAATATTGCGGTAAATCCGGTTCCTCAGGCGACGATAGCAGCAGGCGGAGCCACTACATTCTGCCAGGGAGATAATGTGGTGCTATACGGCAGCAACGGTATAGGATATTCCTATCAGTGGTTTAAAGACGGTTCTCCTGTTTCCGGTGCTACATCGTCATTTTATCAGGCATCGCAAGCGGGTGATTACAGGGTCTTAGTTTCTAATGCATATCAATGTAGCGATACATCATCAGCTACTACCGTAACAGTAAATCCTTCGCCTGTTTCGGTGATTAATATCACCGGACAATCAACAGTGTGTCAGGGCGATACCGTTAAATTATCGGGACCGCCGACAGCAGGCTTAACCTATCAGTGGAAAAGCTACGGTACTAATCTTGCCGGTGCTGTTGATTCGGTTTATTATGCCTTGCAAACAGGAAATTATTCTCTGATTACAACGAATTCATTTAATTGTTCCACGGAATCTGCTCAGCAACTTGCAACGGTGAATCCCGTTCCCGGCGCTTCTGTTTTGCCATTGAGCTCTACCTCATTTTGCGGAGGTGACTCTGTGATTTTGCAAGCTAATGCAGGCAGCGGATTGAGTTATCAATGGTTTAAAAACAATACAATAACCACAGGAGATACACTTTCTAATTTTGTTGCTGATAGCAGTGGTTCTTATAGTGTGAAAGTGAGCAATACCTATAACTGCTCTTCTGTTTCTTCACCTGTAAATGTAACGGTGTATCCTATTCCAACTTCGGACTTCAGTATTCCTGCCACGGTTTGTTCTTCCGATACAGCCACGATTTCTTATACCGGCTCAGCTTCTGCAGGAGCATTCTATAATTGGAATTTCGGTGGAGGAATTGTGCTCAGCGGCACAGGTCAGGGACCTTATCAGGTGCAGTGGTCCACAGCAGGAGTTAAAAATATTTCTTTAATGGTAAATGAGAATTCATGTTCTTCGCTATTAACCGGCGACAGTACAGAAATTATGACAGTAGTTTCGACTATTACGGCTCCGCTAACTTCTGTTTGTCAGGGCGATAGTGTTTTACTTACTGCCAATAGCGGACAGAGTTTAAGTTATCAATGGATGATGGGAGGAGTGCCTCTTACCGGTGATACTTTGTCCTCTCTTAATGTGATGAATACCGGCCTTTATAAAGTGAATGTTACTGACAATCAAACCGGATGTTCGCAACTCTCGCAGCCAGTTACAGTTACCATAAACACCACTGACTTTAGTATGGCGTTTTCTGCCAATACTACTACCTTCACTCAGCCTCCTTTTGCTGTGGCATTTACCAACCAAACTCCGAATTTGAACAACTATAATTTTCAGTGGGAATTAGGAGATGGAAATACTTCCACCTTCTTTAACCCCATGCATACCTATCAATATAATGGTTCTTATTCCGTAAGTCTCTTTGCTGAGAATGCTTCTACAGGTTGCCGCGATACACTGGTAAAAACCAATTATATATCCTGCGCAGGGGGGGTACCAAACCCTTGTAATATTATTGCAGCCATAACTCCTGCCGGACCTGTAACTATTTGTGGTGGCGACAGCGTAATGCTTACAGCCTCAGCCGGAACAGGTTATAACTATCAATGGGTGTATAATAATATGATTATTCCCAATGCCGACAGTATAATTTTCTGGGCAAAACAAGCCGGAAATTACCGCGTGGTGGTTAGTGATAGTGTTTGTTCGCAGACCTCACCGGCCTTTGTTTTAAATCATTATCCGAGTATTCATCCTGTGATACAATCCTTAGGACAGTTACAACCCTGTACTTTTGATAGTATGCAGCTTTCTCTTTATGTGAATTATAATTCATATAATTGGAGTACGGGAGATACCACCTCAACCATTTGGATTGATCAGACAGGCTATTATCAGGTTGCCGTGACTGATAACTATGGTTGTAACCTTACCTCACAGCCTTTTGTGGTGAGTAATTCTTTCCTCAATCCACCGGAAATATGTATAGTGGGAGTAGATACAGCTAATCATAACCGCCTTGTGTGGGAGAGACAGGCAAACAATCTGATAGACAGTTTCTATATCTATCGCGAAGGTTTTATGGCCGGACAGTACGATAAGATAGGCGCCATACCTTTTACTCAGACTTCCATGTTTGTGGATACCAATTCCAACCCTGCCGTAAAAGCTTACCGCTATAGAATTGCAGCAGTAGATACCTGCGGTGGTGTAACGCTATTGAGTCAGTATCACAAAACAATACATTTGACCATAAATGCAGGATTGAACGGTAGTTGGAATCTGATCTGGGATGGATATCAGGGTTTCCCTTTTAGTACCTATAGGATTTATAGAGGAGTATCCATCAATAATATGAGTTTGTTGACACAGTTGCCCTCCTCCGCTACAAGTTATACCGATTTAAATCCGCCATCGGGAATGGTTTATTATCAGATAGAAATTATTAAAGCCACAGGATGTTATCCAGATACTGTAATGAACAAAGCTAATACCAACTATAATATTTCACGGTCGAATACCGCTAATAACGGTAATATTACACCGGTGTATTTATCGGCCGCATTCAGTGCCAATGTGCTTATGGGACAATGGCCCATACAAGTGAAGTTTACGGATGCTTCCACAGGAAGTCCAGGTAATTGGCTTTGGGACTTTGGTGACGGTAATACAAGTATAGAGCAGAATCCCATGCATACCTATAATAACACCGGACTTTATACAGTAAGACTGAAAGTATGTAACGGAACTATTTGTGATACGGTAATAAAGACAGATTATATTAATGTGTTGCCTAATGGCATGGTGGAAATAGGGGTGGAGTTGGCTGCAAGGCTGTTTCCCAATCCTAATGATGGTAACTTTACACTGGAGATAGCCGATAAAGCTTCCCGTGAACTACGGTTGCATATTTATAATGCTTTGGGTTCCGAGGTTTATACTGAAAGTTTTAAAACCAATGGAGGAATCACCAAAACCTTGAGACTAAATCATTTAGCACAAGGAGTATATTATGTACATTTGAATACCAAAGACAAAATTGTATATCGAACTAAGGTTGTGATACAGAGGTAGTGTATTTTTTATTCATAATTCAGAGCCCCTGATACGAAAGTATTGGGGGTTTTTTATGACTTTTAATGCAGATATAACAGACTATACGGATTTTTAATAAATAGTGAAATCAGTGTCCAAAAGAATCAGGTATAAACGGTAATATAAGTAAAGGAACCTTTATGTTAATTATCAATAGCGTCCAAAACGTTTGAAAAAAAGTAAAAAAAGAGAGAAAGAGTTTAAGTAACTCAAACTAACTTTGAGGTGTACAACCAAAACCTTTCTCTCATGGCAAATATAATATTATTTTCACAGATTATTTCAAAATTAGACAGATTGTCTTTTTCAAAAATCGTAAAGAAAAAAGAAACAGACAAACATCAAAAGGGCTACAATAGTTGGACACATTTAATTTCGATGCTGTTTTGTCAATTTGCTAAAAGTCAATCGGTGCTTGATATTAGCAACGGGTTACGCTCAGCAACTGGTAACTTAAATCATCTAGGCATTCAAAAAGCACCCTCTAAATCGAGTATAAGCTATCAGAACAAACATCGGTCATGGGAGATGTTTCGAGATTATTATTATCATTTGTTTCAACATTTAGGACAGCAAGCAAGGTTTAAGCGAGTAAAGTTCCGTATTAAATCAAAAATATTTCTTTTGGATTCAACAACCATTAGTCTTTGCCTAAGCCTGTTTGATTGGGCTAAATACAAGACAGCCAAAGGAGCCGTCAAAATGCACACATTGCTTGATTATGATGGGAATTTGCCTGCCTATGTAAATATCTCAAACGGCAAAACAGCCGATAATAAAGGTGCTTACGATGTACCCCTAATACCAGGAGTGTGATTGTTGCAGATGCCTTTTATAACGATTTTTCGTTGTTAAACGTTTGGGACAGCAACAAGGTGTTTTTTGTAATTAGACACAAAGAGAACCTACAATTTGAGACTGTCAAAGAAAATGAACTTCCTGACAATCGACACCAGCATGTTCTTAAAGATGAAATGATAGTTCTGAAAAACCACATTTCAAAGAAAAAGTATCCTAAAAAACTTCGTAGAGTTGTTGTTTGGGATGAAAAGAATCAAAGTGTAATAGAACTTATTACCAATCAAATGACTTGGTCTTGCAATACCATTTCAGAACTATACAAAAGTCGTTGGGATATTGAGATCTTTTTCAGAGAAATAAAGCAATTGCTTCATATAAAATCATTTATCGGCACAACAGAAAATGCAGTAATGATACAAATCTGGACGGCCTTAATAACCATATTAATGTTAAAAGCTTTAAAAGCTATGGCTAAATACAATTGGCATTTTTCAAATTTGGTGGCATTTATCAGGTTAAACATGTTTGTAAAAATCGACCTTCAAAAATGGCTTGATGAACCGTTTAAACAAGAGGAAAGCCCACCACAAAAAGTAATACAGGGGGGTTCTTTTCTGAAAATCTCAAAAATATGGCTTTAATCTCAGTAAATACGTTGTATTTTTAATTGCTGAAATTTATTTAGGACAGTATTAGTTGTGTATTAAAAAATAATTATTACCAACAACTAAATTATTGCAATTTATTTGATATTATTTTAGAACAATTATTAGAATAAAAAATCAAAGTTTTGTAACATATGCAACATTTAATACCACTCCTGTATAGTACTTTTACGCTCAATAATAAATAAAAGCGCAGGATAGTATGAATATGAAACGAAGAGATTTTATAAAAAGCTCTGCAGTAGCAACAGTTGCCGCTACAATTGGTATGTCAATTCCAAGTAATTTGAAAGCCGAATCCGCCAAAGTGGAATCAGACTGGAAATGGGACAAAGCGGTATGCAGGTTTTGTGGAACAGGATGTGGTATAATGGTTGCCACAAAAAATGATAAAATAGTCGCTGTAAAAGGAGACCCCGCAGCTCCAGTAAATAGAGGTTTAAATTGCATAAAAGGATATTTTAATGCAAAAATTATGTATGGCGCTGACAGGTTGCAAACTCCATTGATGCGTATTGGTGCTGATGGTAAGTTTAGTAAAAAAGGTAATTTTAAGCCTGTAAGTTGGAAAGTAGCTTTTGATGAAATGGAAAAGCAAATGCGATCCACATTGAAAGAACTAGGACCTACAGGTTTGGCTATTTTTGGCTCCGGACAATATACTGTTCAAGAGGGATATGCCGCTTCTAAGCTTATGAAAGCTGGTTTCAGATCTAACAATATTGACCCTAATGCCCGCCACTGTATGGCATCTGCTGTTGCAGGTTTTATACAGACTTTTGGTATTGATGAACCAGCCGGTTGCTATGATGATATCGAGCTTACAGATACTATTGTAACATGGGGAGCTAATATGTCCGAAATGCATCCCATTTTATGGTCTAGAGTAACAGATAAAAAACTGTCAAATCCTGATAAAGTAAAAGTTGTTAACCTTACTACTTTCACTAACAGAACTTCAGATTTAGCTGATACAGAAATAGTTTTTAAACCTAATACCGATTTAGCAATATGGAATTATATTGCTAGGGAAATAGTCTATAACCATCCTCAAGCTATTGATAAGGAATTTGTTGAAAAATACACTGTATTTACGACTGGTCATGCTGATATAGGATACGGGATGCGCAAACCCGATCATCCTAAATTTACTGATAAGGAAAAGGAAACTGTTAAGAGCCAAGTAGCAAAAAAAGTCTCCAAAGATGAAGCTACATCTCTTGCCTATCTCGGTTATAAAGAGGGCGATACTATGGAGATGAAACATGCAAAAGCTGCTGGTAAACATTGGATAATATCTTTTGACGATTTCAAAAAGGCTTTAGAGCCTTATACTTTAGATTATGTAGCTAAAGTTTCTAAAGGAAATGTTGACGAAGATATCGAAGAATACAAAGCTAAGCTTCAATTATTAGCAGATTATTATATCGAAAAAAATAGGTCGATAGTCTCATTTTGGACTATGGGAATGAACCAACATACACGTGGTACTTGGGTGAATGAACAAGCATATATGGTCCATTTTCTTCTTGGAAAACAAGCTCAACCCGGTAGTGGCGCATTTAGTCTTACTGGACAACCATCGGCTTGTGGTACAGCTAGAGAGGTTGGAACATTTGCACATCGTTTGCCTGCTGATTTGGTAGTTAATAACCCCAAACACAGAGAAATATCTGAGAAAATTTGGAAACTTCCTACAGGAACACTAAACCCTAAAGTAGGATCACATATAATGAAAATTCATCGTGATATCGAAGATGGTAAAATTAAGTTTGCTTGGGTGCAGGTTTGTAATCCTTATCAAGATTCTGCAAATGCAAATCATTGGATAAAAGCTGCTAGAGATATGGATAATTTCATAGTCGTTAGTGATAGCTATCCTGGAATATCAGCCAAAGTTGCCGACTTGGTGCTTCCTTCGGCTATGATTTACGAAAAGTGGGGTGCATATGGTAATGCCGAAAGAAGAACACAACATTGGAAACAACAAGTTACTCCTATAGGTGATTCTATGCCAGATATTTGGCAGATTGTTGAAATTTCAAAAAGATTTAAGATTAGAGAGGTGTGGGGAGAACAAAATATACCTGGCTTAGATAAGCCTCTACCTGATGTTATGTCAAAAATAGCTGATTTTGGATATAACCCTAATTCTACTCTTTATGATGTTCTTTTTGCTAATGAAGAAGCTAAGAGTTACAAAGCTAATGATCCTATTGCCAAAGACACATTAAATACCGAAGTCGTTGGTGACAAGCGTAATGTAATTGGCGCTGATGGCAAAGCTTGGACAGGATATGGATTTTTTATCCAAAAATATCTCTGGGAAGAATATCGAAAATTTGGCGAAGGCCATGGTCATGATTATGCTGATTTCGATACTTATCATAAGGTTAGAGGTTTAAAATGGCCTGTTGTTAATGGTCATGAAACGAATTGGCGTTTTAATTCCAAATACGATCCATATGCAAGAAAAGCAAATACAGGTGAATATGCTTTTTATGGAAAAGCCTTAAAAACATTGCCAGTGGGTAGTCTAACAGGACCAGATAAAGATGCTCCAAAACAAAACCTTGACAATAAGGCAAAAATATTCTTCCGTCCTTATATGGACCCTCCAGAAATGCCAAATGCTGAATATCCATTCTGGATGTCAACAGGACGCGTGTTGGAGCATTGGCATAGTGGAACAATGACTATGAGAGTGCCAGAATTGTATCGAGCTGTTCCTGAAGCTCTATGCTATATGAATCCTTCAGATGCAGAATTATTAAAGGTGAAGCAAGGCGATAAAGTTTGGGTTGAATCAAGACGAGGAAAAGTAAGGGCTCATGTGGAAACAAGAGGTAGAAATCGTGTTCCAAAAGGTCTGATTTATGTTCCTTGGTTCGACGAGAAAGTCTTTATAAATAAAGTTGCTCTTGATGCAACATGCCCTATTTCAAAGCAAACGGACTTTAAAAAGTGTGCGGTGAAAATTTATAAAGCATAATACATGCCTAAATCAAAAACCTCTATGGCTACAAGAAGAGAAACCATAAAACAATTGTTCAAAGGTGCTGGCTATGCTGCAATGGGTGGGCTTACTTGGGGTGGTATGATAAAAGATTCTCATTCCAACCCTTTTGTCCTTCGTCCTCCTGGAGCTATTGAAGAAAAAGAGTTCGTAAAGGCGTGTATCAAATGTAGCTTGTGTATTGAAGCATGTCCTTACGATAGCCTTAAGCTGGCAACCTCTGATTTGAGTACAGTAGTCGGTACTCCTTATTTCAAAGCAAGAGAAATTCCTTGCTATATGTGTACCGATGTTCCTTGTGTGCCTCCTTGTCCTACTGGTGCTCTTGATATTAACTTATTAAAAGACCAAGAAACCAAAGGCGATAATAAGCCCCCAAAATTGAATATCAATAATGCACAAATGGGTCTCGCTGTTGTAAATAAGGAATCATGCGTGGCTTTTTGGGGAGTTCAATGTGATGCATGTTATAGAGCATGTCCTCTGATGAATGAAGCTATAGTTTTGGAAATGAAAAGAAACGAAAGGACTGGTAAACATGCTTTTATTATTCCTGAAGTAATGGCTTCATCTTGTACTGGTTGTGGTTTGTGTGAGCATGCTTGTATTACCGAAATTCCTGCCATAAAAGTCTTTCCTCGCAAGATGGTTATGGGGAAAGATGGCAATCATTACATAAAAGGCTGGGAAGCTGATGATGAAAAAAGGTTAAATGAGATTAAGAAAGCAGAAAAATACAGTGATGATAATGCTGGAGCCATTGACTATTTAAATAATTCTGATGATCTATTTACCGATGATTAAAAGAAATAAAATACTAATATTAAGGCGAATAATACAGTTTTGTATTATAACGCTTTTTGTTGGTGCTTATAATTTTGGTTGGGATATTCTAAAAGGTAATTTCAGTACTGCAGAGGTTTTGAATAGTTTTTATCTTAGCGATCCATATTTCTTCTTTCAGATGTTGGCCTCAGGATTTATTCCTAACAAGGATGTAATAATAGGGGTTGTTATTATCAGTTTATTCTATTTTTTACTTCGAGGAAGAATATTTTGCTCTTGGGTTTGTCCTATAAACATAATTACTGATTCTGCTTCGTGGTTAAGACGAAAATTGCATATTCAAAGCTTAATTTCAAAAGAAAAAATAAGTAGAAATATTCGCTTTTATGTCTTAGGCCTAGGTCTTATTCTATCTGCAATAATTGGATTGGCAGCATTTGAATTAATTAATCCTATTTCAATGCTTTATAGAGTACTAATATATGGTTCCCTTTCAGGGCTTTATGTTGTAATCTTAGTTTTTCTTCTCGATTTATTTATTCTTAAACATGCTTGGTGTGGTTATATATGCCCTGTAGGTGCATATTATTCATTATTAGGTAGATACGGAATCCTAAAAGTGTTTCATAGTCAAGAGAATTGTACTCATTGTATGAAATGCAAACACGTATGTCCTGAGGTTGAAGTGCTTGATATTATAGGAATAAAATCTGGTAATATTAATAAGGGAGCATGTACCGATTGCGGTAGATGTATAGATGTATGTGATGATAATTCTTTAAATTTTAAAATAACATTAAAACAGAAATAATATGAAAAAGCTATCTTTTTTTATGATACTATCATGCCTGGTAATTGTGTGGGCTTGTTCTATAAATGAACCAGAGCAAAAAACAGTTAAAGTTGTTGAAAATAACGACAAAGACCTAGGCCTGATATCAGTAGATGTTAAGAATAATAAGGATGTTTTAGGTGCAATGCCAGAATATTCTAAAGATGCCCCAGGAGCAGCAAAGACTATAGATCGTTCTTTCGAAAATGCACCGCCATTAATTCCACATTCTACAGAAGGTTTAGTGCCAATTACAAAAGCTAATAATATGTGCATTAGTTGTCATATGCCAGCAGTTGCAGCAGCATTAAAGGCTACTCCAATTCCAGTTTCTCATTTAACTAATTATCGCCCGGAAGTAAAACTTAATAACGGAAAAGTAGATATTGCTTCTTCTAAAAAAGTTGTAGCCCATGACCTTGATGGAAAGCTTAGTATGGCCAGATATAATTGTACTCAATGTCATGTGCCTCAGGCCAAAATTGATGTTGCAATACAGAATAAGTTCGAGGCTGTTTATAGAGATACATCGGCTATTAAGAAATCAAATTTAAGTAATAATATTAAAGAAGGTGTTAGATAAATGAGATTGTTTTATGTCATAATTATTATTGCGCTTGCATTTCCTGCCTTAGCACAAAAGTCAATTATTAAGGCTAGTGGTGATGTTAGTGATATTATTGTGGATAAGAATCTTATAATAGCGAGCACCGTTAATGGAACAATTGAAACTTTTGATATTAAAAGTCACAGATTAATTAGTAAAGTTCGTTTTGGTAAAATTAAAGATTTTACTGGAGAGTTAGTTAATGTAGAAGTATTTAAATTACTTAAAATTGGTCCTAAATTATTTGCTATTGTTCATGGAGAAAATGGCTTTAATGACATTTATGAAATTAATGGAAATATTAAAAATAGAATTATTACTGGTTCTAGCCTTAATGCTGTTGCTATATCAATAAAGTGTTGTTTCGACAATCAATTAATAATAGGACTATTAAGTAACGAGATAGTAAAATATAATTTAAAAAGTAGCCGGATTACATATAGAAAACAAATTAGTAGTTATGCTTTTTCTGATATGGTAGTAGATGAAAAAGGTCAATTTGCTTATTCTTCTGATGAGAGTGGCGAAATTCATAAAATTGATCTTAAAACAGGCATTGTAAAGAGAACATTTAAAGGACAAAATGTTGATAATGTTATCAGCTTAGCCTATTCATCTGGATTGTTGATTGGTGGAGGTAAAGACAGGAGGTTGAGTATATACAACACTAAAACGGGAAGAGCTTTTTACAAAAACACTAATTCATTTGTACATGCTGTTGGAATTAGTCCTTCAGGCGCAAAAGTAGTGTATTACGATGATGAAACTAATGGTCTGGTTGTTTTTAATACTCATACTAATTCTAAAGTAAAGACTCTTTTAGGGCATAAGTCAATGGTTACGAGAATTTTATTTATTACAGAAAATAGGCTTGTTAGTAGTGGAATCGACAGACAAATTATTTTATGGAATATATAGAACACTTTTATAAATACTAAAATTGCAAATATTACTCTAATGAATATATCAGGAATACTAGTACAGACATCGCCGAATAAACTTCAGGAAGTTCTACAAGAAATTAAATCAAATAATTTGTGGGATTATCACCAACATGATGAAAAGGGAAGAATTATTGTCACCCTTGAAGGTGAAAATACCGATGAAGAAATGAAGAAGCTGAATCAGTTAAAAGCTGTTAATCATGTTATTACTGCAGACATGGTATATTCATACAGCGAAGATGAGCTTAATGAAATGCGTGATGATCTCGGGCAAGCATCAAAAGTTCCCGATTGGATGAACGACCCCAATATTAAAGCTGAACAAATTAAATATAACGGAGATTTAAAGAAAAGACACTAATCAAATATTTTATTACTAAACCTTAAATTATTAAATATGAAAAAAATAATAATATTAGTCATTCTTCTGGCAAGCGTTGTTGGGATGAATGCACAATTTGTGTTAAATGGGGAATATCGTCCTAGAACGGAGTTCCTTCATGGTTACAAAGCCCCTATGGCCAATCAGGGAGAAATGTTCAACCTTGCTACAACTCAAAGGGCAAGATTAGGGTTCTTTTATGACGCATCAAAATACAGAATTGGCGTTCAAGTACAAGATGTTAGAGCGTGGGGAGCTACAAAGCAATTGGTTGTTGGCGATGGAGCCTTTACCACCCTTCATCAAGCATGGGGAGAGATTTTGTTAAACGAAAACCTATCTGTAAAGATTGGACGCCAAGAGCTAGTGTATGATGATTCCAGAATTTTAGGAAATGTAGGCTGGGCTCAACAGGCTCGTTCTCACGATTTAGCTCTTTTGAAATACGAAAAGAAAGGAGACTTTAAACTACATTTTGGTCTGGCTGTCAATCAGGTTCAGACAAGAGCCTATCCTGTGGTTGGTAACTATAAGTCTATGCAGTTTTTATGGTTACATAAAAAAATTAATGATGATCTTCAATTAAGCTTTCTAGCTTTAAATAATGGGGTTAATGATACTACCCTTAATAATAAAACCGGTAGTCCAATGACAACTTATTCTCAAATTATTGGACTTCGCCCAGTGTATAAATCTGGTAAATTTTCTGCTGCTATGAACCTTTATTATCAAATGGGAAACGATAAGAACACCTATTATGATAATTCTGATAAATTGAATCATCATTTCAAGATGAACGCATATAACTTCCGTATTGATTTAGGCTATAAACTTAATGATAATTTGAAATTATCTTTGGGATACGAGAAGCTTAGTGGTAATAGTCAGACTGATACTACTACTGCTTATAGCCAAGTAAATCATGCCTTTGCCCCATTATATGGAACAAATCATAAGTTTAATGGTTGGATGGACTATTTCTATGTTGGCAATCATGCAAATAGTGTTGGCCTTAATGATGTTTTTATTGGTTTGGGCTATAACAAGAACAAATTTTTGGCTGGTGGCCAGTTCCATTACTTTACGGCTGCTGCAGAAGTTCTTGATGCTAAGGAGTGGTCAACTAACGGAAATATTAAAGCTTTGTCATCAGGATTAGGATACGAGCTTGATACTTATGTTGGATATAAATATGCAAAAGGCGTAATCTTTAAAGCTGGAGTTTCGGCAATGTTTGATTCAGAGACTATGCGTGCCTTAAAAGGTGGAGCATATGGAGCCTCAAATTATTGGGGCTGGATGATGATTGTTATTAAGCCTACATTTCTTAATGGAAAATAATTAATGTAAATAAAGATATTTATGTTTGATATAACCTCTAACCCCCTGATTAGGAAATAGTGGGACGAAATATAATTTAAAAACGACTTAACATAACACTATAAAATGTGTTTATAAAATTTATAACAATGAAAGAAAGTAACTTAAAGAAAATTTCAATTTCCGCTTTCTTTATTGCAATAGTATTTTTTGGATATTTAGTATATGCCTCTAAAATGTCGTCATATTTGTCTGACGATCCCAAGGCTTGTATTAATTGCCATGTAATGAATACTCAATATGCGACTTGGCAGCATAGTTCTCATGCTCGTGACGCACGTTGTGTAGATTGTCATTTGCCTCATGATGGCTTTTTTAGAAAATACAAAACAAAAGCAATAGATGGATGGAAACATTCCAAAGCATTCACATTAAATAGCTACGACCCAGCAATAAAAATTAGTAAGGAAGGAGCTGTGATTGTGCAAGAAAATTGTGTGAGCTGTCACAAGAGCATAGTGTCTAATATTGTGATAAATGCTACTAAATACCATAACTTTAAAGATCCAGAATTAATAACAGGACGTAAGTGCTGGGACTGCCATAAAACAGTTCCTCATGGCAAAGTTAGAGCAACAACTACCACACCTGGTAATATTGGTGTTAAAGAAGTAAAATAATCAATTAAGATAACCTAATAAATCAATAACAATGAAATATAAATATTTATTAATAGTATCAGTTGTGGCGATAGGCGCAATGATATTTTTGGCAAGTAGTATTAAAGGAAGAGAAAAGGAGCGAATAGAAATAAATCAAGGACCAGAAATTGCTCATCAAGATAGGGCTAAAAATGAAGCTTGGGAGAGATATTACCCTCGTCAGTATAGTTCGTGGAAGAAAACAAAAGAGGGAACAGATATCAAAGATATGCTCAAAGCTAAGCCTCAGTTAGCTGTTCTTTGGGCAGGATATGGTTTTGCAAAAGACTATAATGCTCCACGCGGACATTATTATGCTGTTCAGGATAATCGTAATTCTTTGCGTACGGGTGCTCCTGTAGATTCTAAAACTGGACCAATGCCAACAGCTTGCTGGACATGTAAATCTCCTGATGTTCCTCGTATGATTGAAGAAGATGGAGAACTAGAATTCTTTACTGGTAAATGGGCTAAATATGGAACCGAAATTGTAAATCCTATTGGTTGCTACAATTGTCATAATCCTAAAACTGCTGAACTTGAAGTGCATGTTCCTTATTTAGATAGAAGCCTAAAAGCTGCTGGTCTTCCTACCTTTGAAGAATCGACTTATCAGGAAAAACGTAATCTTGTTTGTGCCCAATGTCATGTGGAATACTATTTTAAGAAAACAGAATGGCAAGACGAAAATGGAAATAAGCAAGTTGCTAAAGTGGTAACACTCCCATGGAAATATGGTCTTACTGCAGAAGGCGCTGAGAAATATTATGATGAAGTTGGACATACTGATTTTAAAAACAAAATTTCTGGTACTCCAATATTAAAAACTCAACATCCCGGATATGAGTTGTTCAAAACTGGTATCCACGGTCAGAAAGGTGTTTCTTGTGCCGATTGCCATATGCCTTATACTCAAGATGGTGCTGTAAAATATTCTGACCACCAATTACAAAATCCATTAAATACTATGGATCGATCTTGTATGAATTGTCACCGCGAAAGTGAGAAAAAACTTAAAGAGATTGTTGCTAGAAAATATGAGAGAAAAGATCAATTAGCTGAATTAACTATGGATAACCTTGCTAAAGCTCATCTAGAAACTGCCAAAGCTATGGAAGTTGGAGCAACAGATGAAGAGCTAAAGGTAATAAGGTCTGATATTCGTAAGTCGCAATGGAGATGGGATTATGCCGTGGCTTCGCATGCTTCATTTTTCCATGCACCAGAAGAAACCCTTAGACTGTTAGCAGTTGGTAATGAGTACGCTATGAAAGCACGTATTAAATTAGTATCTGTTTTGGCTAAATATGGTGTGATGAATTATTCTGCCCCTGATTTTTCTACTAAAGAAAGTGCTCAAGCATTGGCTGGTGTGCCTTTGGAAAAATTGGTTAAGGCTAAATTGGAATTTAAGAAAACTTTGGAAGCTGAATGGATCAAACAAGCTATCGCTAGAAAATTAATCTCTAACGAAACGCTGAAAGATGCTGATAAAGAATCATCTTACTTTAAAAAGTAGTAATTATTAAATGGTTTGTACAATAATTAATAGCGCTGCTTTTTTCTAAGCTGCGCTATAATTATTTTTTATCTCTTTATGGAGTGTCCAATTTTGAGTTTCTTTCGTCTCTAAACAATCATACATTGAAAAATAATATTGTAATTAGAATACTGAGTTCTTATAGAACTATGTTTTTTGTGCTTACTTTTCTTGCTGTTGCAGCAGCAATTGGTACTTTTATTGAAAATGACTATGGCAATGATTTTGCCAAGAGTTTTGTTTATACTAGTTTGTGGTTTCAATTTGCATTATTTATTGCTGCTTTAAACATGCTTTTAGTTATCTTTAAAGCAAAAATAAAGTTGCTAAGACCAGGACCAATTTTCCATTTTGCTTTTATAATAATTCTTATGGGTGCATTTATTACTCACTATTTTGGAATTGATGGTGTAATGCATATTCGTGAAGGAGAGAAATCAAATATCATTAGAGTTGACAATCATATAGTAACAACGCCTTTTTTTATAGAATTAAAGAATTTTGAACTAAAGCGTTATCCTGGTAGTAGGTCTCCTTCAGAATATAGTTCTGATGTAAAAGTTATTGATAATAAGGCTAATAAAGAGTTTGATGCAAGCATTTATATGAATCACACTCTAACATATAAATCTTATAAGTTTTTTCAAACATCATACGACCCTGACGAAAAGGGAACTGTTCTTAGTGTAAATAAAGACCCTGGTTTAGCACTAACTTATATTGGTTATACGCTATTGTTTTTAGGATTATTACTTGTAGTATTTGATAAAAATTCCCGCATAAGATTTCTTATTAGGCAAATAAAAAGTATGAATATAGCTTCATTTTTGCTACCACTTGCCATACTTTTTAGTATTGAGTCATTAGCTCAACAAAATAATACAAACCACTATGCTGAAACATATATCCAGGAATACAAAGAGCTTTCTAAAGATGCCGCTGCAACATTTGGTAAGCTTATCGTTCAGGGCCCAATGGGCAGAATGAAGCCTATGGATAGTCAAAATAGAGAAATCCTTAGCAAACTTAGTGGTAAAAGTACTTGGCATGGGATGAGTGCAAATCAAGTAATTTTAGGTATGCTTACTCGACCCGAAATATGGAAAAAGCTTGATATTATTAAAGTAAGAACTCCTAAATTACGAAAGCTTTTAGGTGTTCCTAAATCTCAGAAATTGCTTGCATTCAACGATTTTTTTGATGATAATGGCCATTATAAATTAACAGATGAAATTGATAATGCCAATAAAATTGAACCTGGAAAGCGTGGTACCTTTGAGAGAGACCTTATTCAGGTCGATGAATTGTTAAATATTGCATTTATGTCATTTAGAGGAATGCTAATAAAGGTTTTTCCTTTACCTAATGATTCATCTCAAAAATGGGTAAATATGCCTGATATGTTTCTGAAAATGGATAATGTAGAGCTGCAAAATAATACAGGGAAAATGCTTGACCTTATTTATAATAGAGACTATGATAAATCAATATTTTATATTAATAAAATTGCAGATTATCAGAAGAAAATAGGAAATAATATTATCCCTTATCCTCAAAAGCAATATGCTGAATTGTGGTATAACAAAAGTTCTCTTTTTATGTGGCTTTTTATTGCCTACTTATTATTTGGTTTTTTACTGCTTGCTTATAGCTTTATTTCGATATTTAATAATAATATTGTAAATATAAAAATAAGAAAAACTATAAATATTATTGTGAGTTTGTTTTTTATTTTGCACTCATTTGGTATAGCATTGCGATGGTATATTGGAGGATTTGCTCCAATCAGTAATACTTACGAAACAATGATATATATAGCTTATACTTCTATTCTTGTCGCTATTCTGTTTTTCAGAAAATCTGCATTAGCTATGAGTGCTTCATTAATAATGGCAGGGGTATTTATCTTTTCTGCCTTTTTAGGAGAGATTAATCCTCAGATTACCAATTTGGTTCCTGTACTTAAGTCGTATTGGCTAAGTATTCATGTTTCTGTAATTACTGCTAGCTATGGTTTTATGGGTGTTGGAGCCTTAATAGGGTTTATTTCACTTATTATTTTTGCTTTCAAAAGTGACTCAAGACGGCATTTGGATTTACATATTCAGAAATTAACATATTTAAATGAGATAACTCTGATATTCGGTATTATTCTTTTAACCATTGGGAATTTTCTTGGAGCAATTTGGGCTAATGAATCCTGGGGACGATATTGGGGATGGGATCCAAAAGAAACATGGACTTTTATTTCGATTATTGTATATACTCTTTTGTTACATATTCGATTAATCAAAAAATGGTATTCCCACTACCTCTTTGCAATAGGTTCTATAGTTTCGTATTACTCTATTCTTATGACATATTATGGGGTAAATTACTATCTATCTGGCATGCATTCTTATGCTGCTGGTGATCCAATTCCATTGCCTAAGTGGTTGTATTACAGTGTTGTTATTTTGTTTTTAGCAATTTTATTTTCATTCCGAAAGAGAAAAATATAAACAAATAAATGATGAATAGATTTATTATTTTAACAATTATCTTCTCTACTTTAATTTTAGTAGAATGCGGTAATAAGGATACTAAAAATAAGGCCAATATTGGAATTAAGGAAACCAATATGACTTCGGATGAAGAATTCTATTATGGAACAATTCTAGAAGTGATAAATGCTAAGGCCTATACATATATAAGTTTGAATATCAATCCAACAGATTATGATTTTATTGATAAAGAAAAAACTAATATATGGATTGCTGTAGAAAAAACTCCTGCCTGTGTTGGCGATGAAATACGTTTCAAGAAAGAGTTGTTTGTAAAAGAGTATTATAGTAAGACTTTAAATCGTAATTTTAAAGATTTAATATTTGCATCAATGCTGCAACATAAGATTATTGATTAGCCTCAGTTTTTAATTCGTTATTTTGTTTAAAGGCCTATTGGGAGCTTTTTGCTTCTTCTTTGATGTAATAAAGAAAGATAAAAATAAACAAATTCTCTAATATACTTTTTTCAATAGCTAAAGGCCTCTGCTGTAGATATAGCGTAGTAAAACCAAGTAGCAAATTTGTTGATATTTTAGTACCCACAGAAAGAAGCATTATATTCATATAAATGGCTCAACAAAAAACTCGTGCGGATTTTAGGATATAAGGCGTTTAGTAGATCATTATAAATTTTTTATACAAGCTTTAAGTCCTTCTATATCATTTAATTTAATTTTTTTTCCTTTTTGATTTATATATCCCTTTGAGTTCATATTAGAAAATACTCTTGAAACTGATGGTCTTGTAGCCCAGAAGTGTTGAGCTAACCATTCGTGACTATGCTCCAAAATAAACTCGTTACTATTATTTTCTTTAGCTTTATTAATTAGGTAGCTCGCTATTTTCGTTTCAATTGGCTGTAAAAATGTATTTTTTATCTTGGAAACAAGAAACTGTGCTTTATTAGATAAAATATTCAAATAGTTGGTTAATAATAATTGGTTTTTGGATATTATATCAGTAAAAGACTGCTTAGGTATGACTAGAATTTTAGTTTTTTCTTTTGCAATAACATTTACTGGAAAGTAGTTGTTTGTCCCATATATAAATCCTGGTGCCAGTACTTTAGAACAGTTAAATTCATTAATACTAAAGCTTCTTCCAGCCTCATTAACCAATTCTGTCTTTATGCTTCCCTCTAAAATTATCATAATAGAAATAACCTCTTCCCCTGCTATTGCGATAATTTCTTCAGGCTTATAGGTGTATATATTATAATGTGTACTAGAAATAATAGATTTTACTTCATTTTCTTCTAGACCCTTGAATATTGGTGATTGACTTAAAGCACTGTACATATTTCGAAAATATTTGATTATAAAAGTAATTCTATTACTTACAAATTAAATATGATAATTATTATATCTGAATAATCTTTAATAATGTATATATCTGTTACTTACTCCATTTTATTCATGCATAAAGAAAAGTTGTTGTTTGAATTTGAAATTGATATCATTATTCAATACGGGTCAACGAAAAAATTAGGGAGGTAAGAAAAAATTTACAAAAAAGCCACCGCTGTGAATAAAGCCAAGGTAAACGCATTTAAATTTTTAAGAGTTTCTTCATATAATCATTTTTCCAGCCAGCAAGATACCTTAGCTATTTAGTAAAACCGATTATATAATTTAGTACCTTTGACATTCAATAAATTATAAATAAACAAAACGTTATATTGTTAATGCCTCATTTTCAATATGATAGTAAATATAGAGGTTATAAGATAATGGATATATATGCACCTTGGGGTGCTATTATACAGTAGTTATCCTCAAAATAAAATCCACTAACTCAAAGGAGAAAAATTATCGAAAAAATTAATAAAAC
>Ga0256842_1001127_pt1 | contig 22138 bp, 20 predicted proteins | sample 4559240metaG_FD_185973 | JGI IMG/M metagenome (GOLD analysis project Ga0256842, IMG submission 185973) | Hydrothermal vent microbial communities from Guaymas Basin, Mexico - 4559-240 | ecosystem: Environmental > Aquatic > Marine > Hydrothermal vents | place: Mexico: Guaymas Basin | collected... | reverse complement strand
CACTAAGTTTCTTAAAATAAAATCAAACATAATCCACCACTAACCGTGATTCGTGACTCGTGATTCGTGAACAGGAAAAAGGAAGGAACCAATATACCACTACACCAATACACCAATACACCACTACGCCAATACACCAATATACCAATAACATAGTTCCTTTCATCCATTTTTTTTAAATATCTTTTAATTATTACGACTCACTATTATTTATTTATACCAATTCCTTTATATGCCTTTTATCTCTGTTTAACTTAGACCATAAAACATCATATTATTAAATCTTTTCACAATAAACCATCTCCCAACCTCTATATACTATCAAAACCTTAATAAACTCTTTATCTAAAAGATGTTTTGCTTCCAGAGGATTGTATTTCCTTAACTGTCTCTTTCCCTCTTCCACTGCCTTTCCTAAAAGTTCCTTCCACTTCCTCTTCCTAGGAATATATTTTAACTCTATTATTCCTCCATACGGAACCTCTTCCCTTATTGGATTTAACACTATATCTACATATCCTTTAGTTACTTCCTGTTCTGTTAAAACTTCATAATAGGGACAAAGAACAAGAGTACTCACCATAAATCCTTTTAAAAATCCTTCTCCTGTAAAATAATCCCTGATTGAACTGTTTTTCTTAATCTCTTCTGCTAAATAATAAAATGCTTCCAAGCGTTTTTCATAAGCAAAATCTAACATATATTCATTGAATTTGTGAATATAGAAATTAAAATCAACAGATTTTAATCCCTTATATAAAAATTCTCCCATTAGTCTCTTTATTGTTTGATTGGGAATACTCAGCCTTAAAGCTGTTCTGTATTTCTCTATGGTCACAAATCCTAGAGAAAACATAAAGGATAAAAAATTGTCCCTATCTGCTACTTCAAAGGCACTAAAATCCTGAACTATTGTTCCTATGGTCACTGGCTTATCTTGAATTAAATTATTTAATTCCTCAAAATTACCATTTAACTTGCTACTCGTTATCAATAAATACCTTAACTTAGAATAATCTGTTCGAACATTTACATCTACTAATTCATCAGGCTCCCTTCCTTCATTTATTAAATGTTTTATATAATACATTAGCATATCTGTATTGTATATGGTATATTCTTTTTCTTTATTAAATCTATAATTTCCATACCATTCATCTGCTCGATTTAGTATCTTCTCCCTTTTACCCTTAAGTCCATAATACTCTATCAATAACTCCAATTCCTCTGGAGTTATCCCTAGTATGTCATTATATCTCTCTTTTAACGATATATTAGAACCTATATTACTCCCACTAGTTACATCGTATAATGCCAAAGGACTAACTCCGGTTATAAACATCTTTTTTATTGGCGCATTGCTCCCTGTAGTTCCAGATTTTAAAGTAGTAAAAAACTGCTTGTATATACCTTCCTTCGTGGATATTATCTTCTTATATTCTGAAAGCGATTCTATTAATACCTTGTTCACAAAATTGTCGTATTCATCTATCATTATATAGAGAAAAAGATTATTCCGTTTCATATAATCAAATAATATATTTAACATATCTATTGGATTAGAGCAGTCAAAATCTATATGTAATTTATATCTTAAACAAAAATCCTTTATTTTATTTTTTAAATAGTTCCTAAAGCTATTCTCATAATCTGTTACATCTATTGCACTAAAATCCAACTTTAATATATAAAATCTATTCTTTAATCTTGTTCTATGATTATATATATATGTACCTTTAAATACTTTATCAAATATGGATTCATAATTTAGATCATAATAGCACTCAAGCACTGAAAGCCACAAACTTTTGCCAAAGCGTCTAGGACGCAATAAAAATAAAAAATTATCATCTTCCTCTATTTCAGGAATAAATCTGGTCTTGTCTATATAATAATAATTTTCTGTCTGTATCCTTATAAAATCTGTTAGACCATAAGGTATCTTCTTCTTTTTCATAAATCCATCCAGAAGGGAAATTTAGTGGCAGTAAATAATAACTAAACAAAAATTAAATTACAAGTACCATTTTTATATCTTTCCAATATTACATTTAACCAGTTACTTCAGAGAAAAACATCGGCATCTACAAAACCCAAATATGTGCCTCTAGCAATTTCTGCCCCTTTATCGCTTAAAGAAGAAATAGTCTTATCTTCAGATTCAAACAATATCCTTATGAAAAAAAAGATATAAAGCTAAGTCCCGATCTAGCCTTTGGTTTTGAGTGATGATTATTACTTCTATATTTTTCGAACGATTGTTGGGATATACCTCTTAAGGTCTCTTCTAACAACCCCTCTCGTCCTTTGTGTGGAATAACGAAAGATACTATAACATCATCTTGCTTCTCCAATTTAACTACCTCCGCATCATTTTCTCGTGAAAAATATTTCATACTAATTTATCGAGTTTTCATTTAATAACATATTGAAATAACTAATAATAACTGTATTAATAAAATCAATTTCATAACTACATAAATAAAATTAATCAATATTATTTTTCCATACAATGGCTGGCTCATAAGCTGAAGGAAAAAAATACCCAAAAAAGGCATAAAATAAGAGCCATGGCTTTTTAAATACAATTTTTGAATTAGAAGGATCAAGTGCTTTGTCCATATTATGATCTAATGCTTTACTAAATTCATCTAAGAATCTATAATTTGCAAAAGGGATTAGGGTGTCCATATAAGATCTTGTATATATTTTTATCACAACCTGTATTTATATACAACCTTTTCAGAAAGGACTGACTACTTTAATGAAAATGGAGTTCCTCTAAGAAAATCTAATCTTTTCTCAAGGCTCCCCTTAAATTTACGAGAATATCATCTAGGTTCACATACCACAGATTTCATCCTATCTTAAAAAGTAGTAAGACCTCACTTACGAATAGACTATGCAACACCAAAAGGCACTCCAATAAAAACCGCTGCAGAGGGCATTGTTATAAAAAAGGCATATAACAGGGCAGCTAAAAAATATGTAAAGATTAAGTATCCCAATGGATATGTAAAACTATATACAACCACGTATGTAAATTTACCAAAGGGCTTAGAGTTGGTAAAACAAGAATTGACCTTATCTAAGAAAAGATATCTCATCTCTTTATAGCGCTTAAAAGAAATAACATTAAACTACTAATCTATATCTATAACAAACTATAACAAAGAGCCTAATCAAAAAACACCTGGGAATTAAGAGGAGTTTTGTTTACAAACAAAGATTCAATGTTTGATTTAGACCTGACAGATATCTTGAGATCAGAGACCTCTAAACCCCTCTTTCTAGTCTTCCCATAAAACCTGAGACTGTTATCAATCAAACTATTTACCACAAAACCTGCCTTCACCCTAATGGGCACCATATCCAGGGTCCATCTCACCTCTACTAATCGATAAAAATCTTTTGTCACAGGATCTACAATCAAATTCCCTGTTTTTATCAATGTCTCTGTAAGAGAATTTGGCAAAATGCCACAAATTTTACAGAGATATTCTATAAACGATGGATATAAAATCAAATAGTAATTCTCATCCACTTTACAAGCAATAGACTTCCCAGGTACATTTAATATAGTGTTGTTTAACTCATACCTTTTGGCCAATTCTTTTTGCACTAAATTAATTATCCTTGAGTAATCTATAAGTGGCGACATACTTACCTTCCCATTATTTTAGTGAAATTATCGTCCCGATATTCAACACTTGACCCCCTTAATTTTATTTTTTATCTTTACAAAAACTTTGTCAATTATAAAAATTAACAAGGATACAAAAATGGAAATCACATGTCCACGATGTGGATTTTCCAAAGACATTCCAGAAGAAAAAATTCCAAGTAATGCTCAAATCGCTACATGCCCTAAGTGTAAACACAAATTTAAATTCAGGGATATTCCCAAAAGCACAGAAAAAGAGATACGAGAAGAAAAAGTAGAGAGAGAAAAAAAATCTGAAGATATCTGGGCAAGCCTTGAAAAACTCAGCTCAGAAAATGAAAAATATTCCCTTGCTGAGTCTAGCGATGGTGATCAAGAGGACGAATCTACACGAGCAACTCATTCAATCCCCTGGGAAGAGCTGGAACAAAAGGGCTTTTTTGCGGGTTTTTTTGAGACAATTAAAATGGTCTGCCTCTACCCAAAGGAATTTTTTAACTCAATGCCAACCACGGGTGGATATACAAGACCCCTTATCTTTTACTTATTGATTTCTGAATTTTATACTGCCTTTAGGATGATATGGTCATTAGCTGGCGTAGGATTTATGGGCCATGGTCCACAAATGGATATTTTAAATCTTGGCCTTCATGGTATGGCTTCTTTGCTCTGGCTTTTGTTCTATCCTATCTTACTAACAATTTTATTATTTATAGCAACTGGCATCAATCATTTGTGTCTTATGTTAGTAAAAGACGGATCAAGGGGATTTAAGGGCACCTTTAAAGTATTATGTTACTCTTCTGCCCCAATGATTATGAGCTTATTCCCAATCCTTGGTCCAATAATAGGTATATTATGGTCCAGTGTATGCAACTTTTTAGGCTACAAATATGTCCACAAAACATCTGGGGTTAAGGTAGCAATAGCTATGTTAATCCCTGTTTTAATAATTTTTCTTCTATCTATACCAATGGCATTGCGAATGAAAGGTATGTAGTATGATGGGAATAAAAAAGATATTCAGGCTTTTAAAAAAAAATAATAGTGAGACAGAACTTACTCGTGAACAATTTAAAAAATTGACCAATGAAATTAGAAGCCTAACAGAACTAATTGGTAAAATATGGATCGCCAATAATGAGTTTCAAACAAAATTAAAAAGAATACAAGAAGAGATGGACCATTTAGATAAAATTTTAGAAAAAAGATATTTTTCATACTTACCAGAGAAGAAGAAAAAAGAATTAAAAAGAACTTTAATAATTTCCAAACAAGAGCTCATTAGATGTATCCAAGAAGCGCCCTGCCCTACAGAAAGGAAGCAATAAAGTGAAAAAAGGAATCCTAATATTTTTGTTCCTACTTATAGCCTCATGTGAGACTAAAAATGTAGAAATAGATTACACATCAGTTACTGTAAATCTGCCCTCACAAATAATAAGAGGTAAACCTAATTTTATAATATACCCATTAAATTATCCCAAACACTCTCCCTCTGCCTTTTTAGTCCCTTTTAATATAAAGGTGAAAATAGAAAAAAATAGGATGTTTTTACAAAGGGAATTTACAAAAATATTGTATAATAATTTCTTAAAAAATCAGGTATTCAAAAGGCTTTTGATGTCTAAAGATAATATCAACAATATAGAGCAAGCATTAAAGAAAGCAAAAGAAAAAAAATGCTCCCTTGTTATAATCCCAACTATAACTTACTGTTTTTTGGGTGGTAGATCAGCACCTACTACGATGGCAATAAAGATTGACATCTTTGATACAAAATCTAAAAATTTGATTTGGTCAATAACCCATATGGGAGAAATCAAGACACTTAAAGACAAAGATTATGTCTTCTGGAAAACAAGATACAATTATCCATTATTTCCAGAAGCAGCTTTACTAAGCATTCTGTTAGATGACATTAGTGAACCAATAAAGAGATGGACTAACCATAAAGTGCCAATTTTCCCAATAAAGAAAAAGAAAAAAACACATAAGGAGAAAGACTAGTGATTGGAATTTCAAAATTATATTGTTCCAATGTGGAACCATCAGATCCCCTGAGATATGGAAGGCACTCAAAAAGACTCCCATCACACCTTTTACAATTTTCCAAGGACAAAAAGCCTGTAATAGTATGGAATATAACTAAAAGATGTAATCTTAAATGTATCCATTGTTATGCCCAAGCAAAATTAAATGCTACTGACCTAATATCAACTGAACAGGCAAAAGAAATATTAAAAGATTTAGCAAAATATGGAGTTCCTGTGGTCCTGTTTTCTGGTGGCGAACCTTTAATGAGAGAAGATCTTGTTGAGCTAGCAAAATATACAGTAGAATTAGGCATGAGGGCTGTAATATCTACCAATGGGACTTTAATTACTAGACAAAAGGCAAAAGAGCTAAAACAGGTTGGACTCTCTTATGTTGGCATATCCATAGATGGAATGGAAGAGGTGCACGATAACTTTAGAGGAGTTAAAGGTGCATTTAAAAAGGCAATGGAAGGAATTTACAACTGCCAACAAGAAGGACTTAAAGTTGGACTTAGATTTACCATCAATAAAAGGAATTACACAGAGATCCCTAAAATTTTTGATTTAATTAAGGAGAGATCTATTCCAAGAATATGTTTTTACCACCTCGTCTATAGTGGTAGGGGCTCAAGACTAATTAATGAAGACCTAACCCACCAACAGACCAGAAAACTCATGGACTTAATACTTGAAAAGACTAAAGAATTATTTGATATGGGTCATAAAATAGAAGTTCTTACAGTTGATAACCATGCTGACGGTCCTTACATTTATCTAAAACTTCTAAAAGAAGATCCCAAAAGGGCAAAAGAAGTCATGGAACTTTTAAAGTTCAACGAGGGAAACAATTCAGGACGCGGTATTGGCTGTATTTCATGGGATGGGGAAGTATATGCAGACCAATTTTGGCGAAATCATTCCTTTGGGAATGTGCTCAAAAGACCTTTTTCTGAAATCTGGGACGATCCAAACATAGAACTATTAAGAAAACTCAAAGATAAAAAAAGATATGTAAAGGGAAGATGTGCAAAATGCAGGTTTTTAGATATTTGTGGAGGAAACTTCAGGGCTAGGGCTGAAGCAGTATATGGAGATATTTGGGCTGAAGACCCTGCATGTTATTTAACAGACGAAGAAATAGGCATAAAATAGGGAGGATTGCTTATGTTTTTTAGGGGAAGAAGGCTTAGAAGCAAAACATATCTAAGAGACATGGTAAGAGAGACCCATATTAGAGCTGAAGATCTAATCCAGCCCTATTTTGTAGTAGAAACAGATGATAAAAATTTCTCCAGAGAAATACCTTCAATGCCTGGTCAATACCAGCTTGGCATTAATGCCTTATTAAAAAAAATAGGTGAAATTTATCCATTGGGACTTCGGGCAATAATACTCTTTGGTATTCCAAAGAAAAAAGATGAAGTGGGTTCTTCTGCGTATGATCCAGATGGCGTTGTCCAGGTTGCAGTAAAAGAAATAAAAAATAAATTTCCAGAACTAATCGTTATAACAGATGTGTGTCTTTGTGAATACACCTCCCACGGTCACTGTGGTGTGGTTAGAGATGGGAAAGTATTAAATGACCAAACCTTAAATCTCCTAGCTAGGACTGCTCTCTCACATGTAAGGGCTGGAGCAGATATGGTAGCGCCTTCTGATATGATGGATGGAAGGATAAAAATGATAAGGGAGAGCTTAGACCAATATGGATTTTATAATATCCCTATTATGTCATATGCTGTAAAATATGCCTCAAGCTTCTACGGACCCTTTAGGGAAGCTGCTGAAAGCGCCCCTCAATTTGGCGATAGAAAAACATATCAGATGGATCCCCCAAACAAAAGGGAAGCAATCAGAGAAGCAAAAGCAGATATAGAAGAGGGAGCAGATATCATTATGGTCAAACCTGCGCTTCCATATCTAGATATCATAGCAACTATTAGGCAAAAATTTGCTTATCCAATTGCTGCATATCAGGTGTCAGGAGAATTTGCCCAAATTAAGGCTGCTGCAAAAATGGGATGGCTTGATGAAAAAACAGTGGCATTAGAGAGCTTGATTAGCATTAAAAGGGCTGGAGCAGATATTATTTTATCCTATTTTACTGAAGAATTTTTAAAAAATTGGCAAGAAATATGAAAAAATTAGAACCCAATTTAAGGCTTGTTGCCTGGGAAGTAACTTCTGCCTGTAATCTCGCTTGTAAACATTGCAGAGCAGAGGCCAAACCCACACCTAATAAAGACGAACTAACCAACCAAGAAGGTAAAAAGCTCCTTGAATCTATAGCTGAGGTTGGAAAGCCGATAGTGATTTTCACAGGTGGCGAACCACTTATGAGAGAAGATATCTTTGACTTAATCTCATATGCTAAATCTTTAGGACTAAAGCCTGTTCTCTCACCTAATGGGACCCTTATTACAGGGGAAATTGCAAAAAAAATTAAAGAGTGTGGTATTAGAAGAATTTCTATCTCAATTGATGGACCAGATGCAAAATCCCACAATGAATTTAGGGGAGTTGACGGGGCATTTGAAAAGATTATTGAAGCAATTTCATATATTAAAGAAAATAATATAGAATTCCAGATAAATACAACTATAACAAAATCAAATTTGAATAGCTTTAAAGAGATATTTAATCTTGTAAAAGAACTAGGAGCTGTGGCGTGGCATATATTTTTGCTCGTTCCAACAGGAAGGGCTACTGAAATCCAGGACCAAATAATTTCTGCAGAAGAATATGAAAAGGTATTAAACTGGTTTTATGATTTTAGGAAAATAGCAAAAAATATTCATCTAAAGGCAACCTGTGCACCCCATTATTATAGAATACTCAGACAAAGGGCAAAAGAAGAAGGAATAAGGGTAAATTTTGAAAATTTTGGTCTCGATGCAATATCAAGGGGCTGTCTTGGGGGAATAGGTTTTTGCTTTGTTTCCAATAATGGGATAGTGCAACCATGTGGCTACCTTAAGCTAACGTGTGGAAATATCAGAGAACAAAGTTTTAAGACCATCTGGGAAAAATCCCCTATTTTTGAAAAACTTAGAAATCCTGATTGTTATAAAGGGAAATGTTCTATTTGTGAATATTTTAAGGTGTGCGGAGGCTGTAGGGCAAGGGCCTATACTATGCTAGGTGATTATCTTGATGAAGAACCATTATGCACTTATAAGCCTAAGAGGATGAAATTGTGATGGACCAATATGATAAAAATATTTTAGACATTATCCAGTCAAAATTTCCAATATGCTCAAGGCCATATGCTAAAATTGGAAAACTTGTTGGACTTACAGAAGCTGAGGTATTAGCAAGGGTAAGGAAATTAAGACAAAAAGGAATTATTAGACGAATTGGAGCAAATTTTCACTCCAGAAAATTGGGATGGAAATCAACTCTTTGCTGCGCAAAGGTCCCAGAGGAAAAATTGGATTTATTTGTTCAAACTGTCAATAAATATCCTGGAGTTACCCATAATTATTTGAGAAAACATGAATTCAATGTATGGTTCACTTATATTGCCCCCTCATGGGAAGATATAAAAAGGGATCTAAAAGAAATGGAAGCCCAAACAGGTATTAAAATACTAAGCCTTCCAGCAACAAAACTTCTTAAAGTAAAGGTAGATTTTAAAATGAATTCAGATGAATAAAAAAGCCTATCCACTTTTTTGGATAGGCTTTTTTATTCCAAGCAATATTTAAAATCCAAATTCACCATCAGAAAGATCGCCACCAAATCCAAATTCTGGTTTTGCTTCAGAAGATTTTGTTTCACTAGTCTCAGCACCACCTGCTTGAGCTTCAGCAGCAGGAGCACCTTCACCAGATACTGTTACTACACCATGTTTTTTCACTTCTTCAATCTTTGCAAGGAGCTCATCTACTTTCTTGATGTACTCATCCACCTTAGCAGCAGAAGCGATTATCTTCTTCTCTCCCTCTTCCTTCATCTGAGCTTCATAATCAGCCACCTTGGCTTCCAAGGCTGCAATCTTCTTTTTATTTTCTTCTATAATTCCCTCATACTCAGCTAGTTTTGCCTTTTGTTCTTCAATAGTCTTTTTGTATTCAGCTATTTTATCAAAAATTGCATCAACTTCTTCTTTGACATCTGCTGGAAGTGACAAAATAGATACATTTTCGCCAAGTTCCCTGACTTCTTCTTTTCCAAGTCTTGCAAGTTCTGGATGTTGTTCATAGATCCAAGCCTTAGACATTGCCGATGCAAAGGGAGCTAACTCCTTATCAACCTGCTTTTGTGTCACAAAACTTAACAACTCAAGAACATCCTGATTATAGTTGCCTGCCTTGCCCCTAAGATAAGACACAAATGTCTGGATGGGGAAAACTTTCCGAGCTTCTGCCATGACAGCCTCCTTATTTATATAACAAAAAGTTTATTTTTCTGCACATCCACCTCAGTGGATACCCTTCCAATCATCCTTGCATATGCAAGGGCAAAAACCCTATATACTAAATGACCCAACTTAGACCAAGGTAAATATGCTATTAACATAAATACCGATACAAGATGTATATAATATACTGGATATGCAAGTCCTGCAATATTGGCCCATCTTAATACTTCACTTAATATTCCACTTAAAGCAACTACCCATATAAGTCCTAAGAGGTACCAATCATAATAGGTTGAAGCATCCTTCTTAGATTCATTTAATCTTCTCTTTGTTAGATTTATCAATCCTAGAATAAGTAAAATAGCTCCTACATTGGCTAGAAGTTTTACTGGGTTATATAAAGGCATTGGATACCCCATATGGAAAAAGGGCAAAATTTTCCCTGCCCAATGGGTAAATGCCACAATAGCTGTGACCACAAAAAGGGATACAAAACCATAAAACAACATCAAATGGCCTTTGAATTTTAATTGATCATCCTCTTCTTCTCCACAATCTTTAAATTTTTTATGGGTCAAGACTTCATCTTTTATTACTTCATATAAGGCATGCCAAATTGTCTTTGGCCTCGTATACCCAACTACAAAGGTCTTTGGCTGTGCATCAAACACCTCTTTAAGTCTCATTACCCCTTTATAAAAACTCCAGATCACAAAAATTGCAGCAAGACCAAATATTGGGTCAATTGTGTAATCTCCAGGAAAGATTAGAGAATATTCTACATGTCCATCTTTTAGAGGAAATGCTGAACCACATATACTTCCTGTAATAAACCAGATTATCAAATAAATAATTGCTGGAATAGCGATTAATTTTGGAAGGTGTTTTATTGAACTCATCCATTTGCCTAAGAAAGATGGCCCTGTCAAATCTCTATAAGCCATGTTTCTTAAAGCAGCCATAAGTTCACCAGGCTTGGCACCCCTTGGACACATCTCACTACACTGACCACATTTGTGGCATAGCCACATATCTATATCATTTACCAATTTGTCTTTTAGTCCCCATTGAGCCCAGATCATTTCCTTACGTGGAAATGACTTGTCCATTGGGGAAAGAGGACAAACCACGCTACAGGTGGCGCACTGAAAACACTTCTTCAAATTTTCCCCACCAATTTCCTGTAGCTCCTTTATAAACTCAAGATCCGGTTTTACTCGACTTACCATTGTCATACTTCCCTCCTACTAATATCCCTTAAAAGGATTGGGACCCAGTTTAATAATGTCCTCAACAAAATTATCAATGATCTCAGGAATCCTATCATAGTCATCTATGGCAACTTGTTCCTGCCTAACTCTTTCTAATTCCACACCCAGTCTATCCAATGTCTCACCAATATTTTGCATCCTTCTATTACACAGTTCAGATCCTTTCATAAAATGACATTGATAGTCTTCACCGTATTTACACCCTAAAAGGAGACATCCATCATTTCCTTTACTCATGGCATCAGCGATCCAAATGGTATTTACAGATCCAAGACACCGCACTGGAATAATCCTCACATATGGACTCCACCTACGTCCCCTTTTTGCAGCCATATCCAGAGCTGGATACGCATCATTTTCACAAGCAAGGACTACAATCCTTGGACCCTCCTTTTCCATGTTCTCGGGAACCTTAATAGTGGTAATCATAGATCCAATTTGACCAACACTATAATTATCAAAGGAAATAACCCTCTCAGGACATGCACCCATACAGGTTCCACACCTTCTACATCTTGCAATATTTGGCTTGGGTGTCCCCTTTTCATCGTCATCTAATGCACCAAATGGACACTCTTCTGTGCACCTTTTACACTGCGTACACCTTACAAAGTTAAATTTTGGATAAGATAGGTCACCAGAGCGGGGATGCACAGCAACACCCCTATTTACAGATTCAATACACTGTATTGCTTTTAGGGCTGCGCCATAAGCATCAGATGCAGACCTAGCAAGTGTCATTGGCTGTCTCACAGGACCTGCAGCATAAATCCCTGTTCTTCTTGTTTCATAAGGAAAGCAAATATAATTTGAATCTGCATAACCATCAAAGAGATCCAGATCAGGAAATGCTGGCCCTTGCCTATATTCTAGATTTATAACAGGCTCAATAGCAGTGGTTGGCACAAAGCCTGTGGGTACCACTACTAAATCCGCTTCAATTTCTATGGTCTCTCCTAAGAGATTATCTTCTATCCTTACAACTACATTTTCATTCGACCCAGCATAAAAAGAGGTGACTCTCCCTTTAGTGAGCATTATACCAGGATCATCCTGGGCAGATTTATAGTAAAGTTCATACCTTCCAGGAGTCACCATATGTTCATAGATAATATAAGCAATTGAGTCTTTAATCATTTCCCTCACATAACCTGCCTGTTTTAGGGCAGTAAGGGAAGTTACCTCTAATGTGTAGTCTAAATGTCTATATGTCTTGATCGGTTCAAACTTTTCCTCTATTGTCTCCTCTTCTTCTGAGGCTTCTTCACTCTTTGCCTCTGCTTCTTCTAATTTTTTCTTTCTTTCCTCTTCTTCTTGCTTTGCAATATCTTCATATAAATCTGAAGCTCCAAGCACAAAAAGCACATTTTTGGGAACAGCTCCATCGCTTGGCCTTTTGATTTCGCCCTTTTTGGCCATTTCTTCAAATTCCACATTCGTGACTATATTCTTTAGAGAACCATAACCTAAGGGTTCCAAGTATTTTGGTTCAATGGGCTTCCAGCCAGTTGCCACAACAACTGCTCCAACTTCAACCTCTTCTTCCCCTTTAGAAGTCTTCAAATATGCAGTAAATTGACCTGGTTGACCACTTAATTTTTCCAACTGAGTTCCCACATATACCTTTATTTTGCTGTTATTTTTAACTGCCTGAATCTTCTCTTCTATCTTTGTATCTTCGGCTTGAGTATATGGTGGATTTATTGGAAAACTCTTAAGCATCTTGGCGGCGTATCCCCCAAGCTCTGGCTCTTTTTCAACTAGGACTGCTTCATAACCTGCCTCAGCTATTGCTAAAGCTGCATGAATACCTGTCCAACCACCACCTAAAACAAGCACTCTTCTTACACCCTCAATTACTTCACCTTCAGGAGCCACACTTTTTTGCAGCTTAACAACAGACATGTTAATGTAGTCCATCACCAAGTCCCATAAAAGCTGAGGGGTTTCATCTCCTGGCTTGAGCAAAGAACCATCTGGATTTTTATAAGCCATTATCCCCTGTTCTCTTAAATTTACCCTATCCACAACAACCTTTGGACCAAAATCAAAATACTCAGTATCTTCTCTGGGAGATGGTCCAACAATACTAACGCCATCAATAACACCAGAATCTAAATCTTTTTGGATTTCTTTACGAGCTTCCTCACTAGCAACAATTGGAAATACCTTAATAACTGGTGTTGTATCTCCCCATCTATTCTTTATTTTTTCTACCAATTGATCCACATCTACATATGGATCAAAGGTTGCTTTGTCTATGTATATACCGATTTTCTCGGCCATATTTACCTCCCTCTTACCGTTTGTATGGCTTTCATAGCTGCAGCAGTTCCTGATTGAGCTGATTTCATAACATCGAGAGGCTCGGCTGCACAACCTGCTACAAAAATACCCTTCTCCTTAGAATCAAAAACAAACCCCTCTTCATCCATTTGGACATCCAAGGGTATACTCTCGCCTGCAAGGGATGGCTGCATACCCGTTGCCAATACCACTAAATCAAACTTTTCCGTTATCTTATTGCCAGATATGGCGTCTTCTGCTGTCACCCATACACCTGATGTTGCAATATCCTCTTCTACTTTTGCAACCTTGCCTTTAATGGTCTTTATCTTCTCATCTGACAATACCTTCTCAGCAAATTTTTTATATCTGCCAGGCGTCCTTAAATCAATATAGAATATTGTGACTTCTGCATCAGGATATTGTTCCCGAACATAGGTGGCCTGCTTTATTGAGGCCATACAGCAGATATAAGAACAATAAGGTAAATGATTTTCATCCCTTGATCCTGCGCACTGAACAAAGGCCACTTTTTTTGGTGGAGCACCATCAGAAGGCCGCACAATCTTACCATTTGTTGGACCAAATGGAGAAGCAAGCCTTTCCATCTGCATATTAGTAATACAATTTGTAATTTGACCTGCCCCTAAATTTGTGAGTCTTGTCACGTCATAGGGCTTCCAACCTGTGGCAATAATAATACTTCCCACATTCAGAGTAATAGTCTTTTCTTCATCCTTCAAATTAATAAATGGACTCTTTGACAAAAGTTTCTTTTCATCCTCTGATACATGTTCTAATTCAAGCACATATCTTCCAGGATATGCAAAAGGGGCATCCATATAAAGGGGTTTTCGAGATGAGAGACCAAATTCAAATTCGTTCTTAACATTGGCAGAAAGCTTTGCTGCAAGGTCTGACAGATCACAACTACGAGGAGCTGTATATCTTGGCTTTATTCTAACTGCTACTTCATAATTCCCTGCCTTTCCACTCACTGATACCACTTCAGCTAAGGTAAACACCTTTACATTTGGATTTTTTTTGATCCTCTGAAATTGGATCTCTAGCCCACAGGATGGGGGACACAACTTGGGAAAATACTTATTAAGTTGCATCACCCTTCCGCCTAAAAAAGGCCTTTTTTCTACGAGATAGACTTCATGGCCAACTTCTGCCGCCTCCAGGGCTGCTGTTATGCCACTGAAGCCACCCCCAATTACTAAAATACTCTTTGACATTTCCTCCTCCCTATAAACAGAGCTTATACCAATAATCGCCTTAAGACTCCTTCCATACACCTATTCTTTCTCACCAGCCTGCACACATTCATTCTCTCTTACCTTAAACTCTTCTTTTAAGCAACTCAAAAAAAACAAATCCAAACAATGGCTTCTTGATTGTGCCCTTGAGGGAATCTTACTCTACAGAAAAATCCCCTCAAGATCACTTCAAAAAGTATCAAAAAAAGGGCAGGACCTATTTTAGATCCTGCCCTCTCTTTTCATTATTTGAACTATGGTGCATATGGATCAGGAATGATCTGGATATAAGGTCTCTTGAACAAGGTAATCTCTTTCTTTTCTGGATCATACTTGGAGTTTACAAAACATCTCCACTTGGAATCATCAATACCCATATAATCTGCCCTGTAATAGAATCCAGGATAACGAGTCTCTTTTCTGAACTCAATGTGGAGTAGATGGAGCCTTACAGTCCATAGTCTGTGATACTGTTCCCAACACCTCATGAGTTCGTGTAGATCTCTTGCAGCGAGCTTCTTCGAATCTTCTTCGAGCATATCCAGTAGTTCAAATGCCACCTTTAACATTGCTTCAGAAGTCATATAGTAAGTAGCACATCCGCCTCCATATTCGTCAGTGTGCTTAATCAGTCTGAACATGAAGTTTCTTGGAGTGATGTAGTTTGGATTTACATTTGGATCAGTAGAAGCATCTTTATATTGCTGGTAAGTATACCATGGTTGATAAATCTCTTTCTTGAGCTCTTCTGCAGTCTCTTTAATGGTTGGCTTGAAATCTTTGTGATCTACACACCACCTAATAAGCTGCTTACCAGCAATCCTTCCCTCAGCATGGGAACCAGAGGAGAATTTATGTCCAGAAGCACCCACACCGTCTCCTGCAGTAAATAATCCATTAACTGTTGTCATTCTGTTATAAACCTTTCCATTATCAGCCTTTATCTTGTACTCTTCAGGCACCCAATCCTCATCTGGCCCAGATACCCAGATACCACAGCAACCAGAATGGGATCCTAAGAGATAAGGCTCTGTTGGCATAATTTCAGAACCCTTTTCCTCAGGCTTAATATTCATACAAGCCCAAAGGTTTGCCTGGCCAGGACACATGTCAAGGAAGTCTTCCCATGCCTCAGCCTCTAAGTGTTTCTGCTCGGCCTTGGAGAGCTCTTTAAAAGTAGTCTGAAGGGCAGTTGCTGTATCCATATAAATAGGACCACGGCCTTCCCTCATCTCCCTCATCATCATGTGGTTTCTCAGACATGTGGGGATGACTGAACCAAGGGCATAACCACGATCCTGATATGGCTTTAACATAGCAGCATTTGTCTGACAATAGTCTTCTCCCTTAGCATTAGTTGCCTTTGCCTTAAAGAGCAAGAACCATGCACCAACAGGACCATAACCGTCTTTAAATCTTGCAGGGACGAACCTGTTTTCCATCATGGTCATCTCAGCACCAACCTGGGCACAAAGGGCATATGTAGAACCAGCATTCCATACTGGATACCATGCACGACCCATACCTTCACCAGTGGACCTTGGTCTGTAAACATTTACTGCGCCACCGCAAGCAACTAACACGCCATTTGCCTTGATAATATAAACCTTATTTTCTCTTGTAGAGAAACCAACAGCACCAGCAATTCTATTTGGTTCTTTTGCATCAAGTAACAACTTAACAATAAAAAGCCTCTCAATATACCTATCTTCACCAAGGGCATTCTTTGCTGCTTCAGCAACAATTACTTTATAAGACTCACCATTTATCATGATCTGCCAACGACCAGAACGGACTGGCTGGGCTCCGTTTCTTACTGCCAATCCCTCAGCTTTTGCCTTTGCACCATCCAACCTCTTTCCATCCTTCATTACCCAAAGAGGAAGGCCCCACTCTTCAAATAGATGGACTGAATTGTCAACGTGACGACCAAGATCAAAAATAAGGTCTTCACGAACAATTCCCATTAAGTCATTTCTTACCATTCTTACATAATCATCAGGTTCGTTTTCCCCAAGATAGGTGTTAATAGCAGAGAGACCAGGAGCAACAGCACCAGACCTTTCTATAGCCGCCTTATCTACTAAAAGAACTTTAACACCGTACTTATCTGCCCAGCGCACAGCCTCATAAGCTGCCCCGCATGCAGCCATACCACCACCAACGATCAATGCATCTGTCTCTAATTCTACTACCTCGGGCTCAGCTAGAGGTATACCCTTTGGCTCCTCTTTGATTGGTAATTTTGCCATATCTCTACTCCTTTTTTTTCTTTTATTTTTTGACCTACTTACCTCTAAACCCTCATCCTAAAAATTATGCACTAATCTTCCATGTCTTGGTGAGATCGGCTTCTTCAACCTCATATTTTTTATTTATAACTTCTTTTGGAACTTTCACTTCAGTTTCATTGAAGTATAAATTATTCTCCAGATCTCCAGCCTCTGGTTTCCCTTCATATGGCTTGATTGAACCTTCTGGAGTAGTTCTAATGGGGAATTTGAACCTTTTTACCTCACCATTTCTAAACTGAATAGTCCACATAATATCCTCAGCACTCCTGAGAGGAATACTAGTTCCACCTAGAGGAGCAAAGTCAGCATATGGCCTTGCAGTAATTGCACCTTGTGGACAAATCTTGATGCAAGAATAGCACTCCCAACACTGATCTGGCTCTTGATTATAAGCCTTCATCTCTTTTTCATCCAAAATCATCAAGTCATTTGGACAAATGTACATACATGCAGTCTTTTCTCCACCCTTGCAACCATCACACTTTTCTGGATTAACGTAGGTTGGCATACTCATACCTCCTGTTTTTAATTTCTAATTATCTTACCCCTACTTCCCTCAAAAAGTTTGTGAAAAAAGTAGCAATGTCTAATATTATTGTCAAGTATTAAATTATAACAAATTTTCCATAAATTACAATAAATTATCTTTTATAGCACCCCCCTTTTATTTTTAACACATTTAAAAAAATAGGTCAGCCCCTTTGGGCTGACCCTATTTTCACAAATTTATACCTCAATTTCTGGTGCTGGCAAAAATTCTGATTCCTTGGCAGCTAGTTCTTTGATCTCATCAACCTTTGCAAGAACACCTTCAAGTGCTGCAGCTCCCACATCTTTCTTTTCTACTACCTGATTGAAAAGTTCCCTTAAAAATGCCACAGGGACATCTGTAATTGCACCGCGGGAATCAATACGAGCAGTATCAAACTCTTTTAAGATCCTATCTTTCATTTCTTCAGACACTTCAACATTTAAACAACGAAGTTCACCACCGAACATATATTGCACTTTTTCTTCTAACTCAGTGCCTTTTATTTTGGCGAACCGCTTATCGTCTAAAAGCACTACTATAAAATATGCCATTTTTTCCCTCCTAAAATTTTAAAGGTCTTCCAAATCCACTTCCAATTCTTTTTCTTTGTTAATTACATACTTCTCATTACAGAATGGATAATTAAAGTGCTTCCACCACTTTACAATCACCTTGTATACCTCTGGACGCATGATAATTGCTGGTGGCTGGACACCCTCTGCAACCATTCCCCTAAGAAAACTTCCGCTGAGTTTCTCACGTTTGTGTCCGCAGCTCTCACTATATGCCATCTCTTTACATGTTGGGCAGTAGGAGAATTCACGCATATTCTGTGGTCTGATCTGGAGTCCATAAGGAACATCTGTTGGAGGTTTTGGAAATCCAAAGCTTGGAATACCCTCTGTCCAAAGGATCTGGGTTGCCCATTTATCATAGTATTCACCCACTGCAGCGTGGTCACGACCAAACATGTGGTGTGTGCATCCCATATTTTGACGAATTATACCGTGTAGTAAGGACTCAAGTGGATTACCATAACGCATATCCCATAAACACATAGTAGTGAGACGCCTATCTTCTTTAATGTATCCAGCTGTTGTTACTGCCTCTTGCCCTTCTAAAATTGCCTCATCTGGATAGTCACCACGACGCTTAACCCCAATTATTGCATTTACTAATATGCCATGACATGGTTCAACATCACCAGTATATGCAGCATTTTTCATTAAAAATTCATGACCAACATGAGGCACATTCCTTGTCTGATGAGCAATTACTGTTCTCCAGTTTCTCTTATCAAACTCTTCGCGTGCCTTTCTTGGGGGATACCAGAAACGATCAAAAGGTGGTTTAAATTTTGGTTCATTGATAATAGTGTATTTACCAGCAAGAACTATTGGTTGTAGACTCCGATAAATTACCCATCCAGGATGCTTTTTATTAAATGGCTCTTTCACGACCTCTGGATTGTCCTCTGGAGTTCCAAATGTCTTGTGGGCCAACTGTTCTGGATCCTCAATTTCCCAAATCTCTTCAATATCCAAAATTGCAAATGGTTTTCCTTTTAGATTTAAAACTAAACGATCACCAGCCTCTACCCCTAAATTTTTGTAATCCTCTTTGCTAATGTCAAAGACCAATGGATATGGGAAAATCCAGTCATTGAGCAAACGACGCTCTTTTAAAATCCTTTCAACCTCAGCCTTTTTCATAGAACCTTCAACTGGGCTAAAAAAACCATAACAAATGGACATAATCTCACGATACACATTACGAACAGGCACGCCAGTCTCATAATGTAATGTAGGTTTTATCTCATATGTAGGACAACCTTTGATCATCTTCTTTGCAACTTCTTTATCTCTAATCACTCTTTCTACAAGCCTTCCCCCATGTGGTAGTGGCCTCTCAATAATTAAACTAGACATCCATACACCTCCTGTTTTTAATATTATATTCCCTTTCTTATAACACTTTTTTTGGGCAGCTTATATGAATTGAGAGAATTGTCAAGAGAAGATTTGTGAAAAAATTCACGTTATACAAATAAATTCACCCCAGATTGGAAAACCTGGGGTGAAAATTACTTTTTTAATAATGGGTTATACAGGAAGGCCTAATTTTTTCCTCTTTTGATTTATATACCCAATTAAATATTTGGCTGTTTTCTCTGGATCTTCTTCAACATAAAACCTTGCTCCTATAAGCTTTTCAAGATCCTTAGTAAGGAGCTTTACCATGTTTTTGCTTCCAGATACATAGGGCTGGCCTCCAATATGGGTCAATACACCCATACACACTGCCCATGTGCCAATAGATACTGCCTTTTCTGTAATGAATTCTGGGGCTGAAGCTGCTACTGGAAGGTCTTTTATGTCCACTTTTAAATATTCTGCAAGAGGATTTAAGAGATCCTCTAGTCTACCATTATCAACACATGATCCCATGTGCCAGCAAGGGGGTAGGGCCTTTAAATTATTCGCCTTGGCAATTGTCTTTAATACTGATTTTAGTCCTTCCCCTACGCCCTTGTATTCTGGATCAGGTCTTAAAAATCCCCTTTGGGCCGCAACATGAGACCAACATCCTGTGCCAATAACAAGTATGTCATTTTCAATAAGTCTTTTGGTGAGCACAGTATGTCTATACCCGTATTCAACCCTTGGACTTACACATCCAACAATTGCCACAACTCCCTTTATCTTATTTGAAAAAATTGCATCTTTAAGGGGTTTTAAAGGATCCTTTTGATTTACTGCCTTAAGTAGATCTATAATCTGTTCAACGGAAAAACCAGCCATTAATTTTTCTGGTGATTTCTTTGGGATAAATACCTTTGAATGATCCCTGTTTTTGTAATTTTTAACTGCTATATCCACTATTTTAGCAGCTACTTCATCTGCATTTTCTGGTTCAAATTCTATGTGTATTGCACCAGTAAACTTGGCCTGTGGATTTGTTGAAATTATTTTTGTATGAAAGTGCTTTGCTACTTCTACTATATTTGGCATAATACATTGGACATCCACTATCATGGCTTCAACTGCACCAGTTAATATTGCGAGTTCCTGCTGCACCATAGAACCAGCCAGGGCAACACCTCTTCTCATTAAGAGTTCATTACCAGTACAACACATGCCAACTACATTTATTTTTTTTGGTGGATTTTTGTATTTTCTCGCATATTCCAATATTTTTTCAGACAAAATAGGCTCATGTCCATGCACTACTATATTTATACAATCTTCTTTAATAACAGTTAAATTTGCCTCTCCTTCCACTAGCTTAGGAGTCCCAAATAAAATGTCCTGGAGATCACATGCGCCATGAAGTCCCATATAACCATCAACTAAAGCGAGCTTGAGGGCACCAAGGGCTAAATGGGTCATATCATTATCTACCCCCAGGTGGGTCCTATGGGCTGCCTCTGAAAAGGTTGCACCAGCACCACTTGGGATGATTCCAAGCTTTTTCCACGTCCTTATTCGCTCTTTATTTGCTTTAAAATGAAGCCAATTTGGAGTTCCCTTATCTCTATTTAAATCATATAAGCTCTTTTTTGCAACTGATAGGGCCTTATTTTTCCCCCTGCATCTTAATCCTTTATAAACTTTATCTAGTTTTTGCTTGTCTGTAATCTTATATCCCTTGATTTTGCCTTTTGCCACCCCCTCAATGGTCTTTGCAACTGCCCTCATATGTTCCACATGCGCAGCAGCTCCGCCAAGCACCCTTGTTAGTAAATTCTTTCCAACAATCATATCAGCAGTGGCACCACATGCCCCTTTCTTGTAACCAGTGGAATCATCTACTGTGCATGGACCCATCTGACAGTGAAAACAACATACCCCTGTAATTCCACCATAACCTGCATTTGAAATAGCACAGTGAACTTCTCTGTCAAAAACCAAATCAACACCCATTCTTTTTGCCCGCTTGATCATTGTGTCAGTAATTTCATCTGGCACAAAATCTGGGGCAATACTCTTGTCTTGAATTGACCTTGCTATGGCCTTTTTATTTTTAAGTAGCAGACCTGCAAGGCAACCAGTTGCAGTGAGTTTTAATACATCTCTTCTTTTTACATCCACCTGACCATTTTTTTCATTTTTTTTCTTCTCCATTTTAACTCACCCCCCTTTTTTATTTTTCTTACAACCCAAATATAAAATACCATCTTAGTCGACATCAACTATATCACTGAATACTTCATTCGTAAAGTAGTATATTTTATTAGTTTGAACTTAAATAAAAATTTGAATTTTTTAATTGAAAATTTGATAAAAAAGATTACATATATAAAAAAAGGTTCTATTAATTTCCTTGTTGGAATAAATGAGACTGTTTTGGGTCCAAAAATATTAAAAAACTAACTTTATAAAAAGGAGGAGAGCCATGGAAGGAAACCATGAACACAAACATGTGCA
>Ga0256842_1001126_pt1 | contig 22138 bp, 27 predicted proteins | sample 4559240metaG_FD_185973 | JGI IMG/M metagenome (GOLD analysis project Ga0256842, IMG submission 185973) | Hydrothermal vent microbial communities from Guaymas Basin, Mexico - 4559-240 | ecosystem: Environmental > Aquatic > Marine > Hydrothermal vents | place: Mexico: Guaymas Basin | collected... | reverse complement strand
AAGGATCTCTTTATGTCATTCCTGGCAGCGGCTGTCCTCACGGCACTGGCCTTCATACCCATCGTCAGGTGGGTGTCCTTCTTCGGCTACCCAGTCCCTCCGATCGGCCTCCTCATAGGCATTCTCGTGATGCTGTTTCTCGCCGTCTGGACAATTCTGAGGTCGCCGGGGTGGGGGGCATGAGGAGGTTGCTCTGGTTTTCCGCCGGCTTTGTGCCGAGGATCCTGGTCCCCCTGGGGGGAATCCCCGGTTACGACACCCTCAGCGCCCTCCAGCTCTCCAGCGGCTGGCCGATATTCCCCTCCTACGAGCTGAAGATCCCTATCCTGGACGCTGCTGTCGCTTGGGCGGCGAAAATGGGCGCTCCCCCTCTCATTTTTCTCACATTCGTGATAGCCCTAGGAAATGGTATCCTATTGGCGATACTCTCCGACAGGCTCCCCGACGGGGATCTGAAGCTCGGCCTCCTAGCCGGGGGCCTGTTCCTGACGACTTCCTTCTCCCCCAAGTTTTCCGTGGGACTCCTCGTTCTCGCAGCCCTGATCCTTTACGAAGATCCTCTGCGCAGGACGGCCCTGCTTTCACTGTCGATCCTGCTGCACCATGTCACCTTCCTGCTTGCCTCCTTCGCCTGGTTCCTGCTCATTCTAGACCGCCTGAAAAGGAAAATCCCCGAGTGGGAGCAGCCCAAAAAGGTTGAATTCCTCCCATTGGTGCCCATTGTAGGGGGTGGCACCTATTACATCCTGGAGGGAGTCAGGCTGTACTGGGCCGGGGTGCTCCCCAACTTCTTCCTCCTTCCTTCCCTGGCAATCCTCCTGTCCAGCGCATTCATACTCTTGGAGGGTAGGGGCCCGAGGCTCTCCCCGAGAACGGTCTTCCTCATCTCCTCCATCCCCCTCGCCCTCGCCGTCTCCTGGGCCGGGGATCGCCTCCCGGGAGGTGCCCTTGCTCTCCTGCCGGGCGCCCCCATCGTCCTGGCCTTACCCCTGCTTACCACCGGAAAGTGCAGGAAGGGGGGCTTCCTGCTGGTCCCGGCCCTAACCCTCCTCACTTACGGCCTCCTCTCCGGCCCCCCGGCGCTCTCCATATCCTTTAACAGGGGAATACCCCTCCTCCTTTTGGCGCTGGTCTTTTGCCCCGTCAAGGGAAACAAGAAGGTGGCCGCTCTGGCGCTCGCCGCAGCCCTCCTCTCGGCCCCGTTATCGGGAATGGCTCTCAAGACCTCGAACCTGGGGAGGGTGGAATATGTTTCCGAGCAGGACCTGGCTGCCGTATTTTATGCCTGTGATTTTGGTAAAAGGGTAATTTCAGACGATCACTACTTTCAGATCGCGCTTAGGATCTCGAATTGCAGCGCATACCCGGGCGTAGAGTACCTGGTGGCGGGAAAAGGTCCACCCAATTCCACGATCATATTCTCCTCGAGAATGATATGGTTCGTCCAGGTCACCGGAACGGTGCCCGCGCAACTTCCGCCAAACTGGGAGGATGCGGCACTCCGGGAAATGGACGTCGTTTACTCGTCATCAGGGGACGAGAGGATTCTCGTTTTTAGGACTTAAATCGGGCCCGCCCTTTGCATGTGGTATGAGGAGGGAGTACCCCGAGGCCCCCAGGGTTGGGGTCTCAGCCCTCATAAGACAGGGTGATACGGTCCTCCTGGTGAAAAGGGGGGCCGAGCCGGGGAAGGGCTGTTGGGCCCTGCCGGGCGGCCTCCTTGAGCTGGGCGAAGACCTGGCCGACGCCGTGAAGAGGGAGGTCCGGGAGGAGACGGGTCTCTCGGTGGAGCCCACGGACGTCGTAGCCGTGCAGCAGTACGTCGAGGGGAGGGTTAGGTACCACTACGTTCTCATAACGTTCGAGTGCGAGGTTAGGGGAGGATCGCCGAGGCCGGGCTCCGACGCGGCCGACGTATCCTGGTTCCCCTTGGCAGAGGCCTTGAAGCTCAGGCTCACCGATACGACTAGGAGGATCTTAACTAAGGGGAACAGGGTGTACCTGGGGACTGTATACAGGAGATAAAATGTTCCTCGGCAACATTGCCCTACTAGTGGCCGCGGCCTCGCTTTCCCTGACCTTCATCGTCTCGACCCTGACCCTGGTGCTGACGCGCAGAATGCTGCTGGCGGCCTCCCTCGGCTCCGCCTCCATGGCGGTCTTCGCCCTCGCTTTGGCCCTCGGATCCGAATATTCCTCCATGCTCAAACCCTGTGATAACCTCCCTTTGAGGATACTGCTGGTTTCGACCCCATCCCTCCTGCTGGTCCTCCTCAGCGAGTACCTCGCTGCCCGAGGGGGGGTGGAGTCCACCCTCCCGCTCCCGACGCGTCCGCTTCCCCTGCTGGCCTTGACCCTGCTGCTGTTCGCCCCACTCGGCGAGGAGCTGGTCTTCAGGGCCTTCCTGCTGATCCCCCTCATCGGGTTGCTGGGAAACCTTTGGGCGCTCATTGTGAGCTCCGTCGTCTTCTCCCTCCTCCACATGAGCACGATGCCCAAGCCCCTGCTGCCGGTCATCTTCGCGGTGGGCCTGGTTATGGGGGCATCCGTGATTGCGTGGGGCAGCCTGATCCCGTCCATGGTTTCCCATTCAATTTTGAACCTACAAGGTCTATTGACGCTGTGGAGGTATAGACATGATTAAGGTTGCCGTAGGCTGGCCGATGACCGAGTGGGAGAGGGGCATCTTCAGCTCCGCCCTAGAGGTGCCCATCGAGCTCCTTGTGCCGCAGGACAGGGGGGAAATCGGGAGGGTGCTGGAGGATGCGGAATTTGCCATCGTCGGCCTGGTCAAGAGGGAGCACCTCGAGAGGGCGAGGAGGCTCAGGGTCGTGCACTTCGTAGGGGCGGGCGTGGACCACCTCCCCCTGGACCTCTTCAGGGAAAGGGGGGTCATCCTCACCACGGGCAAGGGTACCAACGCGAGGGCGGTTGCGGAGCTGGCCCTCGGCCTCATCCTCGCCCACCTCCGCAGGATCGTCGAACACGATGCCATACTGAAGGGAGGTGGATGGGTCCACTTCGTCGAGGACTCCCTGGAGGAGGAGCTCGAGGGTAAGACTTTGGGGATCCTCGGGTACGGCCACATAGGGAGGGAGCTGGCCAGGATGGCCAAGTGCATGGGCATGAGGGTATTGGCCATGAAGAGGGACCCCTCCAGGGGGCCCAGGGGGGATGCGGACTTCGTCGGAGGACCGGAGTCCCTGGACTACATACTGGCCCAGTCTGACGTGCTGGTCCTGGCCCTACCGTTGACCTCTGAGACCGAGGGTATCCTGGGCGAGAGGGAGATTTCCATGATGAAGAAGGGTGCCCTGCTGGTGAACGTCGGCAGGGGTAAGCTGGTGGACGAGGCCGCCCTGAAGAAGGCGCTAGACGAGGGGCGACTCTCCGGGGCGGCCCTGGACGTCTGGTGGAGGTACCCCCCGAAGGAGGGCTTCCCATCGCCGCTGGGCCTGCACAGGCATCCCCGGGTCATCGCCCACAGCCACAAGGGCGGCTGGACCAGGCAGTCCAGGGAAAAATCGCTGAGGCTGGCGGCCGAGAACGTGAACAGGTACTGCAGGGGGGAGGAGCTCCTGAACGTTGTGGACCTGGAGAGGGGCTACTGATGAGGATCCTCGTCAGGGTGAGGACGGGAGCCCGGGAGAGCAGGATCCTCGGGACCCAGGGGGACGTCCTCATAGTGGAGCTCAGGGCAAGACCCGAGAGGGGGGAGGCAAACAGGGAGCTCATCAGGCTCCTCAGGAGGGAGTACGGGGGTGAGGTGAGGATCCTCAGGGGGCACAGGAGCCGGACCAAGCTCGTGGAGATCGGCTAAAACATATGGAAAAGGTAGTGAGCGAGGTATAGGAATGCTGCCAGGGCCAGCCATAGGCCCAGGAAGAGGTAGTCTAGGCCCTTCATCTTGATGACCCTGTAGGGCTCGATCTTCCTGCTCGCCCCGAAGCACCTGAGCTCCATGGCGTCGGCGATGTCGTAGACGTTCAGCACAGCCCCTATGGTTACGGGGACGATGAGCGGGGCGGTCATGGCGATCTTGGAGAAGATGGATCTCCCCTTCCCTATTCCGAAGCCCCTCGCCATCTGTGCCTTGATGGTCGTATCAATCCTCTTCAGCATCTCGGGGAAGTACCTGAGGGCCAGGTCGAAGGCCGTCGCCAGCCTGTGGGGGAGCCCCATCCTGATCATGGCTACACTGTACTCGTAGGGTCTGACGGTGTACACGAGCAGCAGGGCCAGGGAGGCGACGGAGTAGAGCCTGAGCAGCACCAGAACCATGGTGATGAGCCCCTCCTTGGTGATCTTGAAGTGGATGAGGGGGACCTCGTAGAGGACCGTGTAGTGCGCCCTCTGGAACCCTACGACGATGTTCACCATGACCGCGATGATGATGCCGAGGAGGGTAACGTAGAACCACGCGGTTCTCGTGTACTTCCAGGGTAGCCTGGCCAGGAGGTAGGTGGCCATGGCGGCGGCGAACACGAAGTAGTTCACGTACTGGCTCTTGACGGTGAACAGAACCAGGATGGCCAAAAAAAGGAGAATGAATTTTGTTCGGGGGTCGAGCCTGTGGATCACCGATCCCGTGTCGACGTACCTGAGCCTGGAGCCCTCGATTACCATCTCAGGTTATCCGTCTCGCCCTACCGCGGGCGGCCGCGGCGTACGCCAGCACGAGGAGCGGTGTTATGATCGCGCCGTTGACCGCGTCAGTGGGGGCGGCCCAGACGAACTCGCCCCAGGCCGCGGCCCACGGATTCTCGACGGGCGTAGACCAGATGGAGAAGAGGACGTCCGTCAGGGCTGCGAAGCCTATGCCCACGACGGAGCCTAGGACGGCCAGGACCGCGAGGATCCCCAGGCCCTTCTTGGAGGCCATTTCTTCCTCGGAGATCCAGAGGAGGGCGAGCCCGGGGAAGAGGCCGAAGAGGCCGTTGGCGATGTCCCAGTTCCACCAGAAGCCTCCCCACGAGATGGCGTCGGATATGGCATTCCCCACGAACCCGACCACGAAGCCCACCATGGGGCCGAAGATGAAGCCGAAGAACATCGGGATGGCCACTGACGGCCTCAGGGCGATGCCGAAGCCGGCCGGTAGCTGGATGGTGTTGAAGATCACGTTCAGGGCAGCATAGAGTGCGATGCCGACGCCCATGGCGGCTATATTGACGGGAGTCAGCTTCCAGGAGTTCCTGAAGCGCTCGGCTACCATCATGCTTCAATCTTCCCCTTCGTTTTTAAATTGTACAATTCCCGGAGACTCAGGATCCTGTCGAAGCCCAGCTTTCTGGACATCCTGATAAGGCCCGTTTCCCTTATCGCGGCCCTCCTGAGCACCCCCTCGTCCATGAGGACCTCCCTGGTGGGGCCGTCCGCTATGATCCTCCCGTCGTTCATGACGATGGCCCTGTTCGTGTACTCTATGGCTACGTCGGTATCGTGCGTGATCACGATGAGGGACTTTATGGCCCCCATCCTCATGAGCCTCATGACGAAGTTCATGAATCGTGTATAGCTGCGGTAGTCCTGCCCCGCCGTCGGCTCGTCCAGGATCACCAATTTCGGCCTCATGGAGAGGATCGAGGCCACGGTGATCCTCTTTTTCTCCCCGTGGCTGCCGGAGAAGGGTGACCTGTCCAGGAGGTGGGAGACCCCGCACATCTCCGCCGCCTCCACAACCCTGCGTTCCAGCTCTTCCCCCCTCAGCCCGAGGTTCTTGGGACCGAAGCCTATCTCCTCCCTCGTCGTCTTGGCGAAGATCATCGAATATGGGTCCTGCATGACAATCCCCACCTTCGCCGCCCTTTCCTTGGGCTTCATGTCCCTGGCATCCTTCCCCTCGATGAGGACCCTGCCCGAGGTGGGATCTAGGAGGCCGGCCATCGAGAGGGCGAGGGTGCTCTTTCCCGCCCCGTTGTTGCCCAGCAGCGCCACGGCCTCACCCTCCCTGACCTCGAGGTTTGCCCCCTTCAGGGCAACGACTCCGTTCGGGTACTCGATCCAGAGGTCCTCCACCTCGACTATCTTCCCGCCCGGCTCAACCTCGGGCGGCCCCTCGGGCAGCGGGGGGTGCTCGGCCATCAGCAGGAGCTCCGGCGGCAGCCTTATCAGGCCAACGTACCTGGAGAGTCCCTCAATCTCCTTCCCCGAGTAGTCAACTTTGCCCTGTACCACAACTGCGAACCAGTCCGGCCCAACGAGGTCCTGGACCTCCTCGACGCGGTGCTCCGAGATGATGATGGTCTTTCCCATGTCCCTGAGCTTCCCTATTGCCCTGGCCACGTCATTGACGCCGTTGGAATCCAGGTTCGCCATAGGCTCGTCGAAGAGCAGGGTGTCGGTCATCAGGGCGAGCACGCCTGCTATGGCGACCCTCTGCATCTGCCCCCCGGAGAGCTCGTCCACGTGCCTCCCCCTGAGGTCCCCTATTTCCATGGTCTTCAGAGCGAACTCCACCCTCTCCACTACCTCCTCCCTGCTGAGACCGAGGTTCGTGGGCCCGAAGGCTATGTCGTCTTCCACTATGCTCATCACGAACTGCAGGGCAATCTCCTGGAGCACCGTGCCGACCTTGGTGGAGATGGCGTGGAGGGGGAGCTTGGCCACCTCCTCCCCCTCCACGAGCACCCTACCGGAGTAGTCGCCGGCGTACCTGTGGGGAATGAGGCCGTTGATGGATTTCAGGATGGTGCTCTTCCCCGAGCCGCTTGGTCCGTAGAGGCCAACCACATCCCCCTCCGAGACCCTGAGACACACGTCGGAGATGGCGGGCTCAGTGCCTCCCAAATACCTGAAGGTTAGATCCTCCACTGAGATCTTTTCCATTTAGGACGAAAATGGCGCAGTAAAAAATAATGATTTTGGGTTACTTCTTCTTGAATTCCTTGATCACGCGCATCAGGGGGATCATGTGCATGAGGGCGGGGCCGCCGGCCATGAGGACCGCGACGAAGGCCGCCTCGACGATCTCCTCCTCGGAGGCCCCGGCCTCCAGGGCCTTCTTAGCGTGGAGCGTGATGCACCACTCACATCCGGTGGCGACTCCCAGGGCCAGCGCGATGAGCTCCTTCTCCTTCACAGTCAGCCCCTTCTCCTTGATCACCGTGTTGAGGAAGTGCATGAATGCCCTTACCTCATCGGGATACTTCGACATGAGGCTCTTCAACAACTCCTCTATCTCCGCCAACTTATCCTCCGCCACCATGGCGGTGATGCATTGGGTAAGACATTTTTATATTTTTAATAAAATACATTTATTTTACAAGGATAATTGTTAAATATCTGCTGTGGATGGTAAGGGCGAGCGGGACGGCGCAGCGGGATGGGGCAGCCAGGAGTGCCCGCCGGGCTCATAACCCGGAGGTCGGCGGTTCAAATCCGCCTCCCGCTCCCATACTCCCTTATCGCCCTTTCCAGTATTCTGTCCTGGAACTCGTAGATCCCCTCTCTCTTCTTCAGGATCCCGTATTTCAGCAACCTCTTCAGAAGGTTCGTGAAGCGGAAGTCGCTAATGGGTCCTACCCTTGCCTCCGTGAAGGCCTTGATGTCCTTCCACGTCCTGAGGCCGGCTGCCACCGCCTTCAGGATGGCCATATACCTCTTCCTCGAGGGCTCTATGATGGGCTCGATCTCGGCCAGGGCCATCCTGGAGCCCTCGGAGAAGGTCCGCCTTAGGGCCTCTTCCCTGCCCATCCCCCTGACGAACCTCAGATGGCCGTAGAGGGTGAGCCATCCGGGGATGGTTCCGACTGTTTCCACGACCTCCCTTGCCTCCTCACGGTCACAGCTCTTCCCCAGCTCCTCCGCCCCCCTCAGCAGGAACTCTATTGCTTGATCCTCCGTGAAGGGGCCGATGTTGAGCTCCAAGATCCCCCTGCCGTAGAGTGGGGATCTAGGGTCTTCGAGGGCCAAGAAGTCCCTCAGTATACCTCCTTCACTGCCGGTCACGATTATCCTCACCTTGCCCAGGTAGTCGGCCGCCCAGGCCAGGATCGTCCTGTAATCCACTCCCCCCAGCCTGAGGTACTGGGCCTCGTCGAGGCAGATGACCCCGCCCCCGGCGGCGTCGAGCTCCGACAGCGCCTCTAGTAGGCTCCTCGTCTCCCCCAGGCCGAAGCTGGAGGAAATATGGGCGGCGAGCACGGACTTCGGGACTGGACCGTGCTCGAAGTACAGGGACCTGACGTCCAGAATGACGTGCCTCGTCGACGCCTCCCCTACGGCAACCCTTATGAGGCTGGTCTTGCCCACCCTCCTCGGCCCCAGGACGAGGACGATGGGATGACACTCCAGGCCGCGGACTATGGCGTCTAGCTCCTTCTCCCTGTCGAAGAGATCCCCCCTCTTCTCTTTCGGCCTGAGATCGAAAAGCATCTAACCCCCGGGTTAGTAACTAACTCTCCCTTTTAATTTTACGGTTTGTGCAAGGGGGATGAGGGAGGCTGCTGCTAGGGCTGCGGCAGCCAGGAAGAGGGTGTGGAATCCCCGGTGTGCGAGGATTGCGGCGCCCGCGAAGGGGCCCAGGGTCCAGCCCAGGCTGGCGGTTGCGCTTATGAGGCCCAGGGTGGACGCCTCCCCTCCCCTGGGGGAGAGGTCCGCGGCGAGGGACTGAAATCCGTTCCAGACGATGGCGTACTTGGTGCCGGAGAGGGCCTCGACCAGGAGCATGAGTTTGAGGTCGGCAACCCTCCCGTATAGGAGGAAGACGATGACGTAGAGCAGGGCTCCTAGGATTAGGTACGGCTCCTTGCCGTGGATGTCCTGGAGGCGGCCGAAGGCGTAGACCGACACGATGGTCGCCGCAGCCCCCGATGAGAATATGAGGCCGACGTGCTCCATGCCGAAGAGCTCCTCGAAGTACAGGGAGAGGAAGGCGTAGACCATGCCGGACGAAGTGAAGATGAGGGTCGAGGCGACCAAGGAGGGCCAGAGCCCGGGCCTTAGGGCGGGACGGGAGGCCAAGATCCTCATGGGCTTCTCCCCCCTGAAGGGGGTCACGGCCGTCTCCCCGCCCTCCTCCCTCACCCACAGGATGGGCAGGGCCGAGAGGAGGAGGAAGAAGGAGCCCAGGAGGAGGGGCATTCTCGGGTCCAGGGAGGAAGCCCTGGAACCAAGGAGGTTTCCCAGGAAGAACCCCAGGTTTCCGAAAAAGTTTACCGTCCCGAAGCCCCTGCCGGTCCAGCCCCTGCTCCCTGCGGCGATGAGGGCGTTTATGGAGGGTGTGGAGATCCCCTGAAAGAATCCCATGGCAGCCCTGGCCGCCAGGAAGGCTGGAACGGACCCGGCCAGGAACATGGAGGCCATCATGGCCGAAGTGCCTATCTGACCGAGGATGGCAAACCTCCTTCTGGAGCCCATCCAGTCGGAGAGGAGTCCGAACGGGTACTGGACTGCGCTCATGACGGCGTTGAAGGATGCCATGATCAGGGCTACAGCCAGAAAGCCCCCGCCGAGGATCCTCATGACGATGGGGAAGTACGGCCAGGCGGCCCCGAACCCCACGTTGGCCAAGAGGATCGTGATCGAGATCGGGAGCAGGATCCCCCTCCTCAACCTGCGATAAAAGCGTCCTGGAATTTATTTACCGTGGGCTACTGGGACACCTCCAGGGATCCGAGGATCCTCATGGCCCTGGTTTCGAGCGGGGAGCTGGGGAGGTTGGTCCCCTCCGCCAGGTCCAGGGGTCCGTGGCCCAAGAGGGAGGTTTTGGGTTTCGCCAGAAAGGCGAATTCCATCATCAACAACCTGAGATTCACGTACATGGACCCGAGAGCCATGGCCGAGACGGAAGAGGTCAGGCTTCTGGCCGAGGGCGCCGATTCGCTTCTCCGGGCGCTGGAGGTCGCGCTCGAGCCAGACCTGACCGGGAAGAGGATACTTTTCCACCTGGGCATCATCGCGGGCCTCGGCAGGCGCCTCTCGCTGGGCAGGATCGACGATCCCGTCGTTGCGGTGGACCTGTATGCGGGGGAGGTGCAGGCCTCCCACGAGCACCCCGAAATCCGGGGCCTGAAGGTGTGCAGGGTCTGGGTGGGAAGGCCCATGACCGTGGTGACAAACGATCTGAGCGTGGAGGAGGGGGATAGGGTCGGTGTGGCCGTCCTCCCCCCTAGGGAGTTCGGGGGCATCATATCGGAAGGCATGTTCCTGGGACACGGGGGCGTGCGAAGGGGCGTCCGGGGCGAGCCCGGCGGGCTCCCCAGGGGCCTCAGGCCTGAGGACTTATCTGAGGCATCGAGGCTCGTGGCCTCCTTTATAAGGGAGCACCTACCTTGAGTCGAGAATTGTCCGACGTGGGTGACTGGGCCAGGAGGATACTCCTCGGTGCGGGAAGGGAAAAAGCCCTGGATGAGCTCAGTGGGAGAATCTCAGAGGACCCCATCCGCTACCTGCCCCTCGTGCACGGCATCTCCGTCCTGCTGAGGCACCCAGAGGCCGCGGTGCGGAGGAAGGCCTATGCCTGCATGAGGGCCTATCTGGAAGGCGCCTGGAAGATGGACGACGAGAACCTGAGGATTTTCGTGTCCGGGATCATCATGCACTACGTTCCCCTGTACCTGCACCTGCTCGCGGACCCGCACCTGTACAACGAGGTCCTCCACGACCTCCTCGTCAACTATGCCCTCTACGACGACCTCATGCCCTACATGGTCCAGGAGGTCAGGGAGCTCTCGAGGTCCGGCAACCCGGCAGCGAGACTCGCTGGCCGGGCCCTGCTCGGGGTCTTCAGCTGGGCGAACGTCACCACGGGTGCTCAGGTGGTGACGGCGGAGGACCTGGATGCCCTCGTCGAGGAGCTCTCCTCCGACGACCCTTACGTGCTCAACGTGCTCATACTGCCCGTGAGGGTCGTCCTTGACTCCATCCCCGGATCCCTAGAGAGGGTGAGGAAGAGGCTCATCGAGATCGTCGAGACGCAGGAGGCTCCGAACAACGCCCTCTACGCGCAGGTCCTGCTTGAAGCGGCCCTGAGGGAGGGAGACGCGGATCTGCTCAAGGAAATTTTCAGGCTCATGAACCTCATTATCCAGGACCTCAAGGCTGTGCACGAGGGTAACGAGCTCTTCTGGGCTAGCGTCCTCAGGGGCGCTGAGGCCCTGGGGGCCGGGGGAGCGAGGTTCGCCAGGCCGCTTCTCAGGGCGGCTGCGTCCCTCGGCGGTGAGATTGGAAAAAGGGCGGGGGAGATGCTCTCCCGCCATGAGGGTGGCGGTGGTAAGCGACACCCACGACAACCTGGTGAACGTCAGAAAGGTGGTAGAGGTCGTGAAGGAGAGGGACCCTGAGCTGATCGTGCATCTCGGGGACATCATTTCCCCCTTCACGCTCCAGGAGCTCATGAAGGCCGGGAAGAGGGTCATTGCCCTGTACGGCAACAACGACGGTGAGAGACTGAAGCTCAGGGAGGTCGCGGAGAAGGGGGGGTCGGAGATCCACGAACCTCCCTTGATACTGGAACTCGGGAAGAGGAGGATCCTCGCGATCCACGGCTGGGGCCCCCCAACCAGGACCCGGGCCCTGGTCAGATCCCTGGCCCTCTCCGGAGACTACGATGTGGTCCTCTACGGTCACACCCACCAGTGGCACCTGGAGAAGATCGGAAAAACCACCGTTCTGAACCCCGGCTCAGCCTACGGTCTCCTCTTCTCCGAGCCCACAATGGCCATCCTCGATCTAGACTTACTTTCTGTTGAGAAAATTAAAATTTAAATTATTTTTTTAGACTTCAGCCAGTCCAGTAGCCTGTAGTAGGCCTGGATCCTGGCGATGGCCTTGGCGTTCCCCGGACCCGGCTTCTTCATGAAGAAGGCGTTGACCTCGTAGAGGGTCCCGTAGGCCCCCGCGTCCAGGGCGATCTTGCCGAGCCTGGCCAGGTCGACGAGGAGTCCCGCGAAGGCCGGGCTGTCGTTGACCCTCATGATGACCACTATCTCGTCCACGAAGTCGTTGAAGCTCAGGTACTCCAGGTCCATGGCCACGAACTTCCTGTCCCCTATGGGCTCGAGGAATCCCGTGGGCTTGATGTAGTGGGGTGCCTCGTATCCCAGGATGTCCTTGACGATGGAGCTCTTGGTGTGCTCCTTGGCGACGTTCCTCTCCGGGATGCTGAGGGCCAGGAAGTCCGTGTTGCCCCCTATGTTGAACTGGGCGATGTACCTCACGTACCTGTTCCTCTGCTTCAGGTGCTCAAGGAGGTCCGTCGTCAGGGGTGTAGCTCCCGTTGCTCCGTCGTCGCCGAACACGACCCCCTTGGACTCGGCATAGAGGTCGACGAAGGCGGGGTCATTGGCGATGAAGACGGGGATGCCGTTCACGAAGGCTGCTCCTCCCCTGGCCTTCGAGTACTGGGAGACCGCATAGGCGTAGAATTGTGTCGCAGAGAGTCTCTGGACCCTGTTCTCCTGCACGGCCTCCAGGATCTGGGCCGAGGTGTCAAAGGGCCTGCTGGGCTCGGTGGTGATGACGTTGATGAACACGTCTACGTCGAGGGACTTCCACTGATCGGCGAGCTCGCCCGCGGCCTGCTCCAGCTCCAGATTCCTCTCGAGACCCAGCACCTCATTCCTGATGTTCTTCATGCTCCCCAGGTGAACGCCCTCCCTAACCTCTACGTCCTTGAGGCTCCTCGGAATCTCTATGGTGGGCGGCATGACCTCCCTGGCGATGTCGTACACTGTCCTGCCGACCTTGGAGGGGTCGACGTCGTAGGCCGCCGCAATCTCTATGTCCTCGAACTTTATCGGGAGATCCACGTCGGCCAGTGGAACCCCATGGGGCTCGATTTCGCCCTCTTTGAGCCTTTCTAGGCCTACGGCAAAGTGCGTGGCAACAAGACCTTGACCGAAAATCCCGACTTTCATATGATTGTATTGCTTCTTATTCAATAAAACCTTTTCGTATATTCATCCTTGATGGAGGAGCTGTTGGGGGAGGTCCTCAGGAGGAGTGGGGAGGCCGGCGTCCACGGGCTCGAGCATGCCCTTCGGGTCATGAAGTGGGCTCTGTTTTTGGGGAAGAATGTTGGGGCTGACTTGGAGGTCCTGAGCGTTGCCGCCCTCCTCCACGACATCGTTCGCGACGGCGAGGACCACGCCCTCAGGAGCGCCGAGGAGGCCAGGAGGATCCTCCTCGCCCACGGCTACGACGAGGAGTTCGCCGACAGGGTCTATTTGGCCATAAGGGATCACAGCTACAGCTCCGGCAGGGTCCCAGAGACATTGGAGGGGAAGGTGCTCAGCGATGCTGACAAGCTGGATGCTCTGGGCTTCGTGGGCATTGCCAGGGTCTTCCAGTACTCGGGCAGCCACGGAAGGACGATCGTAGAGTCTCTGGAACACATAAGGGAGAAGCTCCTCACTCTCCCACAGGAGATGTACCTGGAGACCAGCAAGGTCCTGGCGGAGTGGCTCGTGGGCAGGGTCGAGGAGTTCCTGGACGGGATCACGAAGGAGCTACAGATCCTCGATTCATTTTGATTCCTTGAGGGTCTTCAGGAGCTTCAGCCCTCCGTAGTGGGAGGCCAAGATCAGGCCCACTATTGTGGTGCTCACGTAGGTTATGGCCCTGTCCAGGATGACGATGGCCGCCGAGGTGGAGGCCGGTATGCCCATGGAAATGAAGGCGGCGACGAGGCCGCCGTCGAGGATCCCCACTCCGCCCGGGGTCACCCCTAGGGTGCCCAGGATTATGTAGATTACGGTAACGTAGGCTATGGCGGCCCAGCTGAGGTAGATGCCCAGGCTCGCCGCAATGATCGCGATCCTGAGCCCCAGGAAGATTATGGATAGGATCGTCAGGATGGCCACGACTATGTTGTAGTGCCACTTTTTCTTTATCATCAGTAGGGCCTTATCGTACTCCGCCAGCGTATCACCCGGAATCCTATGTCCCCAGGCCTTGAGGGCGTACTCCAAGAGCCTCCTTCTGAAGATTATGAAAAAGAGGGCGAGGACTATGAAAAGAAAGGAAACCGCGAGGACGTACCTAGAGAACTTGAGACCTATGACGGTCATAGCGTAGATGAGGAAGCCGAAAAAGGGAATAGCCTCCATCGCTTTCTCCGTTATCACGGCCGTCGTTGCGATGCCCAGGGGAACCCCCCCTTCCGACTTCAGGAGGGCGATCTTCGTTGGCTCACCGCCGTACCTGGCCATAGGTGTCAGGTTGTTCACGAAAACAGCTATGATTGAGAGCTTGTAGAGGAACTTAATGCTGACGTCCTGGCCCAGGCTCCAGAGGATCACCTTCAGCTTGATGGGGGATATGAGGAGGGTGAAGTAGTAGAAGAGGACCGCGATCAGGAAGAGACGCAGGTCCGACTCCCTCAACGCGGTCCAGATCTCGCTCAGGAGGGCCAGGACGTCCATCGCGGGGAAAGTGAAACGATCATCTAAAAAGGCTGTTTATAAACGGAATTCATTTTGCTCCCGCATGGGCTCATCGGGGATAGAGGCCCTCACCCGCCCCACCACCCTGGGGGGCGGGAAGGTGGAGTACGACTTGGGAATAGGTCAACCCGACTCCGACCCTCCGCCAATGGTCGTAAAGGCCCTCGCGGAGGCCGTCCCGAAGGGATATTTCCGGTACACGAGCCCCATGGGGGTGCCGGAGCTCAGGGAGGCCCTCGCCCGCTTCCTCAACGACCTCTACGGATCGGACGTGAGGCCCGAAGAGGTCTTCGTCGCCCCCGGGGCCAAGGGCGCCCTCTTCGCTGCCCAGGCGGTCCTCTCAGAGAGTAAGAGGAAGCTTGTCCTCATGGACCCCTCCTACTACTCCTACTCCAGGGTCGGGGAGTTCCTGGGTATGGAAGTTATCTGGGTTCCCATGCGCCTCGAGGACGACAGGTACCGCCCCGACCTCGAGGTCCTGGAGAAGGCCCTGGACGCGGAATCCCTGTTAATCATAAATTTCCCCCATAACCCCACCGGGTCGGTACCGGGCAGGCGGATTATGGACGAGATCTTCGACCTGGTGCTCGACGCCGGCGCAAAGGTCCTGAGCGACGAGGCCTATGAGATGTTCGTCTACGAAGGGGAGCACAGGGGCATCCTGTCCAGGGACGACTGGAGGAGGCTGGGAGGCTACGTAGGGACGCTGAGCAAGACCCTCTCAGTCACGGGCCTGAGGCTCGGGTACGCCGTCCTGCCCGAGGACCTGGTCAGGAAGATGGGGGGGATAGGGGCCTCGATTTGGGGCTGCCCAAGCGCCCCTTCCCAGTTCGCCGCGCTCGTCTCCTTGGGGATAGCAGTGGAATACGGAAAAGCGCTCGCGAGAAAGTACGATAAGAGGAGACGCCTCGCCCTCTCCATCCTGAGGAAATCCGACCACCTCAGGGTTCCGGTGCCCGAAGGGGCCCTCTTCCTGTACCCGAGGCTCGACGTAGACTCTTCCAGGCTCTCCGAGACCCTGAGGGAGAGGGGCCTGAAGGTGATTCCCTCCGAGATCTTCTCCCCTGCGGACAGGCGGAGCCTGAGAATAAGCTTCTGCGTGCGCGAGAAAGTCCTTCACGACGGCCTTTTCCTGCTACTCGATACCCTTGATCATCTGTAATTCATACGCTTCCCTCGGTCATCGAATAAACTGCAATTTAGCGGGAAATCAAAGTTTAACCTCGTATCTCGCTTCTTCGCCCTTTATGATAGCTACAGCGTTCTCCGCCGCCCTCCTCTTAAGCTCCCTGATGGACTCCTCGGAGTAATATGCAATATGCGGCGTAACGAAGACGTTTTTGGTGTGGAGGATCCTCCTCGAGGGGTCCGGTGGTTCGTCGGAGACCACGTCAAGGTATGCGTGAATTTCTCCCTTTTCCGCCCTCTCTATGAGGGCCCCTTCGTCCAGCACCTCCCCTCTGGAGGTGTTTACGATGGTCGCCCCTTCCTTGAGCATGTAGATTCTCTCCCTGTTGAGCAGACCCCGAGTTTCCTCGGTCAGCGGTACGTGTATGGAGATGAAATCCGCCGTTTTCAGGCCCTCGTCGAGGTCAACCCTTTGGACGCCCAAAGAAGTCATGACCTCTTCAGGCACGTACGGGTCGAAGCCCAGCACCCTGAGCCCCAATGCCTTCGCCTTTCTCGCGAGTGCCCTGCCCATCCTCCCCAGGCCTACAACGAGCAATGTGCTCCCCCTGAGCCTCCTGGGCACCTCGGTCACGGCGGGCGCCCCCCAGAGCCCCCGTTCCAGGGCCCTTGGCCAGGACAGCATCCTCCTCGCGTGCATGAGGATGAAGGCTAGTGCATGGTCCGAGACCTCCTCGACGCAGTAGTCGGGGACATAGGTGACCCTGATACCCCTTTCCCTGGCGGCCCTGACGTCCACGCGGTCGTATCCACCGCCGTAGACTGAGATCACCTTAGCTTTCTCCAGGCGTTCTATGAAGGACCTGGGAATCCTCACATAGATCTGGGCCAGGATGGCCACGGCGTTTTTTCCCCAGGTCTCCAGGTCCTCGAGATACCTGTCCATGGGGGAGTGCCTAATCTCCGCCTCTGGAAAGTTCTCCTTGATCACCTCCTTCTCCTCCTCGTACCCCAGGTGGGTGAACTCGTCGTCAATGATCCAGAACAGCATTTCGCTCACCGAGGATGATATCGTCACCCTTGATGATTACCCAATCCCCGTCCCTGAGGATCCTCGTTAAGTCCTTCTCGGGCTTGTGGATCAGCGTCACGCCCACTACGACGCAGGCGGAGACGAGTACGGCATCCGCGACGTTTGCTATCACCGCCCTAGGCGCATTGTTGTGCCTTGCGAGTTGGTACAGGCCGTCCAGCTGGACCACGGAGCTTCCCTTCCCCGACGGTATGATGAGCACCTTCCCCGACAGGCTCTTCCCCCCCAGGCTGTGGTTTTTCTCCAGGTAGACCCCCGTTTCCGGGTCGGCGAGGTAGAAGTTTATGGGATCTCTGGAGACCAGGGCTTCTCCCTCGACGTCCCCACCGAAGAGCTTCTTGGCCCTAACCCTCATCGGACCTCACCCCTGATGGCGGCCTCGATGCACGACTTCATGTCCATTATCACGAACTTCTGGCCCCTCCTGGTCCTGTAGTAGGCGTTCTTGAAGGAATCCGTGCAGCCCAGCGTCCCTTCGTATTTTCTGAATACGGGTTGATCTATGCAGGTGTCTGCGACCACCCTGCCGCCCGCCCTTTCTATCACGTCGAGGACTCCGCTCCTCCTGGCCATCTCGAGGGCGTGCCTAGAGGTCAGGATGTAGAGGTCGACATCGGGGTGTATGCGCCTGCCTCCGAGGATCCTCGCCACCTCCACCAGCTGTTCGTAGGTGTAGTGGGGGCAACCGAGGATCACGCTGCTGATCCTTCCCCCAGACTCTGACCACCTCTCCAGGGTGTCCCTCAGGTCCTCCTCCCCCACCTCGATCACCTCGGCACCGCTTTCCACGGGCTCTTCCATGAGCGCTGCCTCCGGCGTCACGCCCTCGATGTGGTACATAGCCACGGATCCGGATGTAGCGAGCTCCGCGCCCAGGTAGACGAGCTCCTCCTTGCTCGGATTCCTTGGGAGACCCCTGAAGTAGGGGATGCCGGAGCCGACGATCTCCCCCACGTGTATGCCCAGGAGCCCGTAGCTAAAGGGACCCTCCATGGACGCCTCGACCTTCACCACAACGTTTGCCCTCCTGTTCTCGTCGATGTGGAGGCCGTAATAGGGCGTCTTCCCGATGACGGCGGAGGCCAGGGCCGAGGGAGAACCCTCCCTGTTGGTTCTTGCGCCCAGGACGGAGTTGACGTAGGGGGGTGCGCTGGACTCCGAGAAGGCCACGTGTTCCCCGAACGAGGGGACGTTGTCCAGGACGTAGGGGGTGCAGCTGAAGCTCAGGACCGCGCCCAGCCTCCTGTATGCGTCCACAGTCCTGTGGAGGAGGGAGATCTCGTACTCCGTGAGCTCTGCTATCCTGGAGAAGAAATCGTAGTCCCAAGGGGGATTGGTGGTCGTCCTCACGGCGCACCTGGCACCCCCCTTGGCCAGCCTCTCTGCCCAGTACGTGTCCCCCTCCTGGGCGCTGGTTGCCACGTGCGCCCTCGTGATGGGAATGAGGCGCTCGGCCTCGAAGGCCTCGCCAATGGCCACCAGGAGCTCCATGGCCAGCCTCTTCCCCTCGCCCTCCTCACCCTCCAAGATCCTTTCCTCGCGCTTCGTCAGGTACACGATCTAAATCTGCGTGGACATAGGTAAGCGTGATCGTCCTCTGCGGTCCCCCGGCCTGCGGGAAGAGCGCCCTCGGGAGGAGGCTGATCTCCGCGGTGGGGGGCAAATTCGTGAGAACGGACGACCTCGGCAGGAGGAGGTACGAGAGGCTCCCGGAGCTTGTGGAGGGAGCCACCGTGGTTGAGGGAACCTTCTACCTCCCCTCCCACTGGGCCAGGTTCCTGAGGATCGGGGAAGACCTGTTCGTGGTCCTGGTCACCTGCAACGTGGAGACCGCGCTGAGGAGGAACAAGGAGAGGGGGGAGAGCATACCGCCTAGGGCGATAATCGGGATCCATAGGCAATTCCGCGTCCCGCCTGCGGTGGATCTGGTCCTGAACACGGACCTCCTGGACCTAGAGGGGGCCCTTAAGGTGCTCCTGACCTCGCTTTCTCGAAGGAATTATAAATATAAAGTGAATGAAAATGCATGAGCGTCGAGCACGTCTACGAGCTCGGGGAACTCAAGGCAAGGGCACCCAAGCTCTTCGGGGTCAGGACTGGAACTAGACTGGACGAGATGTTCTTCAAGGTGGAGATCGAGGACGGGAGGCCGGTGAAGAGGCCGTTGGGGGGAGTACCCTACCTTTCGGTCATCAACGTCACGGGCATCCCGGACACGGGAAAGAGCCTCCTGGCCGAGCAGTTCGCGGTTACGCAGGCCTCCATGGGCTACCCGGTCCTGTTCGTCACCGTGGAGAGCCCCGCGAATTTCCTGTACACGGCTATTAAGCAGCGCTGCGAGGCCCTGGGCCTGGACTTCGGGGAGGTGGAGAAGAACATGATCGTTGTGGACGCGTCCGAGGATCCCTCGATGAGGGAGGACCTGACGGCCCTCTTCGGGGCCCTCGAGTATGCGATCAGGAAGAAGAACACGAAGAACATGGTCATAGACTCTGTGACGGGCCTCTACGAGCACGCGGAGGTCAAGGCGAGGATGATCGTGCGGAGGATCTACAACTTCGCCAAAAAGTTCAGGCAGACAACCCTCCTGGTCTCCCAGAAGAGGAGCAGCCAGGCCTCGGAGACCGCGGAGGCCGCCGGCGGCCTCGCGGTCGCACACATCGTGGACGGGACCATCGTGCTGGACAAGCAGCTCATCGCGACTAGGTGGGACGAGAACACCTACGGACTGCCCATCGGATCCGTTCTCAGGACCATCAGGATAGACGGCTGCAGGCTCTCCCCCCACGACACCAGGACCTGGGTCTTCGAGATCTCCGACCTGGGAACCATTGAGATCAAGGAGCCCCTGTCGGAATTCATTGCGAAAAGGAGGAAAAGTTAAAATATATTTTAATTTTGATATTAAGGGGGTGATTCGATGGAGGTGATCAAGCCTAGTAGGGACTTCAGCAGGATTGACGAGCTTGCCGAGAGGGTTTTCCTGGAGGCGGTGAGGAGCATTGGAGGCCTGAGGAAGCTCACAGAGTACAGGAACCTCACCTGGCTCCCCTCCCTGGCGGAGGCGGCCCTCGTCGTGGTCATGAGGGAGGAGGCGGGCAAGTCTGCGAGGGAGATCGCGAGGGAGTTGGGAATAACGGAGATGACCGTCAGGAACATTTTGGAGGCTAAGCCGGAGAGGCTCATCAAGGCCCTTGCCGGGGAGGTCGAGAAGGCCGACACCCACAAGGCTGGCGCCCTCGCCAAGATGGCCTACGAGAGGGTTAAGCAGGGCAAGGAGCTCCCGCCGACGCCGCCGATCGAGAGGATGGGACCCGAGTGGCCCATCCGCATCGCAATGGAGCTTAGGGGAGTGGACTTCCCCGTCGAAGCCTCGTACATCATCGAGAGGCTGGGCGACCCTGAGATCATGGGCAAGAGGCTCTCCCAGCTCCTTGAGGGCGTTGGGGAGGTCAGGAGCCCCTCGGAGCTCGTGAAGATCATCAGCGAGAGGCTCGGACACTGATCACCGAGAGGATGAAGTGCCTTTCCGCGATGTTCCTCCTTAGCTCGTCCAGGAGCTGGGTGAAGTCCCTGTAGGCGTCGGGAATCCCCGTCCTGTGCCCGAGCCAGTAGTTGATCTGCCACTGCGGAACGCCCATCCGGCTGAGTTCCGTTTCGACGGTCTTCCTCGCCGTCTTGGCCGTTATCCTTATGCCAAGCTCCGCCGAGTATTTTTTCATCTTCTTGGTGAACCACTCGTTCTCCCTGCCCCCGCCGTAGCCCATTATTTCCTCGGCTATCTCATTCCAGGCGAGGAAGAAGGGCTCCATCTCCCTGGGGTAAGGGATGATGCGCAGGTCCCCGGTTTTCGCGGTCACGATGGTCACGAGCCTGTTTTCCAGGTCGATGAAGTTGCCGTAGTCCTGCCTACCCGGGACGATCCTCCTCACGACGAAGGGCGTTGCGATCTCAATTGGTCTTGCGCCTAGGTAGAAGTGGACCGCAGCGGCGTCGTAGAGGGTCTCATTGTCTTCGAGCAGGGAAAAGAGCCTGCGTAGTTCCTCCACCGTCAGAGCCTCCTTCTTGGGCATCCTCGGGGTCTTCACCCTCTTGAACCTCCTGACCCTCTGGATGGCCTCCCTGTACATGAGATACTTTTCCACGGACCCTATTGGGACGTTGTCCTCCACGAAGTTCGCGTAGCTCCGCAGGGCCGCTATGAGGGTGTTCTGCGTGTTGGGGGGTCTCCTCCTTAAGTACTTCTCCACGCTCCGCCTGTCGATGTCGAAGATCGTTGTCTCCTCCGGCGTCTTCCCTATGAACTCCAGGTACCCCTTAAGCAGCTTCCTGTAGGTCTCGCTGGTGGCCTTCTTCTTGGTCTTGCTGATGTACTCGAGGAACTCCGCGATTGAAAGCTCAGCCACGGGAAGATAGAAGTCTCGGGAATAAATTAGGTTGTGTGCTTGCGGGGCCTGCCCTCTTCCTCCTGCTCGTCGCCGTCCATTCTGAATGTATCTTCAGGGGCTTCATCACGCTCCTCCTCGTAATCCTCCTCAGGAGGCTAGTTGAGCTCGCTTGGGAGGCGAGAGGGCTCAAGGCGTGGAGGAGGGTGGTCCCGATTTGGATCCCCATTTTGTTGCCTATGTACTTCTTAGCAGGTCCCGTGGTTCCCCTCCTATGGGAGGAGTACCTGGTCGGCTCCTGGCCCCCCTCGAGGGCGAGGGCCGGGATGCTCTGTGCCTCCCTGCAGGCCCTGTACCTCGCACTGTCGATCCTACCTTGGACGTGCCCCAAACTCACGATCCTCGTGGGCCTGGGAAACTTTGTCCCCCTTAGCTACAGGGAGGGCAGGTACATTGTGAAGTTTTCGAAACCCCTTTATCTGACTTTTTCCCTTGCTTGGTTCGTCCTTATTTGGAGATCGCTTTACGGATGGCCTCCATGAGCGGAGTCCCCGGGGAGACGATGATCCTCTTTAACCCCAGTTCCTCGGCCATAGCAACAGCGTTGGGGCCGAAGCCGGGGCCGATTACGACATCTACCCCCATTTCCGTCAGCGCTTGGAGCGTTTTGACCGCCGCCCCTCCGAAAGCCTCCTTCCCTGGGTTGTCTACGAACCGGATTTCCCTCACCTCGCCTCCCTCGACGCTTGCGATGGCCAGGTAGGGTGATCTCGCGAATCTGTCGGCCACCCTGGCGTCCTCCCCTTTCTTGTCCACGGCCACTGCGATCCTCATCTCAGGGACCCCCAAGTCCTTCGGGCTTTATTATTATCGGTCGGTATTGCGGTATTCTCCTAGGGGCATGCTTGAACCTCCACTCGTCCCAGTTCCCCATGATCTCCTCGAGAAACTCCTCCGAGATTTCCTTCAGGGCCTTGCTTGCCGGGCTGTCGGGGAAGGCCTCGATCAGGGGCACCATCATGGACATGGATTTGGGGACTGCCGGGTCGTAGGGTATCCTGCCCAAGATGTGCATGTTCTCCCTCTTCCCGTACTCCTCGATCTCCTCCGCCATGGCGGGGTTCAGGTCCCACTTATTCACAATG
>Ga0256842_1001125_pt1 | contig 22142 bp, 16 predicted proteins | sample 4559240metaG_FD_185973 | JGI IMG/M metagenome (GOLD analysis project Ga0256842, IMG submission 185973) | Hydrothermal vent microbial communities from Guaymas Basin, Mexico - 4559-240 | ecosystem: Environmental > Aquatic > Marine > Hydrothermal vents | place: Mexico: Guaymas Basin | collected... | reverse complement strand
CGGGAAACTAATTTCCGGTTCTGACGATTTTGTGGTTGAAGATTCAGTTGCGTATTTTGGTGATATTGCTCCGGGAGATAGTGCTAATTGTTCTTTAAATGAATTTTCTTACAAGACTTCAATTCAACTTGTTGCAGGTCAAAAAATACCGATTGAATTGCTCATATTTAATGATTCAGGTTATCAAGAAGTTGAGGATTATTCATTGCCTGTTGGTGTTAAAACGGTTGAAGACCCATTAGGTCCGGATGATTACGGTTATGTTTGTTATGATGAAGGAGATATAAATTATGCTGAGGTTCCTGAATATGATTGGATAGAAATTGATCCTAATCAATCTGATTATGAAGGAGAACCGGTTAACTTAACGGATCATGGAGAAAATGAAGACGATGTTGAACAGGTAGCTTTACCATTTACATTTCGCTTTTATGGAAAAGAATATAATTCAATTAGTATTTGCTCAAACGGTTGGATATCTTTTTTACCAACCGAACAAGCCCAATTTAGGAATTGGAGAATTCCCGGACCTCTGGGACCAGGTGCAATGGTAGCTGCTTTTTGGGATGATTTGTTAAATGGAGAGGTTTATACTTATTATCTTAAATCTCAAAATAAATTTATTATTGAATGGTCAAATGTACAAAATTACGCCGGCGGAACAGAAACTTTTGAAATAATTTTAAACGATCCGAACTATTATCCCACTTCAACTTTAGACGGTAAAATAAAAATTCAATATAAACATTTTGAAAATATTGATTCCGGTTCCGTATTTACGCATGGGAATTATTGCACGGTTGGGATAGAAGATGAAACTCAAACAAGAGGTTTGGAATATACTTTTAATAATGAATATCCAACAGCAGCCAAACAACTTGGGGATGAAACCGCAATTTTATTTTCCGGAATTCCAAAAGCATTTGATGATGTTTTTCTCACTTTGGGAGATTTATGCATTTATGATGAAAATGGTTCTGAATTTGTAGAAGCAGGAGAAAACATAAATCTCGGAATCATGATAAGAAATTTAGGATTGCAGGGAATTTCTGATATTAACGCTTCATTACAAACTGATGATCCATATATAACTTTTAAAAATCAGAACTCAAACTATTCTAAAATATTACCTGAATCTTCTGTGGCAAACGACACATATTTTAATTTTACAGTTTCAAAAGATTGTCCTGATTTGCACGAAATTTACTTTAATCTTAACCTTACGTCCGAAGTTTATTCAAAAGATTTGGTATTTCGAATAATTGCTCACAAACCAGCAATTAAATTTGATAAAATTCAAGTTTGGGATGGAAAAGGAAATGGTGATGGAGTTGCAGATCCCGGCGAAACCATTAATCTTACGATTCCCCTTAAAAATACTACTTTAGGAGATACCGGAGAAATTAATCTTGATATTAGCTCTTCAAATCCAAATGTAGAAATTCAAAAGACTCAATTTGAAATAAACAACATTTTGCATCAATCCTCAGTTCAAAAAAATGTCGAAATAAAAATTAAATCAGCTTGTCCAACATATCAAAGTGTTATAATCCATATTTTAGCTTCAGGAGAAAATATTGAACCGGTAGAAATGGATTATTATTTGGGTGTAAAATATTCAAATTATTCAAATCACTTTGACGAAGATGACGGAAATTTGATTTCTAATAGTGGCTGGGAATGGGGGAGTTCCTCATTAGTAGAAGCACATTCCGGAGATAAATTATGGGGTACTGTTTTGAATGGAAATTATAACATAAATTCCGATTATTATTTAGAAACTTATCCAATCTTTATTTCTTCAGATTTTAAACTGCAATTTTATCAAAACTATTTTTTTGGATGGGGTGACGGGGGAAATGTTCAGATTTCTATTGATGGAGGTGAAACATTTAAGACAATTTTTCCGGAAGACGGATATTCTGCTGAAGAAACTTCTGCCATGAATGAACCCTGTTATATAAATAATTCTTTTGGCTGGAAATTAGCAACTTTTAATGTTCATGAAGATAATATGGATAGCGTTATAATTAGATGGCATTTGGCATCAAATTCGGTTTTTGTGAAAAGAGGCTGGTATATTGACGACCTTACTTTGGATAATATTCATATCCCTTTGTCTTATATTTCCGGTAAAGTTAATATTCAAAATCGGAATAATGATCATAAAAAAATATTGATTAGTGCCGGAGAAAATCAAACATTTCCTGATGAAAATGGAATTTACAAATTGATTGTAGAACCAAAAACCTATAATCTTTCCGCTTCTTGTATGGGGTATGAAACTAAAAAAGAGAATAATGTCCTTTGTGAAGACGGTATTGAAAATAATAATATTAATTTTACTTTGAAATATTTACCTCCGGCAACAGAGTTAAATTATTCTATGAATCCCGATGAAAAAGATTTGGGGATTTTACTTAGTTGGAATAACGATAATGCTCAATTTGATGATTTTCAATATTATAATATTTTTAAGCAAATTAATTCCGGAATTTACAAACTTCTTAAATCACAAAAAGAAAATTCATATTTTGATGAAGATGTTGAAGAAATGAATTATCGATATTATGTTGAAAGTATTTATTCGGAAGGAAAAAGTGATAGTTCAAATGTAATTAGTTTGCATTATGATAAAGATTACCAGCCACCGGTTTTCTTTGATAAATTAAATCAAAATTTTCCTAACCCGTTTTATTTTACCGGGAAAGGTCAGAAGAATTTTGGTACAACGATTAGTTTTACACTGCAAAAAGATTCTTCAGTAAATCTTGATGTCTATAATATTAGAGGACAACGAGTTAAATCTTTGATAAATACAGAAATGAAAAAAGGGAAACATAGTATTATTTGGAACGGTGAAAATGACCATAATAAAATTGTTTCATCCGGAGTCTATTTGTATCGCTTAAAAACTAAAAACTATTCATTTGTGAGAAAAGCACTTTTTATTAAATAATCTGTAACATCAATATAAATTACAGCCCGTTATTTATTTGACGGGCTTTTTTAGTTTGACAAATAAATCAACTTAAATTTCTGTGATAAAAGGTCATTTAAAAGTTATGGGGGTGAACGGTTTCGACAGGTTTGTAGCAGGATATCATTGCATGTCGTTGAGGTTACATTATACGTAAATTATTGTAACAAATTAAATTTAACTGCTGAAGATAACTTCGCATTAGCTGCCTAATTTAGGCAACTACGCTCTTATTCGGTGTTCTATCCATACGAATAAAAGAGTGTCATAAAAAAGATAGATAGGTTAGCACGATGTTTGTAGTGCTTTTCCGAAACTCGCAAACTGGTTTATTGGCTGGTCTGAACATCTTCTGTCCAATAAATAAGATTAAAAGATGTCTAAGCATGTAGATATGGTATTGGGCTTTTACTTGGACGCGGGTTCGAATCCCGCCACCTCCACCATTTTACAATTTCTGTTTTCCTTCTCATCAATATAAATTAGCAAAACAGTTTTTAACACGATTTCTCTAAAATTATCATAATAATGATCAGATAATTCCCTTCAAAATTTAAAAGGTTTTCCTCTTAATTTAACTTATTTTTCTTTGTGTCAATGAATGATTTTTTCAAAAAAATGAATACCTCCCGGAAATAAAATCGGGGACTCATCTGATTGTGTAAGAAAAAATAGTTGATTTTTTAAGCAGGATATTTTTTGCTGAAAACAAAGGAGAATATATGAAACGACCAACAAAAATTACCAGAAATTATTTGGAAAATGCCGAAGGTTCCGTATTAATTGAAACAGGAAAAACAAAGGTTATTTGCACTGCTTCCGTTGAAAAAAACATTCCACCGTTTTTAAAAAAAGCTGAACCGGCTCAGGGCTGGTTAACCGCCGAATATTCGATGTTACCAAGAAGCACGGAAACTAGAATGAGACGCGAAGTTACAAAAGGAAAAGTTGGCGGACGAACTGCCGAAATACAAAGATTGATTGGAAGGTCTTTGAGAACTGCCGTAGATTTAACAAAAATCCCCGGCTATTCAATTTTGATTGATTGTGATGTTATTCAAGCTGACGGTGGAACGAGAACTGCGTCAATCACCGGTGCGTGGGTGGCTCTATATGATGCGGTACAATATATGCTGGAAAAAGAAATGATTAAAGAGAGTCCTATCAAGACTTCTGTTGCTGCCATTTCCGTGGGTATTGTTGAAGGGAAACCGGTACTTGATTTGTGTTATGAAGAAGATTCTAATGCTGATACAGATATGAATATTGTGATGAATGATAAATATCAATTTATAGAAATTCAAGGAACTGCCGAAAAAAATCCTTTCGATTTTGACGAATTAAGTGAGCTTATTCGTTTAGCCAAAGAAGGTATTTCAGAACTATTTCAAGCTCAAAAGAAAGCAATTTCCGAATAATAATTTTTTAATTTTAAAAGGGCTTTTGAGCCCTTTTTTATTAACAATAAGTTTATTTTTTTAAGATATCCATCTTTTTTAATTTTGTTTTATTTTCCATCCAATTCAATGCCAAACCGTGCCTTAAACCCAAATAATTAATTTCTAAATTTTGATGAAATTTTTGCAATAGTGTTTTCAAAATAAATAATCCTGCCGGTAAAATATCGGCTCGACCTTTTTCAATTTTCAGTTCCTTTATTCTGAAGTCAATTGTAGAATTTACCAAGATATTTTTCAGATATTCCATATTGTTTCTATTCAAAAAATTAGTTTTTTTGTTCAATAATCTGTTTTCCAAATTATTAAGAGATGTAGCTGTTCCGCCAATTGCAATTAAAGAATTAATTTTGGTTGTAAAAATCTGTTTTTCTAATTCTTTATTAATAACTTTTTGTGCAAATTCTATCTCATTTTTGGGAATTGGATTGTGTAAAATTGCTTGCTCGGTTAGCGATGCAGCACCGATTTGGTAACTATGTTTTTGAAGAATTTTGTTATTTTGAAAAAGTATAAGCTCGGTGCTGGCTCCTCCGCTATCTATTAACAAATTTGGTAAATTTGAAAAATTATAGCTGTTAGATATGGCTTTGAACGATAATTCAGCTTCTTTGTTTCCGGAAATAATTTCTAAATTTATATTGAATTTTTGTTTTAAATCTTTCGCAAAGATATTGGCATTTTTTGCCATCCGAAAAGCCATAGTTCCAACTGCTTTTACTTCATCAACGTTTTCAAAAAGCGGTTTCCATTCTTCAAAAACTTTTATTGTTCTTTCCATTCCTAATTTACTGAGAAGGTTTGTTTTAGAAACATTTTCACCAATTCTTGAAATTTTTATTTTATCACATTCCCACAGCAAGTTTTTACCTGAAACTGTAAAAATACTAAGTTTAACTGAGTTTGTTCCTATGTCGATAACTGCGTATTTTGCCATTTTTTTTTCTCCAATGAATTTTAAAATAAATAATACTGGACAAAAGGCAAGCTTTTTTTATTTAAACACTAGATAAAAAATTAGGAGTTACCTATGGTTGAAGAGATTAAAGAGACTAAAGAAAAAAACAATGAGAATTTTGCAGAAATGCTTGATGCTTCATTGAAAAAAAGCGAAAAATTTAATAAAGGTGATGTTGTCGAAGGCGAGATCGTTTCAATTTCACCATCAAATATTTTTATAACTTTGGGTGGTAAAAATGACGCTGTTGCTGATATTTATGAATATCAAGACAAAGAAGGGAATTTACCCTATAAAGTAGGTGATACTTTAAAGGGCTTTATCATTAATATCAGTGATTCTGAAATAAGAATTTGCAAAAGTTTGACTAGAAAACATGCTGATACAAGTGCAGTTAGAGATGCTTTTAATCAAAAAATTCCCGTGCAAGGAAAGGTTACCGGAGAAGTTAAAGGTGGTTTCTCGGTAAATGTTCTCGGTGCAAGAGCTTTTTGTCCATTTTCACAAATGGATTTATGGATTAGCAACGACAAAAGTACTTATATCGGGAATAGTTTTGATTTTGAAATTTCAGAATATTCTAACAATGGCAGAAATATTATCGTTACAAGACGCGGTCTTCTTCAAAAAGAAAGAGATGAAAAACAAAAAGCTGCTTTGGAAACTTTGGAAGCCGGGACAATTGTTAAAGGTAAAATTTCACGATTAGCTGATTTTGGTGCATTTGTTGATTTAGGCGGAATTGATGGACTTGTTCACGTTTCAGAAATTTCTTGGTCAAGAATCAAAAAACCTTCTGATGTTTTGGAAGTCGGTCAAGAAGTAAATGTTAAAATCCTTAAAATTGACGGAAACAAAATTTCTTTAAGTTTAAGAGAAACAGAAGAAAATCCTTTTGACGTTGCTATTAAAGAAATTAATGAAGGCGATGTTGTAAAAGCGAGAGTAATCAAATTAATGAAATTTGGAGCTTTTGTAGAAATTGCTACAGGTGTTGAAGGTTTGATTCCAATTTCAGAATTAGCAAGAGGAAGATTTGTATCAAGAGCTTCTGAAGTTATTAATGTTAATGATATGGTTGAAGCACAAATTATTAAAATCGATCCTGAAAAGAGAAAGATTTCCTTATCTTTAAAATCATTACAACCTGATCCTTGGGATGAAATTAATGAATATATTAACGAAAATGATACTAAAAAAGGTGTTATTGAAAACGTAGAAGAATTCGGTGCTTTCATCAAAATTATGGATGGTATAACCGGTTTAATTCCCGCTTCAAAATTAAGAAGAGCTCATCTTGAATTTAGTAACGAAAATGTTGGTCAAGAAATTGATGTTAAAATCATGACTATCGATCCTTCTAAAAAAAGAATATCTCTTGAACCTGCCGGCGTAAAATTGGATGCTGAAGAAGAACGCCCGAGAACTTTCCGTAGAGGTGGAAGAAAAGAAGATACCAGCTGGAAAAAGTATGCTAAACAAAAAGCCACTTTCGGTGATGAGGACAATCCTTTTTCTAAATTATAGAAATGATTTCTAAAGAAAATATTTTTTCCGTTTCAGAAATAAACAGACATATTAAAAATGTTGTGGAATCTAACATTCCACAACTTTTTATTGAAGGACAAATATCCAATTTTAAACGCCATTCATCCGGGCATATTTACTTTTCCTTAAAAGATAATTATAGCTCAATCAGATGTGTTTTTTTCTCAAGCTATAATAAATATTTGAAAGTAAAACCTAAAGACGGAGATAAGGTTATTTGTGGTGGGAAAATTACTGTTTATGAGGTTGGTGGCAGTTATCAATTAAATGTAACTAAGTTGATTCCTTCCGGAATTGGTGAACTGCAACTGAAGTTTGAAGAACTAAAAGAAAAATTAAATTCAGAAGGTTTATTTGATTCTTTTCATAAGAAAAAAATACCAAGATTTCCTGAAGAAATTGGAATTATAACTTCAGAAACGGGAGCAGCTCTTCAAGATATAAAAAATGTTTTAAGTCGAAGGTTTCCCTGCAAGATTAAAGTTTATCCTTCAATTGTTCAAGGTAAAACAGCAGCGAAATCAATAATCAAAGGATTGGAATTTTTTAAAGAAAATCCGGTGGATTTGATTATTATCGCTCGAGGTGGTGGTTCTCAAGAAGATTTATTCTGTTTTAATGATGAACAACTTGCCCGTAAAATATTTAGTTCCGATATCCCTATAATTTCAGGGATAGGACACGAAATTGATTTTACAATTTCAGATTTTGTTTCCGATTTAAGAGCTCCAACTCCATCTGCTGCAGCTGAATTAGCAGCTCCAAATAAAACCGATATTATTCAATATATTGATGAATTAAAAAACAGGCTTGATTCAATTTTATTAAATAGGTTACAATCTGAAAAAATGTATGTTCAAAAACTTGAGAAGAAATTAAATCTTTTTCATCCGGAAGTTAAATTTTATGAATTAAAAAATTTATTAAATCTTTATACGGAAAAACTGGTTAATTTTCCTATTAAACTTCATAAAAAAAAGGAATATGTTGGAGAATTGACGAATGGAATTATCATAAATTTGTCTGAAAAAGTAAAAAAAAGAACTAATGCTGAAAAGGATAATATTATTCAACTTTTTGGAAAAATACAAGAATTGTGCCAAAACAAATTAGATGATAAAAATAATAATCTTAGAAATATTGAAGGAAAATTATTGGAATTTTCTCCCGAAAATGCTTTGAAAAGAGGTTATGGAATTGTGAGGAAAGACTTAAAATTAGTAAATTCAATTGGACAAGTTAATGTTTCTGATAAGATTAATATTATTCTCAAAGATGGGAATTTTGATTGTTTGGTAACAAAAAAAAATAAGTCAACGATACTATGAAAAAATATATTCTAGTTCTAATATTAGTAATTTTTAGCTTATTGAAAGCTGAAGAATTTAGAGCAGTTTGGTGTCCGGTTTGGGATATTGATTCCAGAGAAAAAATTGATGAATTGATTGATGATGTTTATAATTCAAATATGAATACGATTATTGCCGAGGTGCGTTATCGTTCCGATGCAATGTATGTTCCCAATCGCATAAGTTATGAATTTAAAAATAATGAACCGCGTTGTTATGTTTTAAACAACCAAAATTTTGATCCTTTGGAATATATTATCGAAAAATCTAATCCAAAGGGAATCAAGGTTATTGCGTGGGTTACAACTTTTGTCGCAACTCCTAAAAAATTAGATTCAGTTGATAAAAAACATCTCTATTATGAACATCCTGATTGGATTACTTATGATAATAATTTTCATAAAATGCCGATAAATGTTTTAGAAGGTGCTTTTGTTGATCCGGGAATCCCCGAAGTTCAAGATTATATTGCATCTGTAATTTTGGATATTGTTCAGAATTATAATATCGATGGAATCCAGCTTGATTATATTAGATATCCGGACAGAAAATATGGTTATAATCCAATTGCCAGAAATTTGTATAAATCTCAAGTTGAATTTGAAACAAGTAATTCTTGGTCAAAATGGAAACAAGATCAAGTTAGTCGTTTTATGAAAAGAATTTATATGGAAATAAAATCTTTTCGACCAAAACTTTTAGTTACGGCTGCAGTAATGGCAAATCCTGAAGATGCAAAAAATTCTTACTCTCAAGATTGGATTTCTTGGTTAAAAAACGGTTATTTGGATTACGCATTCTCAATGAGTTATAATTTTTCTAACAAAGAATTTAAAAGAACAATTAACAATTTGAACGATTATGCTCTGAATAAGAAAATCGTTTTAGGAATACGAGCTTGGAAAGATAATGGAGTTTATCCAACTTCAAAAATAATTAGGAAAATTCAGATTGCGGAGAATTATGATTTTTCAGGAGAATCTCTTTTCTTTCACGGATCTCTATCAAAGTATGAAAAATATAATGATTTAAGAAATATTGTATTTTACGATCCTGTGGATGTGCCTTCTCCAACTTTGACTCTTAAAGGAAATTTATACGGGCGAGTTAAAAATTTTCACAATAAATTGATGCAAAATGTTGAAGTTACTTTGCTTGATGTGATGAAAACTACAACAACTGATGCTAACGGATTTTATTTTTTCCCCAATATTGATTACGGAATATATTCGGTAAAAGCTTCATATTTGAATAAAACGATTTTTAGTGAAAATATAAATCTTAAACCATTAACTACGTCCTTGAAATATGATTTCAGGATGGATTCAAAAGCCAAATCGTCAGTAAAACTTTCAGCTGATGTTAATGATGGGAAAGTTAAGTTGTCATGGAAAGTTGATAGTTGGTCTCCAATTTCAATTTACAAGCGGGGTCTTAATTCATCAAAAGAAGGAAAACTCTTTGAATTAACCGATATTATTGCGGATTCAACTTCGATGTGGATTGATAAAGTAGCTAATTTAAAAAAGGAATATCAATATAAATTAATACTGTCAAATGGAGCTTCGAGTAATGTAATAACTGTAAGGCCAAATTGATTTTGTCTTCGACAAGTGTGTTTGAAAGATAAAAAAGATTTGAGTGAAATTTATAATTTGTGCTTGACACATATTCGGTAATAAATAATTTTAAAAAAACATTTTAGTCGCAAAGAAAATAAAAACTAATTAAATGAAGGAAATTTATGCTTAAATCAATGGGAATTTTAGAACGTGAAGATTTGAAAGAATTAAAAGAAATTGCAAATAGTGTGATGGAAAAAATTGAAAATGGGGACAAAGAAGCTGGTGAAAAGCAATTAATAAAAATAGCAAAAACACCAAACTATTTTATTCGCGAGGAGCTTGGAAGGCTTTTAGCAATATACCCAAAACAAAAGAAAATGCATTATACAATGAAGAAATTTCTTACCCATAAATATTATGGCGTCAGAGCGACTGCCATATTTTATTTTTATAATCGTTATATATCAACTCCGGAAAAACTTATAAAAATTTTAGAAATAACTTACAAAGAAACTCCGTGGGAAACAGAAAGTGTTATCTTTGAATTATGGAAAAGACATAGTGAAGTGATGAAAGTTGAAATGTTGAAATGGATAGAATCTGAAGATTCTCAAAAAAGAGCAATTTCTTTTCATGGAATGGAGAACATTGCCAATAAAGATCCCTTTTATATTTTAGATTTTATCGGGAAAGTTATTGACGATGAAACTACTGATGTGCAAAAAAAGATTACTCACGTTCTTACGCAAGTTGCTCGAAGCAAGCCTGCGGAATGTTATCCTTATATCCGAGAATGGTTGTTAAATTCCAACGATATTCGTTACAAAACAATTTGGATTTCTATGAAAAAACTCACGAATATCATTACCCAAAAAAGTAGAAGAGAAAAATCACATGAATTTGTTTTACTGACTCAAAGAACAATAAATGATTGGAAGGATGATAGCGATAAAACAGTTGCTGCAATAGGTAAAGGTTTGGCTAAACTACTAAGAAGATAAATCTTTTTTATTTATTTTACGATTATTAATTATCTTGAATTTTTAACTTTAAATTTTATAACTTAAACTGAAGTCAGAAATAAAATTGTTTGATATTGTGATTTTTTTTGTGAGGGATTATTTTTTTGAAAAAATATCAGCGAAAACTTGACACAAACTTCGAACAAATAGATATCAAATTTTTGGAGGTAAGATGCCTAAAGTAAAGAAACCAAAGAAGAAAATACGGAAGAAATCTAAGAATACTAAGCAAAAATTTCCTTTTAAAATTATCTTTTTAGCGATATTTTTAGCGGTAATTGTTTTTGTTTTAAGTAATCGAATTCATAAATCCGGATCTAAACAAAATAAGCAAAATGGAATTGCGACAAAAATAGAAAAGAAAAAGCGAAACCCAGTTTTAAATGCGATTTATCTGGCTGCCAAAAAACTGAATATTCCTGAAAATTCAATCAAAACTAAATTTAAAGATGATGGAACTCATATATATCTTCCTATAAATCCCTCGATTATGGATTTGAATTTTGTAAATATGATTATTACCGGACAAGTTAACTTAACAAAAGGAAAAGTTACCGATGCTTTTGAAAATAATGCCGGCAACAAGCAGATAATGTATATAGAAAATAAGTCAAAAAAGAAGAAATATGTTGTTGAACTTTATTATGATAAGAAGAAATATCCAGCTGAAAAATATCAATTAAGTATTATTATAGATGATTTTGGTGGATATTACAGTCCATTATTGGATGAATTTTGTCGATTGGATAAAGCTGTTACTTTCTCGATAATTCCTGAATTAAAAGAAGCTCATCGAGTGATGCTTAAAGCTCATAAAACAGGTCATGAAGTAATGTTGCATTTACCAATGGAACCAATCGGCTACCCGAGAAATAATCCGGGTGATGATGCGATATTTGTTGATTTGTCTCAAAATGAAATAAAAAATCGGGTTAATAAATTTCTTAAAATGATTTATTTAGCAGACGGAGTAAATAATCATATGGGAAGTTTAGCAACTTCTGACGAAACTACAATGAATGCGGTTTTAGATGTTTTGCAAAAGAAGGATTTATTTTTTATAGATAGCTTTACAATTGCATCATCTGTTGGTTATAAATTGGCTTTAAAGAGAAATATGAGGACAGGGAAACGGAATCTTTTCCTTGATGACCCTGCTCCCAGCCAAAAAGTTTTGGAAGAACGTGTTTCACAATTAAAACAATTGAAAGCAAAAAACGTTAATAAAGTTATTGTAATTACCCATTGTTTTGATTCTAAAAGACTTAACCAATTAAAAAGATTTATTGTTGAGGCTAAAAAAATGGGATACACTCTCGTATCAGCTTCAGATATTGTGAAAAAAGATACACCGGAGATTTTATAATGAAGATTTTATTGTCAATTATTTTGGGACTGATTCAAGGTTTAACAGAGTTTTTACCGGTGAGCAGTTCAGGGCATCTAGTTTTAGCGGAGCATTTTTTGGGTTTTACCAGACCGGATATTTCTTTTGAGATTGCCCTCCATATTGGTTCACTTATTGCTGTTTTATATTATTTCAGAAAAGAAATAGTTGATCTCACACTTTCACTTTTCATCTGGACGGATGATAGGAAAAAAGATCGAATGTTTGTTTTATATTTAATGGTGGCTACTTTTTTCACCGGTATAATAGGTGTTATGTTTTCAGATTTTTTTGAATCATTATTTTCAAAACCTATGTATTCGGCTTTATTTTTATCTTTGACCGGTTTAATAGTTTTTGCTTCTGACAAAATTACTACCGGAAAATTAACAGGTTCCAATGTTGGAATCTTGAAATCTATAGGAATTGGTTTAGGACAATCTTTTGCAATTTTACCGGGAATTTCTCGCTCAGGGACAACAATTGCCACCGGGATTTATTTTGGTTTAGAACGTAAAGAAGCAGCTCGCTTTTCATTTTTATTATCAATTCCGGCGATTCTTGGTTCTGTTGTTTTGAAGATTAAAGATTTCCAGGATCTTCCTAAAAATTTAATTTTATCATATTCAGCAGGAGCTATTGCAGCTTTTGTTTCAGGCTTATTAGTTATTTCGGTTTTAATTAAATTGGTTCAAAATAAGAAATTGAAATACTTTGCTTTTTATTGTTGGGGACTTTCAATTTTAAGTATTATTTTACTTCTTTTAGGATTATGATTAAAAAATCAACTAATATTTTGGCGTATGAATTTTTAAGAAAGAAACCTAAGATTTCTTCTTTACTATATTTAATATTTGGAGCGGATGAGTTTCAGAAAGAACAAGTTTTAAAATATATAAAAAAATCATTAATCACAAAAGAAACAGAAGATTTTGATTTTTCTTTTTTTTATGGGAATGAAACCTCCGGAGAAGAAATTATTGAACAACTCGAAATGATTCCCTTTATGTCGGAACATCGTTTGGTTATTTTAAAGGATTATGATAAATTGAAAAAATCAGATTTAGAATTATTATCCGATTATTGTTCAAATCAAAATGATTCCACTATTTTAGTATTAACTGCTGTAAAGCCGGATATGCGTTTGGCTTTATCAAAAAAAATCAAAAAACAGGGGATTTTAATCGAATGTAAAGCTCCTTATTCACCTCGTGATATTGTAACTTGGCTAAATAGAGAATTAGTCTCCGAGAACATTAGAATGGAGGGGAGAGCTATTTCTTTGTTTTCACAAATTATTGAGACCGATTACCAAATTGCGAGTAATGAATTAGATAAATTGTTAATCTTTATTGGTGAACGAAAAAACATAACTTATGAAGATGTAATGAAATGTGTTGGAAATTCTCGAGTAAATTCTATTTTCGAATTCCAAAATGCAATTGGTGGAATTGATAAAATTAAGTCATTTAAAATTTTGGAAAATATGATTAATAATAAAGAAGTTTTGGTTTTTATAATCGTGATGTTAAACAGATTTTTCATTATTATTTGGAAAATTCAAGCTCTAAGAGTTAGACGTCATACCGATAGGGAAATTTCAGCAAATTATCTAAAAGAAATTACTCCGTATTTTAGAAAGGACTATCTTAATTATTCAAAAAATTTTACCAGGAAATCTTTGATAAAAATATTTAATGCGTTAACAGAAACCGATTTTCAAATAAAATCTACAAATATAGAAGAGAGAATTTTAGCTACGATGCTTTTAGAAAAAATCTTTCTCGCAATAGGAAAAAAATAAATGGATATTACTAAATTTAAAAGCGGATTTGTTAGCATTATTGGTAAACCAAATGTTGGAAAATCAACGATAATGAATATTTTATTGAATGAAAAATTATCAATCATTTCACCTAAACCTCAGACAACAAGACAAAATGTAAAGGGGATTTTGAATGATGAAAACAAACAAATTATCTTTTTAGATACCCCCGGCTTTGTGAAGGCAAGGTACGAATTGCATGAAAAAATGCTGGAATATATTAGAAATTCTTTGCAAGATTCCGATATTGTATTGTTTGTTACAGATGCAAATCACTTTCCTACCGATTATGATTTGGAAATTCTTAAATTTCTGAAAAAAATAAAAGTGCCAAAATTAGCGATAATAAATAAAATTGATTTGGTTACTCAAGATGTGATTAAAGAAAAAATTGAAATCTTATCAAAAGAAAATTTTGAATTAATTATTCCTCTTTCAGCTAAAGAAGAAAAAATCAGAGAAGTTATTTTAATTGCAGTTGAACAATTTTTGCCACTTCATCCCCCATTTTATGCTTTGGACGAAATGTCAGATTTACCTATGAAATTTTTTGTTCAAGAGTTAATTCGCGAACGTATTTTTCATAACTATGGAGATGAAATTCCTTATTCTTCGACGGTCATTGTTGAACATTATAAAGATTTAGGAAATAAAGTTGACATTGAAGCCACAATTTGGTTAGAAAGAAAAACACAGAAGATTATTGTAATCGGTAAAAATGGTGAAAAAATAAAAAAGATGAGAATTGAAGCTGAGAAAGAAATTCATTCTTTAGTTCAAAAAAGAGTTAAATTAAACTTATGGATTAAAATTAAAGCAAATTGGAGAAAAAAAACAAATGCTTTAAAAGAATTCGGCTATTAACAGGAGGTTTGTTATGAGTCATGGAAAATACGAAAATGTTGATAAAATTAAACTATTTATTGGTGAAAAAGAAGTTAAAATGATTCCATTTGTAGCAACAACGTTTATGGGAGTTATTCGGGCTTTTACAAAGAATTTAAAAGGTCATAACGGTGGTAAAATTAGAATCGAAATTGATGAATAAGCCTTTTTAAAATGGAGGAATAATGATTATTTATATGATGCAATATTTGGGAATGATGGATGACGAATTAAAAAATTGGGAAAAAGAATTCAAAGATAAAGGTGCTGAATTGGTTTTTGATTATAATCTTCGTCCTGATGAGAAACAAAAATATTTGGAAAAAGCTGAAGTCGTTATCACTTCAAATATTCCCTTAAAAGAGGATGTGCTTTCTAAAATGCCTAATTTGAAGATGATTTCTGTCGCCTTTACCGGGCTGGATCATATTGATTTGGAATATTGCAAATCCCACGATATTTTAGTTTCCAATGCCACCGGATATTCCACTAATTCTGTAGCTGAACTGGTTTTCGCAATGATTTTAGGATTGTATAGACATATAATTAATGCCGACAATGCAACGAGAAATTCCAAAGCAAAACATGGACTTGTCGGAAATATGCTATTTGGGAAAAAAATAGGGATTATCGGAACAGGTAAAATTGGAATGAGAGTTGCCGAAATTGCTACTGTTTTCGGATGTGAATTGTACGCATTTAGCAGAACAGAAAAAGAAGAAGCAAAAAAAATGGGTGTAAAATATCTGCCTTTAGAAGATCTTCTCGCAATTTGTGATATTGTAACTTTGCATGTTCCGTTAAATAATGATACTTTTCATTTGATCGGGAAAAATGAACTGGCTTTAATGAAGAAAACCTCAATATTAATTAACGTTGATCGAGGTGATATTATTGATGAAATAGCTCTTACTGAAGCATTGCTGAAGAAACAAATTGCCGGAGCCGGAGTTGATACATTTTCAATGGAACCTCCATTACCGGTAGATTTGCCTATACTTTATACTTCCAACACAATTTTCACACCACATGTTGGTTATGCAACCGAAGAAGCAATTTTTGAAAGAAATATTATGGCTAAGGAAAATGTTTTAGCTTGGCTTGAAGGGAAACCAATTCGGGTTGTCTAAATGATAGAAGCTACTTTGTGTTACGTTAGAAATAAAGACAAAACTCTTATGATGCATAGAATCAAAAAAAAAAATGACATGCATGCAAATAAATGGAATGGGGTCGGCGGTAAATTTGAGGCAGGTGAATCACCTGAAGATTGTGCTTTTAGAGAGATAAAAGAGGAATCCGGTTTTGATGTTTATAATCTAAAAATGAAAGCTGTTCTGACATTCCCAAAATTTGATGGGGAAAACGATTGGTTAGTTTTTGCTTTTGTTGCTGAAACAGATGAATTTGACTTTATTCAAACACACGAAGGTGTACTTCATTGGATAGATAATGACAAAATTTTAGAACTTGATTTATGGGAGGGGGATAAAATTTTCATTCCCCTTCTTTATCAAGAAAGATTTTTTTCTGCAAAATTTAATTATGAAAAGGGTAAATTAATATCACATAATATCTTTTTCTATGAATAAAGTATCCAAATTATTGCTCGTTTTACTTTTTCAAATTTTTGTTACAACTATTTTATCAATAAATTTATTCTCGCCTATTATCAGACGAGATATTTTTTTTTATAAAACAGATAAAACAGATTATCAATTATCCAAATTTCCTTTAATTGGCGGTTCAGAAATTATTACAATTGATTCGTTAAAACTTCATAAAGATAAGGATTATAAAATTAATTATCAAGATGGGAAAATAACGATAAAAACACTATTTTTAAATGACTCTAAAATGGTGATCCAATATAAAATAATTCCTGATGATGTTCTAAAAAAATTTTCCCTTTATAAAGAACAGACAATTACCGATACTTCGACAATTAAATTACATAAAAGATTTTCCTTCAATTCTGAGGATAATTCTGTGATCAATATTTCCGGTTCCAAATCAATTTCTGTAACTGTTGGTGGAAATAAAGATTTGGCAATTGATCAAAGTTTGTTTCTTACTTTGGATGGAGAAATTAGCGACAATTTGAATATTGAAGCCCAATTGTCCGATAGTTCGGTTCCTTTATCAGAAGAAGGAAATTCCGAACAGTTGAGTAATTTGGATCGAATCTTCATTAAGATTTATACAAAAAAATTTGAAATTGCATTCGGTGATTTAGATTTTAAAATTGCAAATAATGAACTTTTAAATTATAAAACTAAATTTGAAGGTTTAAAATTAAAATATTCAAATAAAAATTTTCTTTCCGGAGCAATTGCTGTTTCCAAAGGTAAAAAAAAATCGGTTAATTTTTCCGGTCAAAATGGTGTTCAAGGTCCTTATTATTTGTCATTACGAGATGTTAATTCTGCGATAAAGATTATTGCGGGCTCGGAAGAGATTTATTTGGATGGAATACAATTATCACGGGGAACAGATTATTCTATTGATTATGATGAAGGAAGTATTACTTTTACAAACGAACATTTAATTTCGGATAATTCTCATATTCAAGCCGATTTTCAATATTCCAATGAAAATTATAAACAAAATATTTATCTGTATTCTTTGAGAATTCCAATTAACAAAATGTTTGAAATTTCCTCGGGATTTGTCTATCAAATTGATGATAAAATGAATCCTCTGAATTTGGTTTTTTCAAAAGATGATTTAGATTCTCTCGCAATTGCCGGAGATAATTCTGCCTGGGGTGTCGGTATTTTTGAAAATGAATCAGGTAATTACGACCAGATGGTTGACGAATCGGGGCAAATTTATTATGAATATGTGGGTGAAAACGGACATTTCAATATTTATTTTTCTTATGTTGGAGAAGGTAACGGAAGCTATACACAAACAGGAATTGGTAAATACGAATATGTTGGATTTGGAAACGGCAGTTGGAGTCCTAAAAAAAATCTTCCTCTTCCGGAAAAAAAGATGAATTTTGATTTTGCCTTAAAAACTAAATTAAATGGGTTAACTTTTTATAATGAAGTTCTTCTAACAAATTATGATAAGAACTTGTTTTCTTCAATTGATGATGGAGATAATAACGGTTTTTCAACATATTCAAGTGCGGAAATTAATCCTGATTGGGATAAGTTAACGACAAAATTAAAACTATACTATAATTATTTTTCAAAAAACACCGCTCTCTTTTCTCAATTGGAAAATTCTCAGGAGAATTATATTTTAAACCAAATGACGAAATTGGATTCATTAGAATATTATAAATTTGGCTCAGAGTTGTATCTAAAAAAAAATAATATCAATAATAAAACTAAATTTTCTCAAAAAGAATCTAAAGGGAATTTAAAGGATAATTTATTTGAAAACTATTTGAATATAAATCAGAAAAATATGGTTCCAAAAATATCTTGGAGCTTTTTATATAATTCTCAAAAGAATTTTAACTCGGATAAATATTCTCATAATTTATTCAATAATAATATTCTGAGTAAATATAAATATCGAGCAGTTTATTTGCAATTTGACAATGAAAAACGTAGATATGAAGAAAAAATTAATAATGAAAATATTGGTGGCGATGAAAAAAATAAATCTAAATTGTCGTTAGGTACGGAAAGTAAACTTCATACTGATTTTTCTTATGAAACTAATCATAATTTACAATATGATGATTTTTGGAAAAGCTATTATCGTGACTACATTTGGTCGGCAAAATCTTTTTATAATGGGATTAATAACGATTTTCAGTTGAATTATTCTCATCAAAAAGTTAAGGGATATTCGTCAGATAATCCGGACGGAAATTACGATATTGCAGAACTAATTTCTAATCAAAGATTATGCAAAGAAGGAATTATTCTCAATGAAAATTATACTATTAAAAATGTTAAATTTTACCCTAAAGAAAGGCATTTGATTTATGTCGGTGATGAAGTCGGGATTTACGATTCGACCGGAGTTGTGGTAGATAATGGTGATTATATTTATGAAATGGTAAATGTAGGAGAATCAGAACTTACAACCGAGTTGAATCTGAATTTAAAAGCAAATATTTTACCGCGTCAATTCTCTAAAAATAAGTTTCTTAAGAAAATTCAATCGGAATCAATAATTTTAATTAATGAAAATTCTCAAGATAAAGATAAATGGCATATTTATTTGGTTGATCCCCAAAGTTTGATGAATAAAAAAAACTCAATTTATTCAAGACAAATATTTGAACAATCATTTTGGTACGAAATAATTGAGCGAAAATTAACCACACATTTGCACGGGAAACGCTCGAAAAGTCTTGATAATAGATATACTGATTCTCAAACTTCTGAAGAAAACTCTTTGGATTCCGATTTGAGGTATAGAGAAAAACGAGATAATGAATATCATCTTTATTATGAAATTAGTAAAAATCTAGATTCAAGATATAAATCTGAAATAAAAAATCGCAGTTTAAGAATAGAAAATCGCAAAAGAATTTATAATTATTATATATTTACAAGTTCATTTGAAGTAAATTGGGAGAATGGAAGTTACAATAATAGCGATAAAAAATATTCTCTTTTAGGATATAAAACACGCGAACAGATAAGTATTAATTTTAATAAAAAATATAGGCTGTCTTCTGATTTATCATGGAAAAAGAATAATACAAAAGGTGATGTAGATGCTTATTTCTATGAAAAACAAACCGGAAATATTTTTGAATGGTCAATGAACTTTAACTATAAATTCAATAAAAACACTAACTTGATTTTGCGATATCACGGTAATTCTTATCCAAATAAAATAGCGGAAAATTATCTCGGATTAGAAATTCATGCATATTTTTAGATTGACATAATTGAGCTAATTTTCAATCGTGTTTTTATAAATGGAGATGTGTCCGAGTGGCTTAAGGAGCACGCTTGGAAAGCGTGTATGCGGCAACGTATCTAGGGTTCAAATCCCTACGTCTCCGCCATTTTTTTTTCTTAATTTAATTGCATTAAGGAGAGCTAATGAGACAAATTTTGTTACTTCCAATTATTTTTTTAGGACTTTCTATTCTTACAAGTTGTTCTGTTAATCAGAGAACCGCAAATTTGAAAGACGCAATGAAAAAATCTTCCAATAAATACTCCGGTAATCGCAAAGTTAGCGGTTATGTTCATAAAAGTAACGATTCCAAGAATAATGATAATTTTAAAAAAGCAGAAGTTAGAATTATAACCAAACCAAATCCGGAGAAAAATAAAATTGTACTTTTTGACTCAACTTACTCAAAAATGGTTGCGTTTAGATTTGGTACCGGATTTTTAAATTCTAAGGAATTTTACGGACTTAGTCATTTTAGCTTTTTAAAAGGTGTTTATAGTTCTAAAAAACATGATGCAATTTTATTTCATTTTGGATTAACTCAATCTCCGGTACAACAAACAAGTGATATTAATTATTCTATCAGCGGCGGAATATTTGAATTAAGTGTTGGTGGAGAACATCGAAAATATCTGACTTCGTCCTATGTTTTTTTAGGGAATTACCTTCATGTTGGCGGAAATCTGGACTTTATGACTTGGAAATATAAAAATACCATTTACGTTGATGAGTATGATGATTATGGGAATTTGACAACTAAAAGTGTGAATAGTGATGGACTTTTTGGATTAGACTTTTTTTGCGGAACCGGTATTGATATAAATCAGACAAAACGAAAACATTTAGGTTTGGAAATTACCCCGGGAATTCAAATTTGGTTTCCAATTACGACCCAAGGATTCAAGAATAACTATTTTTACCCGTATTTTTATCTGAAAGTAGGAATAGTATTCGATGCTTTAAAAAAATAGGGCTTCGGCTTCGCTCAGCCACCGGGAAAGTTAAAGCAACTGCTGCTTCGGCTTCGCTCAGCCAGCGGAAAAGTTAGATCAGCCATCGTTTTGGCTTTGCTCAGCTAGCGATGGTTTTGGTTTCAAACATTGAGCAAAAAGCACCGCAATTAAGATTTCTGCCGATTGTTGAACAAAGTCTAAGCAAACAGAACAATGATCCCGCCACCGTTTGTTAAGCATAGTCCAAACACCCGTTTGTTGAGCGTAGTCGAAATAAACTGGGAATTGAAACACCTGGTTGTTGATTGGATCTGAAGCATCCGGTTGTTGAATGAAATTGAAACACTCGGTTGTTGAGCGTAGCCGAAACAAGCGAATCAGAAAGGAGAGAGGCAATGAGTAAAGGTTACATGTATATTTTGGAGTGTGCAGACGGTAGTTATTATACCGGAAGTACAAAAGATTTAGAATTGAGATTGTCACAACATCAATCTGGTAATGGAGCTAATTTTACTAAAAAGCGGTTACCTTTAAAATTGGTTTACTTTGAAGAATTTCAAAGAATCGATGAAGCTTTTTATAGGGAAAAACAGGTTCAAGGTTGGAGTCGGAAAAAGAAGGCAGCCTTGATAAATAATATGCCTGAAGAATTGCATAAATTAGCTGAATGCAAGAATGAAAGTCATTATAAAAATAGGGCTTCGGCTTCGCTCAGCCACCGGGAAGGTTAGGTCAACCACTGCTTCGGTTTCGCTCAGCCACCGGGAAGGTTAGGTCAACCACTGCTTCGGTTTCGCTCAGCCACCGGGAAGGTTAAAGCAACCACTGCTTCGGCTTCGCTCAGCCACCGGAAAAGTTAGGTCAACCATTGTTTTGGCTTGCTCGGCTAGCGATGGTTTTGGTTTCAAACATTGAGTAAAAAGCACCGCAATCAAGATCACTTCCGGTTGTTGAACAAAGTTTAAGCAAACAGAACAATGATCCCATCACCGTCTGTTAAGCATAGTCCAAATATCCGTTTGTTGAGCGTAGCCGAAACAACAGGAATCGAAATAAAAAAACGACGAAATATTTTGTCGTTTTTTATTTCAATACATATTAAACCACACCTTGATCTAAGATTGCATCAACAACTTTTAGGGAGCCTCCGATATTTGCTCCTTCAGTCGCGCTAAATGTGATTTTTCAAAAAATACAATGGATGTTAGCAATTACGAATCTGATTCATCTTTATTTAAAGTTCAAATTAATTTCTATTAGCATAGTAAAATTGATATAGATAAAAATATTTGTTCTGACCAGGATATGATAAAATAAAAAAATAATGAATAA
>Ga0256842_1001124_pt1 | contig 22144 bp, 23 predicted proteins | sample 4559240metaG_FD_185973 | JGI IMG/M metagenome (GOLD analysis project Ga0256842, IMG submission 185973) | Hydrothermal vent microbial communities from Guaymas Basin, Mexico - 4559-240 | ecosystem: Environmental > Aquatic > Marine > Hydrothermal vents | place: Mexico: Guaymas Basin | collected... | reverse complement strand
CGCGAAGTACACCAGTTTCAGCGCCAGGCATTGCACGCGCGTCTGCTCGGTTTTGTTCATCCCCGGCGGGAAGAATATATGGAGTTTACCTGTTCGCTGCCGCCTGATATGGCACAATTGCTGGCGCATCTGGACAGAAAGTATGCCATCGACAGTATAGAAGAGATATGGAGCAGTAGCGAAGATGAAATTGACTAAATACGGCAAAATTACTGTGGCCCAAGCCGACTGGAGTGTGGGCGATGACGTGATTGCCGCAGTGACCACCCGCAATGGCGGCGTCAGTCGACCACCGTACAACTCTCTCAACCTGGGGGACAACACCGACGACGCGCCCTACAACGTCGAAGGCAACCGCTCCACCTTTTTGCGCGAGTTTGACGTGCCGCTGCATCACCTGTTGCTGGTGAAGCAGGTGCACGGTTGCGATGTGGTAGTGGTGGACAGCGCCAACTATGATGTCAGCCATTTTCGCGAGGTGGAGGCGGACGCGGTAATCACCAATCAGAGCGGTCTGATGTTGGGGATGCTGGTGGCCGACTGCTATCCGGTGTTGCTGTTCGATGTCGGGCGGCGGGTGATTGCGGCGGTACACGTGGGCTGGCGTGGCTGTGCCGCCGGGCTGGTAGGCAAGGTGGTCGCCTCCATGCGTCAGGAGTTCGGCTGTTGCGGCGGTGATATCCGCGCTTTCGTTGGTCCCGGCATCGGCGCGGCGCATTATCAGGTGGGACGCGATGTACGCGATGCCTTCCGCAGCGGAGTTGGCAACTGGGAGCAAGTGGCCGAAGAGGTGGATATTGATCAGTGGCGCCTTGATTTGTGCCGCAGTATCCAGTTGCAACTGGAGCAGGCCGGTGTGAGTGCCGGTAATTGCGATGTGAGCGGGCTGTGTACCTGGGAGCACCGCGAGCTGTTTTTTTCTCATCGTCGCGACGCAGGGCAGACCGGCCGCCAGATGGGTTTTGTGATGTTGCGAAGCTGATCGCCTGCCCGCCGCAACTGGCGATAATCTGCTGTTACTTGCGCCAGAACGACGGCATAAACAGCACCAGCACGGTAAACAGTTCCAGTCGCCCCAGCAGCATACATAAAATTAAAACACCTTTGCCGATTGGGTGGATATGGGCGAAATTGTCGGTGGGACCGACACTGCCCAGGCCGGGGCCGATGTTACTCAAGGTGGCGATAACCGCCGCGCCGCCGGAGACCAGATCCATACCGCAGGCGGCCATGGTGAACGAAGCCACCACAAACACCAGCATAAACAGAGCGAAAAAGCCCAGAATCGCCTGCATCACGTCGGCGTTTACCGGCTCATCTCCCAGTTTTACCACCCGCACCGTGCGCGGATGAATCAGGCGGTACAACTGTACCGAGGCGTGCTTGAGAATCAGCAGAATGCGTGCCACCTTGATGCCGCCGCCGGTGGAACCGGCGCAGCCACCGATAAACATCAGCAATACCAGTATATACTGGGTCAGCACCGGCCATTTTTCATAATCGGCGGTGCCGAAGCCGGTGGTGGTGAGAATCGACGTGGTTTGAAAAGCACTGTAACGCAGGTTGTCCACCAGTGAATCGTAAACCACGTTGTGATTCATCCACACCACAATAGCGGTGGCGGCAGCGGTAATAAACAGGTAAAAACGAAACTCCTCATTGCGAAAATACTCGCCGATGCGTCCGCGTAAAGCATAATAGTGCAGGGAGAAATTTACCCCGGCGATAAACATGAAGGCGGTGATTACCCAGTCTATATAGGCGCTGTCGAAGGCGGCCACCGAGGCGTTGCGGGTGGAAAATCCCCCTGTGGCCATGGTGGCAAAGGCGTGGCATATCGCCTCGTAAAAGTTCATCCCTCCGGCCATCAGCAGCAGGGTTTCCACGCCGGTAAGCAATACATACACCCCCCAGAGCAATTTGGCCGTATCCTGAATGCGCGGTTTGAGCCGATCCGCCGTAGGGCCGGGAACTTCAGCCTGAAACAGCTGCATGCCGCCAACGCCGAGCATGGGCAGAATCGCCAGCGACAACACGATGATACCCATGCCGCCCAGCCAGTGTGTCATGGCGCGCCAGAACAGGATGCTGTGGGGCAGACTTTCTATTTCGGTGAGGATGGTGGAGCCGGTGGTGGTGAAGCCGCTCATGGTTTCAAACACCGCGTCCACCGGTGCCGGAATGGCACCGCTGAACAGGTAGGGCAGGGCGGCAAACACGGCAAAGATCATCCAGGCAAAACTGACTACGGCAAAGCCTTCACGCACCGACAGCTCTTTTTTGCCCGGAAACACTTTAATACAGATGGTACCGAGCGTCAGGCAGATAACCGCCGACCAGGTAAAGGCACTGACGGTGTCAGCCCCTTCGTACACCGCCAGCGGCAGTGGAGTGAGCAGGGCCAGCGCTAGACAAACGAGCAGGCCGCCGAGGATATGCAGAACAAAGGTGATTTTCATCTAAGCAAAAAACTTTTCTACTTTGGTCAGGGCTTCCGGCAGGGTGAATACTACCACCCGGTCGCCAGCCTGCAGTATTGAATCGCCACTGGCAACCTCGTAGTCGTTGCCGTGCACTATGGCGCCGATGATGGCCCCCTGGGGGAACTTGATGTTTTTCAGCGCCATGCCGATGCCGGGACACTGCTGCTGCACAACAAATTCCAGCGCTTCAGAGTCGCTCCCCTCAATGGCGGCTATAGAGACGATACTGCCACGGCGCACATACTTGAGTATCGCCCCGGCGGCGCACAGCCGTGGCGATACGCAGGCGTCGATACCCAGCGTCGGTGCCAGGTTGATGAGCTCCGGTTTGTTTACCAGTGCCAGGGTGCGCGCCGCGCCGTGCTGTTTGGCCAGCAGGGCGCATAGAATGTTGGTCTCGTCATTGCCGGTTACGGCGATAAACACGTCGGCGCTGTCGATCCCCTCCTCTAACAGGGCGTGGATATCGGTGCCGACGGCGTTGATCACCATGGTGTTTTTCAGCCGTGCCGACAGCTTGAGGCATTTATTTTCGTCCCTGTCCACCAGGCGCACATCGCAGCCGAGCCGCTCCAGTTGCATGGCGATGCGCGTACCCACCTTGCTGCCACCGAGGATAAATACCCGCTGGCCGCGCTTTTTCTTTTCCGTTGGGCACAGCAGATACTGGATGGAGGGAAGATCCTCCTTGTGGGCGAAGATAAAGATGCGGTCGTCGGCCTGAATAACGTCGTCGCCGCGCGGAATAATGGTTTCGTCGTCGCGGATGATGGCGGTGACAATAAAGCGGTACATGCCGCGCAGCTCGCCCAGTTCCGCCAGACTCATGCCGCACAGTTGGCTGTCCGGTTCGATGCGGTAGCCGAGAAACTGTATTTTCCCCTCGACAAACTCCGCCACGTCAAAGGCGCCGCTGCGGCAGCTAATCTGGGTCATCTCGTCGGCCACCTCGTTGGCGGGATTGATGAGCAGATCGATGCCGAGCTTTTCCTTGGACAGCACCGCGCCGTGGCTGCGATACTCGATACTTTTAACCCGCGCCACCCGGGTAGCTACGTTGTATTCGCGCGCCACCAGGCAGGCGAGAATGTTTACCTCGTCTAAGTTGGTGACGGCGATGAAGATGTCCATATCCTTGATGTCGGCCTGTTCGAGAATCTCGGCACTGGCACCGTTGCCGCAGATGCCCATGACATTGAGACGATCCTGAGCGCGGCGCAGATTGTTTTCGTCGCGGTCGATGAGGGTAACCTCGTGTCCTTCCTGTGCCAGCCGTTCACACAGAAAAAATCCTACCTGACCTGCCCCGACAATAAGAATTCGCATAACTGCCTGTCTTTCATCCCTTGAATTATGTTGCGTTCCACTTTGTGGATCATGGCATAATAATGATATGCGCCAATTTAGCAAGGTGCTATTGTTTACGCAAGTTTGTATAATTTGATGGCGGCGCAAAAAGTTTGCCTGGCCATCTTATTTAGTTTTGCTGGATGAGGAGAAGATGGATTATTATCCCCAGGTAGATGAGGAACAACTGCGGTGTGAGCGCGCCAAAGCGCGTAAGCTGCGCAACACCAACTGGTGGAAGAACCGTATCGCCCGCGGTGTCTGCCATTACTGCGGCGAGCAGTTCCCGCCACAGCAGCTTACCCTCGATCATGTGGTGCCGCTGGTGCGGGGCGGGCGCAGCAGCAAGGGTAACTGTGTTCCGGCCTGTAAAGAGTGCAACAACCGCAAAAAAGATCTGCTGCCAAGTGAATGGCAGGAGTATCTTGAGCGGCTGGGGCGTAGCGAGTAGTGATGGACAAGCCGTATCGGCTATATTCCGCCTGGCTTAAGCAGCGCTTTGGCGGCCGGGTGCACAAGATCTCGGTGGATGCCGGGTTTTCCTGTCCCAACCGGGGTGCGCGGCTAAATCGCGGTTGTATCTTCTGTGGCGAGCACGGCTCCGGCTCCTTTGGCATTGCCCGCTCTCTCGATGTGGCCGGGCAGTTGGAACACGGCAAGGAGGTGATGGTGCGCAAGTACAAAGCGCGCTGGTTTATCGCCTACTTTCAGCCGTTTTCCAATACCTGGGCGCCGCTGGAGGAGTTGCGGCGCCACTATGATGCCGCTCTTGGTGTGACCGATGTGGTGGGGCTGGCCATCGGTACCAGACCAGATTGTGTCGATGACGCCGTGGCGGATCTGCTGGCCGAATATCACCGCCGCACCTACCTGTGGCTGGAGCTGGGGGTGCAGAGCTGCCACGATGCCACTCTGCGCCGGTTGCGGCGCGGCCACGATTACGCTTGTTTTCTCACCGCCTATGCGGCAGCCAAACGGCGCGGGCTGCGGGTATGCGCCCATATCATCATCGGTCTGCCCGGCGAAAGCCGCCGCGACATCCTCGCTACCGCCGACGAAATGGCACGGCTGCGCGTAGACGGCATCAAAATACATCTGTTGCACGTATTGCGTGGTACCGAACTGGGCGAGATGTATCAACGCGGGGAGTTTAAACTGCTGGAACGAAATGAATATGTTGAACTGGCCGCTGACGTTATAGAACGGCTCCATCCCGACACCCTGATACAGCGTCTTACCGGCGACGGGCCGCGTGATCTGCTGCTGGCGCCACGCTGGTCGCTAAAGAAATGGGAAATTCTCAATGCTATTGAGGGGGAACTGCACCGGCGCGGAACCAGGCAGGGAAGCAGCTGCCGTTATTGAATCAGCGCTGCTGGGTCTGAGCCGGTGGGCTGTCCTGGGCTGTGGCGGCATCGTGATTGCCGCCCCACGAGACAAATACCAGCGAGGCCCATACCAGAGAGATAAACAGGATTAAAAGTCGTGACATGGGCGCACCATACACGATGTTGCCGAGCTAAATCAAGAACAATTGCCACAAAATGAACAGTGTCACCCATATCGTCGAACGATTGTTCGTTCTGGCCGGTGACTGGAGTTATAAATCTTGTCTATGGATACACAACTTGACCTTCAGCAGCTCAATCAACCGCAACGCGAGGCGGTGTTGCACCGCGACGGAGCGCTGCTTATTCTCGCCGGTGCCGGTTCGGGCAAAACGCGGGTGATTACCACGCGTATTGTCCATCTGCTTAACCAGGTGGACGGCAGCGCCATCGTTGCCCTCACCTTTACCAACAAGGCGGCGCGCGAAATGCGTGAGCGCGTTATTGCCAGCGCCGGACGCCAGCGCTGCAAAGGGTTGAGCATCTGCACGTTTCACGCCCTGGGAGCGCGCCTGCTGCGGCAGGAGATAGAGCGCCTTGGCTACAAAAACAATTTTACCATCTATTCCGCTACCGACCAGTTGAGCATGGTGCGTGAGCTGTTGCGTAACCATCATGGCAAAGAGGCGGCGGCCAAGGCTGAGCAGGTGCTGTGGGCCATCAGCGCAGCTAAAAACGATATGGTTGCCCCTGGCGATTACGCCGCTGTTGCCGGCGACGAGTTGAGCCATCTGTGTGCCGACGTCTATCCGCGTTATCAGCGCGCCCTTAAAGCGTGTAATGCCGTTGATTTTGACGATATTCTGCTGTTGGCCATCCGCCTGCTGGAGGATCACGAGAGCGTGCGCCGACGCTGTCAGTTCCGCTATGTGATGGTGGACGAATATCAGGATACCAACCGGGTACAGAACCACATGCTCAAATTGCTCAGCAGCGAGCACGGCAATCTGTGTGTGGTGGGAGATGATGATCAGTCTATCTACTCCTGGCGCGGTGCCGACGTCGACAATATCCATACTTTTACCGACCGCTATCCCACCGCGCGGGTAATCAAGCTGGAACAGAATTACCGCTCCAGCGGCAATATCCTGCAGTTGGCCAACGCTGTTATTGGCGCCGGTCCGCGTCGCCACGCCAAACGGTTGTGGACTGCGGCCGGCGCTGGAGCGCCGGTGGAGTATCATTGCTGTGCCGACGGCGAGGAGGAGGCGCAGAAAGTGGTGGAGATGATTCAGGCGCAGTGCTTCCGGCGCAAGTTGTCCTATCGCGATTTTGCCGTTCTCTACCGTACCAACAGTCAGTCACGGCTGTTTGAAACCCAGTTGCGCTATGCCGGTGTTCCCTATGTGCTCATCGGCGGCCAGCAGTTTTTCGACCGCAAAGAGGTAAAGGATGCCCTGGCCTATCTGCGCGTGCTGGCCAATCCCCAGGACGAGATCAATCTGCTGCGTATTCTCAATTATCCCCGGCGCGGTATCGGTGCCGGTAGCGCCGAACGGATTATCCAGACCTCGCTGGAACGTGATTGCGGCGTGTGGCAGGTGCTGGAACAGGCGCATGATGTCGCTGGCTTAAGCAGCAATGTAAGCGAGAAAGTACAGGCATTTATGCTGCTACTCAAGCGCTATCAGCGCCGGTTGCGCAACTCTGCCGCTTTGGTGGCAACGGTGCAGGAACTGTTTGAGGAACTGAAACTTGAGGATGAGCTGTACCGCAGCGCCGACGATCCGCTCAAGGCGCGGCGGCGGGTGGACAATCTGCACGAGGTTGTCAATGCTTTGGCCGATTACGCGGAGCGGGAGCCGCTGCCGACGCTGAGCGGCTTTCTGGAGAAGATATCCCTGCTCGACCGCGATGAGCCGCAGCGCGGCAGCAAGGAGGAAAAGCTCAAGCAGGATGCCGTGGTGCTGATGAGCCTGCATTCCAGTAAGGGGCTGGAGTTTCCTTGGGTATTTCTGGTGGGGATGGAGGAGGGGCTGCTGCCCCACGGCAAGAGTATCACCGGTGGCGGCGCTATCGACGAAGAGCGGCGCCTGTGTTACGTCGGCATCACCCGCGCCCGCCAGCGCCTGCTGCTGTTTGGAGCCGAAAAACGCAAAAAATACGGCAAGTTGTATCCTCAGCAGCCCAGCCGTTTTATCGCTGATATAGAAGCGCCGCTGCTGGTGCGTGCCAACGCCGCGGTTCCCGCTGCCAGCGCCGAGGAACAGCAGCAGATGGCAAAGGATTTTTTTAGTGGAATCAGGCAGTTGCTTAAATAAATTATTATTGAAATTATGGTGATACTCTGTTTGAATGGAAGGTCGAGTGTTAATTAGTGTAGTGTTCCGGTTGTCTTGTCCGGATCGGCGAGGCAAATAGATACAGGAGGCGCAGCTGAAGTGGTTCGGTAAAAGAAAACGACGTTGTGGTGGTGTGGTTGGGGTAACCTTTTTTTCTGACGGCGTTGCGCTGGCCCACATTGAAGGCGGTGACGGTACTGCGCTGCAGTTGCGCCAGGCGACCAGTGTCGACTGCGCTGCTGGCGGGCATGGCGCGGAATTGGCCCGTATGGTACAGCGCTTCGGCTTGCAGGGCTGTGCCTGTGTGGCGGTGATGGCGCGTGGTACCTACTCCCTGGTGCAAGTGGAGGTGCCCGCTGTACCTGAAGAGGAACAGGTGGATGCCGTGCGCTGGCAGATAAAAGATCTGCTCGATTTTCCCGCCGAGGAGGCGGTAATAGAGATGTTGCCCGCCCCTGCAGCCAGTTCCGGCAATATGGCGTTTACCGTGGCGGCGGCGCAAGAGAAGGTACGCTATGTTGTTGACGCGGTGACGGAGGCCGGTCTTGACCTGAAAGCCATCGACATCCCCGAACTGGTACTGCGCAACGTGTTGATGTGCACCGATGAGCAACAGCGTGGTGTGGCCCTGCTGACTCTGTGGGAGGACAGCGGCTTGATCACCATCGTACGCGATGGAGATCTGTGTATGGCGCGGCGCATCAATCTGGGGGTGGAAAAACTGGTCAGTGCCGGAGAGGAAGGCTACGTGGAGGGGGTAGAAATTACCTCTGCCCAACAAGAGATTCTCGACGCTATTGTGCTGGAAATTCAGCGTTCCCTCGATTATTACGAGAGCGGCGTGGCGCGGCAGCCTGTAGCCAAGGTATATGTTGCACCTCTGGTCAGGCCGGTGGACGGATTGCTCGACTACCTCGATTCCTACCTGGCACCGCCGGTCAGTGCCTTTGAACTCAATGCCTATCTGGACGATGCTGTACTGGAAGATGACAACGCCCGGCGCGCGCGCTGTCTGGCGGCGATTGGCGCCGCCATGCGGCGTGAATGGAGTTGACCATGCAGCAGATAAATCTCTATCACGACCAGTTCAAGCCCAAGCGGCAGGTGCCGTGGTTTGCCCTGCTGGTGTTGACACTGGTGCTGGAATCGGCGCTTATGGCTGGAGTGTACTGGTATCAGCAGCGCCAGTTGTCCCGGTTGCGACAGCAGCAGCAGCGGGCCAGTCAGTTGCAGGAACAGAACAGTCAGGCGCTGGACGTTTTGCAGCAGAAGGTGGCGGCGCAGAGGCCCGATTTGTCGTTACAGCAGCAGTTGAAGTTGCTGCAACAGCAGTTGCGCGCCCGCCAGCCGTTGCGTCAGGCGCTGCAGCAGGCTATGGCGCGAGAGAGTTCCCTGCCGGATGTGCTGGAAGGCCTGGCCAGCCGTCCCTTTGATCGCCTGTGGCTGACCACCATTACCGTTGAAGATGGCGGTGCCCATTTGCGTCTCGCCGGTGTGGCAGCTGACGCCGAGCGGGTGCCGGTGTTTGTGGCGGCGTTAAACGACATGGTGGTATTTCGTCAGTATCATTTTAACCAGTTGCAGGTAAAGATGCGGGACGACGGTCTGTACAGCTTTGTTCTGGCTACCCGGCTGGACAAGGGGGGGCAATGAAAAATATCGCCAAAATAGAGCAGTGGTTTATCGCCCTGAGTCGGCGCGAACGGGTGCTGGTTCTGGCCACCGTGTTGCTGGTGCCGGTCTACCTGTTTATCCAGCTCGGTTATCTGCCAGCGCGCAAGGAGCAGCGACAACTGCGTCAGAGCTGTCAGTCGCTTGAGCGACAAAACGACCAGTTGCAGAGTCAGATAGCGGAACTGAGCGAGGTGCTCGGTCACGATGTTAACGAGCGCACCCGGCGCGATATTGCCACGGTGCGCAAGCATATCAGCACATTCGACCGCGAACTGGAGCAGAATGTCAAGGCGCTGGTGCCACCGCGCGCCATGGCGCAGTTGCTGCGCTCGTTGCTGGAAAAACGTAGCGGTCTTACCCTGCTGGCAGTGCAGAATCTGCCCGGCGAGGTTCTTGTTGGTGCCAGAGATGCCAATGGGGAAAACGGTGCCGCCACGGCGGTGCCGACGGCCGGAACGGGCGAGACTGCCGCCGTGGTCACCGCCGCTTCTGCTGCCGACACTGTGCCCATGTTGTATCGCCATCCGTTGGAGCTTGAGTTTAGCGGCAGTTATGCCGATATACTTACTTACATACGCCAGTTGCAGGCGTTGCCACGCCGTTTGTTTTGGGACAAGATTACCCTGGAGGTAAAAGATAGCTATCCTGTGGCGCAGGTCAAACTGCGCCTTTACACCCTGAGCTTTCAGAAAGGTCTTATCGGTGGTTGACACAGACTCTGGTAGCAACGGTAGCAAAATAGCGCTGGTTGCCGCTGCCGCGCTGGTGGTTGCCGCCACCGTGGCGCCATGCCGGGCGCGTATCTACGATCCGTTGCGGCCGCAGGTACACATAGTGCCGACGGTAGCGGCGGCGGCAAAGGCGGCGCAGCCGTTGCAGTTGCAGGCCACGCTGGTAGCGGAGCAGCGCCGGGTGGCGGTAATAAATGGTACGCGCTTCAAGGTGGGCGATACGGTAAACGGTTACCGGATTAAACAGATTGATGCCGCTCGGGTGCAGCTCGAAGCTGACGGTGAACAACGCCAGTTGCGCCTGCGCACCAATGTGGTTACCCACTCAAATACAGATACGGATGGAGTTGATTGATGGTGGTGATGCGACAAAAAAAACTGGCAGTGATATATGGGCTGGTAATTCTGCTGGTGACGAGTCTGGCTGGTTGTGATTCCTTTATCACTCCCACTCGCACCGCTTCGAAGATGCTGAGTGATTCCATGCGCCAGTCATCTGCCGCCGATCATTCTACTGCCGCCAGCGACGATGTCGCGGTGCCGGATACGGTACAGCAGGCGTTGCTGCCGCCACTTATCCCCGAAGGCGATAGCGACAACCAGTTGCGTTTTGATGTGGATGCCGACAACCTGCCGGCGCCCGAATTCTTTGCCAGTCTGGTGGATGCCACCTCTATCAATATGGTGGTGGCGCCGGATGTGCAGGGGCGGATCTCTTTGCACCTTAAAGACGTTACTCTGCCCGAAGTGCTGGATATTGTAAAACAGGTGTACGGCTACCATTACAGCAGTATTGCCGGCGGCTACCATATTCTACCCAACAAGCTGCAGACGCGTATTTTTCAGGTTGATTACCTTACCCTCAAACGCAGTGGCTTGTCGACGACCAAGGTGAGCTCCGGCCAGATTACCGATAGCGACAACAACGACGATAACAATAGTGATTCGTCTGATGGTAACGACAGCTCTACCAGTGATGGCAGCAGCTCGTCCAATAGTGATAATGCCTCCAGCAGCCGGGTGGAAACCTCATCGCGGAGCGATTTCTGGAGCGATTTTCAGGCTACGTTGGAAGCGCTGGTGGGTACCGACGGCGGTCGTCAGGTTATTGTCCAGCCTCAGGCGGGCATCGTGCTGGTAAAGGCGATGCCGGACGAGCTGGAAACCGTGGCCGATTATCTGCGCCAGACCGAAGGGGCGTTGCAACGCCAGGTGATTCTGGAGGCGAAAATCATTGAAGTGCAGCTCAACGATGGTTTTCAGGCCGGCATAAACTGGGGCGCGCTGGTTCACAACGGTACCAATATCGCCCGTATCGGCCAGATTGGTGGCGGCACGGTATTTACCGACGGTACCAGCCCCATCACCGGCAACCTCGGCAACCTCGATCCCACTAATCCCCTTACCATGAACGGTCTGGTAACGTCCGCCTTTGGCGGGGTATTTTCCGCCGCTCTGGAGGTCGATGATTTCCAGGCCTTTATCGAGGCGGTAAAATCCCAGGGCGATGTGCAGGTACTTTCCAGCCCGCGCGTTTCCACCCTCAACAACCAGAAGGCGATTATCAAAGTTGGTTCCGACGAGTTTTTTGTTACCGATATCTCCAGCGATACCGTTACCGGCACCACCACTACTACTACGCCGGATATCACCCTTACGCCGTTCTTTTCTGGTATTGCCCTCGATGTAACGCCGCAGATCAGCGCCAACGGCGATGTTACCCTGCATATTCATCCCATTGTCAGCGATGTTACCGACCAGACCAAGGTTATTACCGTCAGCGGTCAGGATCAGTCGTTGCCGCTGGCTTACAGTACAGTGCGCGAATCGGATACCATCGTGCGCGCTCATAGCGGCCAGGTGATCGTTATCGGTGGCCTGATGAAAAACGTTGGCAGCAACGAGACCGCCGCGGTGCCGGGGCTCGGCAGTATACCCGGTGTCGGGGCACTGTTCAAGCATCGGCAGAACAAGGTGCGCAAGAGCGAGCTGATTATTCTGCTCAAGCCGCAGGTGATTTTGTCCAATCAGGATTGGTATGACGATATGGAGCAGTCGCGCTCGCGCATTGACGCTTTGAGGTAGTGCGTATATGTATCTTGACCATTTCCATTTTAATGAACGACCTTTTGCCCTTACGCCCGACACCGATTATTTTTACAATAATACCGTGTGTCAAGAGGCGATGAACGTAATACTGGTGGCGCTGGATAACGGCGAAGGGATCATCAAAATCACCGGCGAGGTCGGCACCGGCAAAACCATGCTGTGCCGCAAGCTGCTCAACGATCTGCCCGACGATTATGTCAGTGTCTATCTGCCCAATCCACTCATGGAGCCGCAGCAGTTGTATCACGCCGTTGCCAGCGATCTGGGGGTAGCGACGCAGCAGAGCAATTCGGTGGCGGCGTTGCTCGATCAGCTTAACGTGCGCCTGATCAAACTTTCCGCCTCCGGGCGCCGGGTGGTAGTGTGTGTGGATGAGGCGCAATCGATGCCGCATGAGACACTGGAGGCATTGCGCCTGCTCACCAATGTGGAGACGGAAAAACGCAAGCTGGTGCAGATTATCCTGTTTGGCCAGCCGGAGATGGATAGCCAGTTGGCACGCAATGAGTTGCGTCAGTTGCGCCAGCGTATCAGTTTTGCTTACCGTTTGCGTCCCCTTGATTATGACGGCTTCTGCGGCTATCTGCGCCATCGACTGGCCATGGCCGGCTACCACGGCGCGCCGCTGTTCAGCAGAGCGGCACGGAAACGGCTGTTTCGTGCCAGTGGCGGAGTGCCGCGCCTGATCAATATCCTGGCGCACAAGGCGCTGCTTTGTGCTTACGGCAAGGGCCGTTACAATGTCAACGGGCGCTGTGTGGCTGCCGCCATTGCCGATACCGAAGGGTTGTGCATGAGCACACACTGGCGGCTGGCGCTGGCTGTGTTTCTAGCGGTTTCCTTTTGTCTGGGAATATATGCTGCGCAATATCTGGGGAGATAATAGATGAGCCTGATCAACCAGATGCTGCAGGATTTGGAAAAGCGCCGCCAGCAGCAGCAACAGCCGGATGGCGGCAAGATTACCGTTACCGCCAGCGCCGCCGCGCCATCCAGGCGCATGTTGCCGTTGATGCTGGTGGTTATTGCCGTGGCGGTGGTTGCCGCATCCCTCGGCTGGATGTGGTGGCAGCGCAAGCAGCCACAGCCGCCAGTCATGGCGCAGCGCCACGCCGTGGCAAAAATGCCGGTGGTGGTGAGCGCACCTGCCAGTACGCAAGCTGCCGTGGCAATGGCTCCCCATGCTGTTTCCAATGTTACCGACGATGGTGCTTCAGCCGCAGTTGCCGTGAACCGACCGGGTACAACAGCTACTGCTGGTGCGCCCGCGGCACCGGCTGCAAAAGCGCCGACGCGGCAAGAGCGGCAAAAGCGGCAAAAGCGGCAAAAGCGGACTGTCGCAGCGGTATCAGCCCTGCCGGTATCCGCACCAGCTCCAGCACCGGTGCCGGTTCGTGTTGCTGCTCCTGCCGCCACGCGGAAAAAAGCGCCCGCAGCGGTGGTGCTGTCCAGCAAGTTGGCGCCACAGCAGCGTGCCCAACGCCTGCGTACCCGCGCCTACATGAAACTGCAAGAACACAATTACCGCGCTGCTGCCACGTTGCTGGAACAGGTGCTGCGCAAACAGGATAATGTCGACGACTGGTACCAGCTGGTGCTGACTTATCTGCATCTGCGCCAGAGTGGTGCCGCCCTCGATTGTAGCCGCCGGGCGCTGGCGCGTCATCCGCACCACGTGCCGCTTGTTACCCTGCGCGCCCGCCTGTTGCTGGAACGCGGCCAGCCGCACGAGGCGTTACAACTGCTGGGCACTCTGGAACCGCCGCCTAAAACCGGCGCGCGTGATTACTACGCCCTGCTGGCTACCCTGCAGCAGCGGAGCGGCGACTACCGTGCCGCCGCCGCTACTTATGCCGATTTAACCAGCGCTGATCCCGGCAATGGTCGCTGGTGGGTGGGACGGGCGATTTGTGCCGAACACCTGCGGCGGCGCGCTGATGCCGCCGATTACTACCGGCGCGCCCTGGCCTGTGGTCTTGCCGATCAGCGGCTGAAACAGTTTGCCACCCGGCAATTGCTCCATCTGCACAAAAAATAAGAGGCGATAAATTATGGCAATACGAAAAAAAATCCGCATAGGCGATCTGCTGGTTTCTGAAGGGGTAATCACCGAAGAGCAGTTGATGCAGGCTCTCAAAACCCAGAAGAGCAGTGGCGGTAAGCTGGGACATACGCTGATTTCCCTTGGATATATAACCGAGGATCGCCTGCTGGAATTTTTGTCTAAGCAGCTGGGAGTGCCTTTTGTGGATTTGCGCCATTTCAAGTTTGATCCACAACTGGTTAAGCGCATTCCCGAAACGTTGTCGCGCCGTTTTCGTGTGGTGGCCCTTACCCGCGAGCCGGCGGGACTGCTCATCGGCATGGCCGATCCCACCGATATCTTTGCTCAGGATAAGCTGGAAGCGCTGCTGAACGAACCAATCGTTCCGGCGGTGGTGCGCGAGTCAGATCTGCTGGCGGCGCTGGACAATGTTTATCGCCGTACCGACGAGATCGAAAATATTGCCGAAGAGCTGGGCGCCGAACTGGCGGAAACAGATGTCAATCTGGCCGATTTGCTGCCCGATGCCCAATTGGAAGATGCTCCGGTGGTCCGCCTGTTGCAGACTCTGTTTGAAGACGCGGTGCAGGTGGGGGCATCGGATATTCATATCGAACCTGACGAAGCGGTGTTGCGTATCCGCCAGCGGATAGATGGTGTGCTGCATGAACAGGTGATGAAGGAAAAACGGATCGCCAGTGCCGTGGTTTCACGCCTGAAGCTGATGAGCGGGCTGGATATTTCGGAGCGGCGCCTGCCTCAGGACGGACGCTTCAATATCCGGGTAAAAAACAAGAGTATCGATGTGCGTCTGTCCACCATGCCACTGCAGTACGGCGAGTCGGTGGTTATGCGCCTGCTCGATCAGTCTGGCGGCTTGCTTAAACTCGATGCCATCGGTATGCCAACGGCGCTGCTGGAGCGGTTTCGCCGTTTTATTCATCAGCCCCACGGCATTGTGCTGGTAACCGGGCCTACCGGCAGCGGCAAAACCACTACCCTGTACGGGGCGTTAAACGAGCTTAACAGCCCGGAAAAAAAGATTATCACCGTTGAGGACCCGGTGGAGTACCGTTTGCCGCGCATCAATCAGGTGCAGGTAAACGTAAAGGTTGGCCTCACCTTTGCCGCCGTATTGCGCAATGCACTGCGTCAGGACCCCGATATCGTAATGGTGGGGGAGATGCGCGATCAGGAAACCGCCGAAATCGGCCTGCGTGCCGCCATGACCGGTCATCTGGTGCTGTCGACACTGCACACTAACGATTCCATCAGTACCGCATTGCGCCTGCTCGATATGGGTGCTGAGGGCTATATTGTCGCCAGTTCTCTTCAGGCGGTGCTGGCGCAGCGGCTGGTGCGCCGGATATGCACAAGCTGCATCAGCGACGATCCCCTCGATGCTCAAAGTATCAGCTGGCTGCACAACTATCTGGGCGATGACGCGCCACTGCCACAGTTCAAGCGCGGTATTGGCTGTACCCAGTGCAACAATACCGGCTATCAGGGGCGCATTGGCGTATTTGAACTGCTGCAGATAGATATCCCTCTGGCGGATGCTCTGCGCCGCAACGACGGCGCCGGTTTCGCCAAACTGGCGCGGCAGCAGCAGGGATTTGTTTCTCTGGGTGATTGCGCCCTGGAATACGCCCGCCAGGGGATAACCACCGTCGACGAGGTGATACGTGTGGCGGGGCAAAGTGAGTAGGATCCGTAGTGCCAAAGTGAGGATATATGGCTAATTTCATCTATACCGCCCGGCGCCCGGGGGGAGAACAGGTCAGTGGTGAAATAGAGCTTGCCTCCAGCGCGGCGGTGGCTGCCCATCTGGCCGATAACGGTTTGATACCGTTGAGGATTCAGCAGAGCAGTGTCGCCACTGTTTCGGATAAACCAAAGCGGAAACCATTTATGTGGCGGCGCGGGCGCAAAGTAGCCCTGCCCGATCTTATCCTGTTCTGCCGCCAGATGTACTCTCTCACCCGTTCCGGTGTGCCCATGCTGCGTTCGCTCAAGGGGTTGATAGAGTCGACCCAGAATCAGCAGATGCGCGAAGCTCTGGAAGGGGTTGTGGATGGCCTGGAATCGGGGCGCGATTTGGCCGGAGCCATGACTGGCTATGCCAACGTATTCCCCAACATTATGATTCGCATGATTCAGGTGGGGGAGAACAGCGGTAATCTGGAAGAATCGTTCGAGCAACTGGCCAATTACCTGGAATTTGAAAAAATGACCCGTGAGCGGATTAAGGCGGCGTTGCGTTATCCGACGTTTGTCATAATTGCCATCAGTGTCGCCATCGCTATTCTCACTTTGTTTGTTATCCCCACCTTTGAAAAAGTGTTTGCCGGTTTTGGCGCCGAACTGCCCCTGCCCACGCGGATTATCATGGCAATATCCAATTTTGCCGTGGCCTACTGGCCGTATATTTTTGCCTTGTTGTTTGTCATGGTATGGGGGGCGCGCTGGTTTGTTCGTACCCCGCGTGGACGTTACATCTGGGATCGTTACAAATTGCGCCTGCCGGTAGTAGGCTCCATTCTGCTGCGCTCGTCACTGGCACGCTTTGCCCGCTCGTTTGCCATGGGCTACGGCAGCGGTATGCCGCTGGTGCAGGCGCTGGGTTACACCGCACGAGCTATCGAAAATGATTACCTGGCAGAAAAACTCGATATCATGCGCAACACCCTGGAACGTGGCGAAACCCTCACCAACAGCGCCGCCGCCATCGGCGTGTTTACCCCGCTGGTGTTGCAGATGCTGTCGGTGGGCGAAGAGACCGGCTCAGTTGACAGCATGCTGGTTGAAGTGGCCGATTTTTACGAACGCGAAGTTGAATACGAGCTGAAAAACCTCACCAGCGCCATCGAACCGATTCTCATTGTCGTTATCGGTGGTATGGTGCTGGTACTGGCATTAGGCGTGTTCCTGCCCATGTGGAATTTAAGCAGCGCCATGCGCCACTGATGCATTTTATATTTGCGCCAATAAAAAAATAGCTGTAGATTAAAGAATGCGACTAAAATAGTTGGCAAAGTGTTGAGTGGTGCTTTATCTATTAACCGTGTCGCCGGTACGGTGGCAAACAGGGAGAGTGAACATGAAAAATCAGCAGGGTTTTACATTGATTGAGCTGGTAGTGGTAATTGTTATTCTGGGTATTTTGTCTGCGGTAGCGGTGCCCAAGTTTGTCGATATGCAGACCGAGGCCAGGATCTCAGCGGTAGAGGGATTGCGTGGCGCTATTGCGTCGGCGGCATCGTTGGGGCGTAGCAAGTGCCTGGTTTCTTCTACCTGCAACAGCAGTACTCCGTACAATGCTGCTAGTGGCAATACTGCTGTTATAGACGGAAGGACATTCAGGTTCCATCGTGGCAATCCCATTGCGTGGCCCCATGGCACTGATGGCACTATTGTCGATCTGGTTGATCTGTCAGGTTTTACCGTCAAGCCGTATGTTGGCAGTTCGTACAAGCGAGTGTTTACCAAGGATGGCGCACCTGATCCCGATACCTGCAGTGTAACCTACGAAGCTCCTAGTGGTGGCGGTTCACCAAAAACCACCAGCAACACTACCGGTTGCTGATAGAACATTGCTCCTTGCCCGGGGCGAAGGGTAGGCGATGATGCGTGACGAAATAGGCTTTACGGTACTGGAACTGGCGATAGTGGTGGTTCTGGTGGCTGTACTGGCGTCGGTTGCCCTGCCTAAGTTTTATCGTCTGGTTGTGACCTCGGAGATAGCCGGGGTTGAGGGTGTGATTGGCACTGTGCGCAGTGCACTGAGCATGCAAATGGCGCGCTCGCTTACCAGTGGCGATGATATCCGCCAGCTTGCCTGTGGCGGTCGGCTGGCACTGTATCCGTTGCGGGATCTGCTGGATAAAAAACCCAAAGGTTATGTCGGTGTTGTTGCTGACAGTAGTCGGCGCGGCAGTTGGTACGATGATAAAAACAGCCACGAGCTGGTGTATGTGCTGCGCAACGACAAGATTGTTGTCGGCATAAAGGGGAAACCGAAAAAATTGCGCTGGCGTATTGAAGCGGCTTTTGAAAAAGTATCTCCGTTCAACGATAAAAAAGTTACTGTGCTGGAACTGCGACGGGTAACGGCATTTACATGGGCAGAATAAAAACATCTGAAATCTGAAAAAACAGGAGATAATTATGCGGACGGGTATGAAAAATCAAAGAGGCTTTACCCTTATAGAGCTGGTGGTGGTCATGGTTATTCTCGCGCTGCTGGCTGCTGTTGCCGTGCCCAAATTTCTCGACCTGCAAAAACAGGCCGAAGCGGCCTCGGTGAAAAAAGTTATTGGTAATCTGCGCAGTGCCCTGTCGATTCGTACTGCCCAGGCCATTGTTAACAGTGAGGATCTGGCGACACTGGCATACAATGGCAGCGCGGCACTCAACCCGATGAACGACTTGCTTTCCAACAAGCCGGAAACGTATCTCGGTGTAGTAACGGCCAACCAGCCGGCCAACCCCAAAGGGGTTTGGTACGATCGCAACATCAACGCCAACGATCACTATGTAATGTATAAGTTGAAGAATGCCGACATTATAACCGGTGGCTGGAACAACGCCGGTAAAAATATCATTTTGCGAATTGAAACTATCGTTGAAAACGGCAAGGTGGTGGGTTTGCAGCTGGTTACACCGGCTGCCTACTCCTATACCTGGAATTACTGATTGTAGCAACGCTCCGGCCGGTGTGCGCTGTGGTGCCACCGGCCGGATTGGGTAAATAGCACTGAAAAGAGGGTGATATGGGTGTGTACCGTAACCGACAACGGGGTTTTACCCTGGTTGAACTGGTGGTTGTGATCATCATCCTCGGGATTATCTCCGCCGTGGCGGCACCGATATTCTTTGAGCGCCAGGGCTATCACGAGCGGGCGTTCAAGGATGGTCTGGTGGCGGCTTTGCGCTACGCGCAGAAAAAGGCGCTGGCATCCGGTTGCGATATTCGGGTGGAGATTACCTCCGGTGGTTTCGCCTTATATCGCCATAATTCGCTTAGTAGCTGTGGATCGCTGCCCGCCACCACAACAGTGGTTGCTCATCCTGCAGGTGGCAACTACAGTTCCACCGATGTTCCTTCATCATTCCATTTGGTGCCTGTGACCGTCGTTTTTGATGCTTTGGGGCGGGCGCGTGACGCCAGTTATCATGTCCATACCTTCAATAATGTCGCCGGCCTGCATATAACCGTTACGGGAGAAACCGGATGCGTGACCCAGTAGTTTCAGCACGTAGATGTGCATGCGCGCACGGGGTAACCTTGGTTGAGCTGGTGATCTCCATGCTGGTGATTACCATTGCCATTGGCGGGATCATGGCGGTGATGAATTTTACCACTGCTCACAGTGCCGATCCTCTGTTGCGCCAGCAGGCGGTGGATATTGCCGAAGCGTATATGGAGGAGATAACCCTCAAGGTCTGCGCCAATCCCATCGGCGGTTACAGTGGCAGTGATCGCAGTCAGTTTGACGATGTTGGAGACTACAATGGTTTGCACGATGTTGGTGCGCGTGATCAGTTCGGCAACCTGATCACCATATTGCACGACTACACCGTGGATGTGCGTGTTGCTGATGTAACCCTCAACGGTGTTGCGGCGAAAAAAATTTATGTGCGAGTGCAGCGTGGCCAGGATGTCGATTTAACCCTGACAGGCTATCGGACTGACTATGAATAACCGAGGCGCGCAAAATAAGGGCTTTACCCTCGTTGAGCTGATAGTGACAATCGTGCTGGTGGGCATATTATCGTCGCTGGGTGGACGTTTGATCAGTCGGCCCATTGAGGGCTATATCGATCTGGAGCGTCGTACCGAACTTGTGGATCAGGCACAGGTGGCCGTGGCGCGGATGCGGCGAGATATTCGTTCAGCTCTACCCAACAGTATTCGGATTAGCAGTGATGGTAAGCGGTTGGAAATGTTGCATGTTGTCGATGGCGGACGTTATCGGCGTGAAGTCGCCAGCGATGGCAGCGGTGATATACTCAGTTTTACTTACGCCGATGTTACGTTCGAGGCCTTGGGCGGTTTGGCGCATCCAACCGACATTAGAGTCGGCGACATGGTGGTAGTATATAATTTGGCGGCGACCGGCACCGTAGCCAACGCCTATTACAGTGCCAGCGGTACTGGTGCTGCGACCATGAATCGCAAGCCGCTGCTGGCCTACGACGGTGCCAGTCACATAATTACCTTGGACGCCGGTAGCTATCCCTATCCGTTCAGTTCTCCGTATCAACGATTTTTTATCGTCGATGGTGCCATAACGTACATGCTCAGCTCCGGTCAGCTGACCCGCCACGCCGGATATTCATTCAGCAACACCCAATATGCTCCAGCCGCTGGTGGTGGTGATGTGGTAGCGAAGAATATTGTACTGGCTGACAGTAGTTTTTCCTACGATTCTGGCACCGCCGGACGCAGTGGTCTTGTTACCGTGCAACTGGCGCTGGAAAAAGAGGGGGAGCGGATAACGGTGCTGAACCAGATGCATGTGGACAACGCCCCGTAACGATAAAGGTTTGAAGCTATGCCATTAAACAATCAGAACGGCTTCACCATTGTTCAGGCCATCTTTATTGTGGTGGTACTGGCGTTGATGGGAACCTACATGATGACTCTCAGCAGCGTGCAGCAGAGTACCACTACCCAGGCGTATTTGCAGGCGCAGGTGTATCAGGCGGCACGCAGCGGCTTGGAATGGGGGATAAAGCATGTGGTGGATAACAAGACCTGCTTCGCCACCTGGAGCCCCGGTTCAGCGCCTAACATAGATGGTTGCCGTGTTACCGTTTCGTGCGTAAAAGTCGATAGCTATTCTGAGGGCAGCAGTGTTTACGGTGTTTACAACTTGGCTGCGTTTGCGACCTATGGCAGCACCGGTACACCGGAATTTGTCTCGCGCAAGTTGGAGGTGACGATCCATGATTAGTCTGCCGCGTAATATTATCGCTTTACTGGTTGGTGCAGGAATGCTGTTGTCGCCGATATCGGCGTATGCGGTGCCGTGTGCTGATGTTTTCCGACGCCAGCTAATGTGGTTAGTGCTACTGGCGTTGTGACTGTGCATGGTTTGACGTTCCCCCGAAATTGTGGACAGTCCGAAAAGCTGCTACAACAGCATCAGGAGGACTGACATGGTTTCGCAGGACTTTATCGGACTTTATAGTAGGACTTTATAGGACAGTCACTTTACGCTTGACGCCACGTTTGCCCTCTGTTAGGGTAGCGATGTAGTTGATGAAAGGAATCCCTGCTGTGGCAAAACCGCGCTATTCGCAAATATCCCTGGAAGAAACACCCTGGTATCATGTGGTATCTCGTTGTGTGCGGCGGGCGTATTTGTGTGGTGTCGACGCGGTGAGCGGTAAAAGCTACGAGCATCGGCGCGGCTGGGTAGAGCAGCGGTTGCGCAAGCTGGCCAGCATCTTCACCATCGATATCGCCGCCTACGCGGTAATGCACAACCACTACCACATTGTTTTACGCATAGATGCCCAGCGCAGCGCCGCCCTGGATACCGCCGAGGTGTTGCAACGCTGGGCGCAGTTATATAAAGGCCCGGTGCTGATGCAGCGCTATCTGTCCGACCAGCGCGAGCAGATGAGCGCATGGGAGCTGGAACAGGCAGACAAGTTAGCCGATGAATATCGCCAGCGCTTATGCGATCTCTCCTGGTTTATGCGCAATCTCAACGAATACATCTCCCGCAAAGCCAACGCCGAAGAACAAGCCAAAGGGCACTTTTGGGAAAGCCGCTACAAATGCCAGGCATTACTCGATGAACACGCCCTGCTGGCAGCCATGGCTTACGTAGATTTAAACCCCGTACGCGCTGCAATGGCCGACACCCCCGAACAAAGCCGCCACACCTCCATAATGCAGCGCCTGCAGCAGCTACTTGGCGGCACCGAAACAACCGCCACAACTGCACCGCCAACAGAAGAACCGACACAAAAACAGGAACACATTTCCAGCACAGACGAACCACTAGCACAAATACCGTGCGCCGACCTGCTGCCGTTTGACGTAACAAACGCCGGAGCCATCCCCTTTACC